>ERZ772889.3464-NODE-3464-length-10934-cov-3.536171_pt1 | contig 10934 bp, 10 predicted proteins | sample MGYA00512127_ERZ772889 | MGnify/ENA primary metagenome ERZ772889 (study PRJEB29015, sample SAMEA2737689) | human gut metagenome | biome: human gut; feature: human-associated habitat; material: faeces | place: China | collected 2012 ... | reverse complement strand
GACAGGGTATTGCGGCAGGTCATGGTGCATCTGCAGTAGGACGTAACCCGGGAGCAAGATCAGACATCACGTCTACAATGCTTTTAGGACAGGCAGTAGCAGAGACAACAGGTCTGTACAGTTTGGTTATTGCACTTATTCTCTTGTTCGCAAACCCGCTTCTTGGAAAGCTGTAAAAAAGGTTTTGCCTGTAAAATAAGAGAAAGGAGGCAACGCCTTGGAACGTTTGTTTAATCTGGATGCGCAGCTTCTTTTTGATGCCTGTGTCATGGCACTCAGTATGCTTGTCATGTTCACGTTTCTGTCATATCTGCTTTTCAAACCGGTAAGAAAACTTCTGGAGGACAGAAAGCAGAGAGTTGCTGATGAACAGGAGTCAGCAAAGAATGACCGGAAAGAGGCAGCCGTTTACAAAGAAGAATACGAACAGAAATTAAAAGAAATCGATAAAGAGGCGCAGGCTATTCTCAGTGAAGCACGGAAAAAAGCGATGAAGACCGAAAATGAAATTGTTGCAGAAGCAAAAGAAGAAGCAGCAAGGATCATCACACGTGCCAATAATGAGATCGAACTGGAACGGAAGCGTGCGCTTGATGATATGAAGCAGGAGATGATCGCCATTGCATCAGCAATGGCAGGTAAAGTAGTAGCGGCTTCGATCGATACCAGTGTACAGGATGAACTGATCGAAGAGACATTAAAAGAAATGGGAGAACAGACATGGCTAAGCTAGTATCAAAGGTATATGGTGACGCCCTGTTTGAAGCTGCCCGTGACTGCGGAAAAATGGATGAGATATTCGAGGAAGTACAGAGTATCGGAGTGATCCTCGAAGAAAATGCAGAGCTTCAGAAGATTCTCGGAAATCCGAGAGTTATGCGTGAAGACAAAGAGCAGATGATCGAGACGATTTTCCGCGGACGTGTTTCAAATGAGATTGTAGAGCTGATGAAGCTGATGATCGAAAAAGGGCGCTACAGCAAGATAGATTCTGTATTTGAATATTTTATCGGACTTGTAAAAGAAGAAAAGAAAATCGGGATTGCATATATCGCTACAGCAGTAGAACTGAGCGAGGCACAGAAAGAAGCAGTCATGCAGCGGCTTCTTCAGACGACAAAATATGAATCCTTTGAGATGAATTATCAGGTAGATGCTTCTCTGATCGGCGGAATGGTGATCCGTATCGGTGACAGAGTTGTGGATACAAGTATTAAGACAAAGCTGTATGAACTGTCAAAGAGCCTGAAGAAAATTCAGGTATAGCAGTTAGAATTAGTAGAAAGAAGGTGGATTCGCTCCATGAATTTAAGACCAGAAGAAATAAGTTCTGTGATCAAAGAACAGATTGAAAGATATTCCTCTGAGCTGAACGTATCGGATGTCGGAACGGTTATTCAGGTGGCAGATGGTATTGCGCGTGTCCACGGCCTTGAAAATGCAATGCAGGGTGAACTTTTGGAGTTCCCTTCAGAAGTATACGGAATGGTCCTGAACCTGGAAGAGGACAACGTAGGTGCTGTTCTTCTGGGAGATCATAAGAATATCAATGAAGGTGATACTGTAAAGACAACCGGACGAGTTGTAGAGGTTCCGGTAGGCGACTGTATGCTTGGCCGTGTAGTTAATGCACTTGGACAGCCAATCGATGGAAAAGGACCAATCCAGGCAACCAGGCATCGTCAGATCGAGCGTGTGGCACCGGGGGTTATTTCCCGTAAGTCAGTAGATACACCGCTTCAGACAGGTATTAAAGCGATCGACTCCATGGTTCCGATCGGTCGTGGACAGAGAGAGCTGATCATCGGTGACAGACAGACCGGTAAGACAGCGATCGCGATCGATACGATCATCAACCAGAAAGGGCAGGGCGTAAAGTGTATTTATGTAGCAATCGGTCAGAAAGCTTCGACCGTAGCTTCCCTTGTTAAGACTCTGGAGACCTTTGGGGCAATGGATTATACAACTGTAGTTGTGTCAACAGCCAGTGAGCTTGCACCACTGCAGTACATCGCACCGTATTCAGGATGTGCGATGGGAGAAGAATGGATGGAGAACGGAGATGATGTACTGATCGTTTATGATGACCTGTCCAAACATGCAACTGCATACCGTACCCTTTCCTTACTTCTGAAACGTCCACCTGGACGTGAGGCTTATCCGGGAGATGTATTCTATCTGCATTCAAGACTTCTTGAAAGAGCAGCCCGTCTTTCAGATGAACTTGGCGGAGGTTCACTTACTGCACTTCCGATTATCGAGACACAGGCAGGTGACGTATCAGCATACATTCCTACCAACGTTATTTCCATCACAGACGGACAGATTTATCTGGAAACAGAGATGTTCAACTCTGGTTTCAGACCGGCCGTTAATGCCGGACTTTCTGTATCCCGTGTAGGTGGATCGGCACAGATCAAGGCGATGAAGAAGATCGCTGGTACAATCCGTATTGATCTTGCACAGTACCGTGAGCTGGCATCCTTTGCACAGTTCGGATCGGAACTGGATGCAGAGACTTCCGAACGTCTGGCACAGGGAGTCCGGATCAAAGAGATCCTGAAACAGCCGCAGTACCAGCCGATGCCGGTAGAATACCAGATTATTATCATTTATGCAGCAGTTAAGAAGCTTCTTCTTGATATTGCGGTAGAAGATATTCTGGCTTTTGAAAGCGGACTTTTTGATTATATTAAGACAAAATATCCGGAAATTCCAGAATCTATCAAGAATGACAAAGTGCTGAAAGAAGAAGTAGAAGAAGCTCTCAGAAAAGCAATCGGAGAATATAAAGAACAATTTCAGGCAAGGTAGGTGATACAAAGTGGCATCTATGAGAGATATCAAGCGTCGCCGTACCAGTGTACAGAGCACGCAGCAGATTACAAAAGCCATGAAACTTGTCTCTACCGTAAAGCTGCAGAAAGCAAGAACCCGGGCAGAAGAATCAAAGCCGTATTTTGACTGTATGTATGCAACAATGACCTCTCTGCTTGCAAAGGCAGGGAATATCAATCATCCATATCTGAAAGCAGATGATTCGAAGAAGAAAGCAGTCATTGTTGTAACATCCAATCGTGGACTGGCAGGTGGATATAACTCCAATGTAGTGAAGATGGTGACTGAAAACGAAGCCTTTACGAAGGAGAATATCCGGATCTATGCAATTGGAGGAAAAGGACTGGAACTTCTGAAACACAAAGGATATGATATTGTCGCTGATTATTCAGAGATGATCGAAGAACCGTCCTATGATGATGCGAAGAGTATTACCAAAAGACTTCTGACAGATTTTGAAAATGGTGAGATTGGTGAGATCTATCTGATCTACACATTTTTCAAAAATACGGTAAGTCACATTCCGACGATGATCAAAGTCCTTCCGGCAGAGGTGCAGGAAGAAGCGGGAGAAGAGGATGCAAAGGCGCAGCTTACACCGATGAACTTTGAACCGGAAGCGGAAGAGGCAATCAGCCTTCTTGTTCCGAAATATATCAGCAGCATTCTGTATGGCGCATTTGTGGAAGCAGTTGCCAGTGAGAACGGTGCACGTATGCAGGCGATGGATTCGGCAACCAGCAATGCGGAAGAGATGATAGATGATTTGGAATTGAAATATAACAGAGCACGTCAGGGTGCGATCACACAGGAACTTACCGAGATCATTGCCGGAGCAGAGGCGATCGGATAAATACAGGTTTCTGTATGTAAGGAGGAGAAAATGGCAGATAAAAATATAGGGAAGATTACCCAGGTTATCGGTGCCGTTCTTGACCTTAAGTTTTCGGAAGGATACTTGCCGGAGATCAACGATGCGGTTGAGATTACGCGCAAGGACGGAAGAAAACTTGTGGTAGAAGTTGCACAGCATCTGGGTGATGATATCGTAAGATGTATCGCCATGGGACCGACAGACGGACTGGTGCGAGGCATGGACGCCGTAGCAACCGGGGGACCGATTTCAGTTCCGGTTGGCGAAGCAACACTCGGACGTATCTTCAACGTACTGGGTGAGCCGATTGATGAAAAAGAGGCTCCGAAGGATGTTGAATACGCACCGATTCACAGAAAAGCTCCAAGCTTTGAAGAGCAGGCAACACAGACAGAGATGCTGGAGACAGGTATCAAGGTTGTTGACCTTCTGTGCCCATATCAGAAAGGTGGAAAAATCGGTCTGTTCGGTGGAGCTGGTGTAGGAAAGACCGTTCTTATCCAGGAACTGATTACCAATATTGCAACGGAGCATGGCGGCTATTCTGTATTCACTGGTGTAGGAGAACGTACCCGTGAAGGAAATGACCTTTACTATGAGATGACAGAATCCGGAGTTATCAAAAAGACAGCGATGGTATTCGGTCAGATGAATGAACCACCTGGAGCACGTATGAGAGTCGGACTTACAGGACTGACTCTTGCAGAATATTTCCGTGATAAAGGTGGAAAGGATGTACTTCTTTTCATTGATAACATTTTCCGTTTTACACAGGCAGGTTCCGAAGTATCAGCGCTTCTTGGACGTATGCCTTCAGCGGTAGGTTATCAGCCGACACTGCAGACAGAAATGGGTGCGCTGCAGGAGCGTATCACATCCACGAAGAACGGATCCATCACATCCGTGCAGGCAGTATATGTGCCAGCCGATGACCTTACTGACCCGGCTCCGGCAACAACATTTGCCCATCTGGATGCAACGACCGTACTTTCCCGTGCGATCACAGAGCTTGGTATTTACCCGGCTGTAGATCCACTGGAATCTACTTCACGTATTCTGGATCCACACATTGTCGGAGAAGAACACTATAAAGTAGCCCGTGGAGTACAGGAAATTCTTCAGAAATACAAAGAACTGCAGGATATCATTGCAATTCTTGGTATGGATGAACTTTCCGAGGAAGATAAGCTGGTCGTATCCAGAGCAAGAAAGATCCAGAGATTCCTTTCCCAGCCATTCCACGTTGCGACACAGTTTACAGGTCTGGAAGGACGTTATGTTCCAATTGGCGAGACAATTCAAGGATTTAAAGAGATCCTCGAAGGAAAGCATGATGATATTCCGGAGGGATATTTCCTGAATGCAGGTAATATCGATGACGTGCTTGCCCGTGTGAAATAGGAGGGACGTCCTATGGCAGATAAATTTAAACTTAACATTATTTCGCCGGAAAAGAAGTTTCTGGAGGGTGACTGCGAATTCCTTGAATTTGTAAGTACTGAAGGAGAACTTGGTATCTATGCAAAGCATATTCCGCTGACGACGATCCTTGAACCATGCGTGATGCGAATCCACAATGACGGGGAGATTAAGAAAGCGGCAATTCTCGGAGGATTTGTAGAAATCCTGCAGGAGAGAGTAACGGTGCTTGCAGAAGATGCACAGTGGCCGGATGAAATTGATGTGGCACGTGCCGAAGCGGCGAAGAAGCGCGCTGAGGACAGAATTGCTGCGAAGCAGGAAGGCACAGATATGCGCCGTGCAGAGGCGGCACTGAAAAGAGCAGTTGCCCGAATTGGAGCAGCTCAGTCATAAAGCATTAAAAACCGAGAATCCTTTGTTGGATTTTCGGTTTTTTTAATGAAGGAAAACTGGACAATAAGGAGGAATTTGCCTATAATAATTTTATTATATGATGATACCAGGGTCAAAAGGTCAGAAAGCCGATGCAAGCTTGCTTGCAAGAGGATTTTTGACCTCTTGACCCGCCAAAAACATGAGTAAGTAGCCATTTTTCAAAGAAAAATGAGCGGATTACGAATGTTTTTGAGGATTGCGAGAGTGCCAAAGCACGTAGCAATCTGGTATCAAAGGAGTCAAAATACTTTTTGACCCCAACATCATTATATAGCGTAAAAAGAGTATGAATGGCAGGATAAAATTGAGAGGATAAAGGGATGAACAAACAGGACCAAATGACAATGCAGGAAGCGGAAAGAAAGATGGAATCTTTGAGGGAAGTGTTTCAGGTTGTCAGACTGGTAGACGGGAAAATGCTGATGGATCGGGAAAAACGGATAAATGCAGGAGATTTATCTGAAACGTGTCAGTGTTACACTTTCTGGAAAAAAGACAAGGAATGCAAGAACTGCAGCTCTCTTCTGGCACTGAAAGAACAGACGCAGAAGATAAAATTTGAATTTCTGGATTTGCAGGTATTTCAGGTAATCTCGCGTTATGTTGAGATTGATGGCAGACCTTATGTTATGGAAATGATTCAGAATCTTGATGAGAGTATTCAGATTGATCAGGAAGGGTATGAGAAGCTGATCAGTAAACTGTCAGGATATAATGAAAAGTTATATACGGATGTACTGACCGGGATATATAATCGGCGTTTTTTTGAAGAAGAGATCAAAAAGATGGAGGATGAAGCCGGAATTGCAGTGATCGATCTGGATGATTTTAAGCTCCATAACGATACTTATGGACACAGTGCGGGAGATGCGGCACTTATAACGACTGCGAACATTATCAAAAAATATATCCGGAAGACGGATATTCTGATCCGGTATGGCGGAGATGAATTTTTACTGATCCTACCTTCGATTAAGAAGCATATTTTTGAGGATAAGCTGAAACTGATCCAGGAAAAAATCCACGATGCGGTTGTGCCGAATTATGAGAAAATGCAGCTTTCGGTCAGCATCGGCGGAGCTATATTCCGCGAAGGCAATATTGAAGATGCTGTTGCCAGTGCTGACAGACAGATGTATATAGCTAAAAATTATAAAAATATGGTTGTCACAGAATGGGATGAAAATGGAAAGAAAAAGGAAGAAAATTCTGCATCAGAAAAACTGAAACAACAGATCCTTATTGTGGATGATTCGGAAATAAACCGCGAGATTCTGAAAGAGATCCTGAAAGAGGACTACCGGATCCTGGAGGCGGCTAACGGAGAAGAATGTCTGGAACAACTGGAACGGTATGGAACAGGGATTTCACTGGTGCTGCTCGATATTGTGATGCCGGAAATGGATGGATTTGAAGTTCTTGCTGCAATGAACCAGAATCATTGGATTGAAGATATTCCGGTAATCATGATTTCCAGTGAAGATTCAGATAGCTATATCAGACGGGCATATGAGATGGGCGTTTCAGATTACATCAGCCGCCCGTTTGATGCGAAAATCGTATATCAACGCGTCCTGAACATGATCAAGCTATATGCAAAACAGAGGAGACTGATCCGTCTGGTGACCAGGCAGATTTACGAAAAAGAGAGAAATAACCGAATGCTGATCGGTATCCTGAGTCAGATTGTTGAGTTCAGAAACGGAGAAAGCGGTCGGCATGTGATCCATATCAATCTGATCACACAGCTTTTACTGGAACAACTGGTGAAAAAGACAGGAAAATATCAGCTCTCATGGGAAGATAGATTTTTGATTGCAACAGCATCGGCTTTGCATGATATCGGAAAGATTGGAATTGACGAGAAAATTCTGAACAAACCGGGAAAGCTTACCAAAGAGGAATTTGAGATTATGAAGAAACATACCTTAATCGGTGCACAAATGCTGGATAATCTGGATATGTACCGGAATGAAAAGCTGCTCAAGCTTGCATATGAGATTTGCCGCTGGCATCATGAAAGATATGATGGAAAGGGATATCCGGACGGACTTGTCGGAGAAGAAATTCCGATTTCGGCACAAGTAGTATCGCTGGCGGATGTGTATGACGCCCTGGTGAGTGAACGGGTTTACAAGAAGGCATTTTCGCATGAAAAAGCACTGGAAATGATCCAAAATGGTGAATGCGGTACATTTAACCCACTGTTACTCCAGTGTATGACCGAAGCACAGGATAAATTAAAGACAATGATGGAAGTAGCAGAAAAAGAATAAAAAGGAGTAGAAAAGACAGAATGAAGGCACTTGTAATTGCAGAAAAACCTTCTGTTGCGCGTGATATTGCGCGTGTACTTAAATGTGGGAAAAAGATAAATGGAGCAATTGAAGGAGAGCGTTATATTGTAACCTGGGGACTTGGTCATCTGGTTACCCTGGCAGATCCGGAAGATTACGATAAAAAATATAAAGAGTGGAAAATTGATGTGCTTCCGATGAAGCCGGCTCCATTTAAGCTTGAAGTAATAAAGCAGACCGGAAAACAGTTCGCAGCGGTGAAAACACAGATTCACCGCAAGGATGTGAATGAAATTATCATTGCTACGGATGCAGGACGAGAAGGAGAGCTGGTAGCAAGGCTGATTCTGGAAAAAGCAGGAAGCAAAAAGCCGATCAAGAGGCTGTGGATCTCATCTGTAACGGATAAGGCAATCAGAGAAGGTTTTGCAAAGTTGAAGAACGGGCATGAGTATGATTCGCTTTACGATGCTGCAATGTGTCGTGCCGAGGCAGACTGGCTGGTTGGAATCAATGCAACAAGGGCACTGACCTGTAAATATAATGCGCAGCTTTCCTGTGGACGTGTGCAGACACCAACGCTTGCAATGATTGCAAAGAGAGAAGAAAAGATCCGTAGTTTTGTTCCGGAAGGTTATTATGGAATGATCGCAAAAGGACAAAATATTATGCTGACATGGCAGGATCAGAAGTCAAAGAGTTATCGCTCATTCGATAAAGAGAAAATGACCGGACTGATGAAAAAGCTGGATGGACAGAAAGCGGTTGTGGAAGAGATTAAAAAAACACCGAAAAAAACGTATGCACCGCTTTTGTATGATCTGACAGAGCTGCAGAGAGAAGCCAATCAGCGGTTTGGATATTCGGCGAAAGAGACGCTGAATATCATGCAGAGACTGTATGAGAATCATAAGGTGCTGACCTATCCAAGAACGGATTCCAGATATCTGAGCAAAGACATTGTTCCGACGATCAAGGACCGTCTGGAGGCGTGTGGTACAGGACCGTACCGTAAGCTTGCAATGACAGCGAAGAAAAAGGATCTGAGCGGAAAGCTCGCTTTTGTAAATGATGCGAAGGTATCGGATCATCATGCGATCATCCCAACGGAGCAGTTTGTGGATCTGAGTCATATGACAAATGAAGAGCGGAAGATTTATGATCTGGTTGTGCGGCGTTTTCTTGCTGTGCTTTATCCGCCATTTGAGTATGAGCAGACACAGGTTACGGTGAAGGTTGGCGGTGAAACTTTCCTTGCGTCTGGAAAGATTGTGAAAGCGCAGGGATGGCGGGCTGTTTATGAAGAGGAAATCTATTCGACTGAGGATGAAGAAGAGGAAGAAGCATATGAGTCTGGAAAGGGTTTGAAGGGACAGACACTGCCGGAACTGGAAAAAGGACAGGAGATTAAAGGACTTGTGTTGTCATTGACAGAAGGTAAAACGAAGCCACCGGCACATTTTAATGAAGCAACACCTCTGTCAGCAATGGAGAACCCGACGGCTTATATGGAAAGCCATGACAAAGCGATGGCGAAAACGCTTGGCGAGACAGGAGGATTGGGAACGGTTGCGACAAGAGCGGATATTATTGAAAAACTTTTTAAAAGCTTTTTGCTGGAAAAGCGTGGAAAAGATATCTATCTTACATCGAAAGCGAAGCAGCTTCTGGAACTTGTGCCGGAAGAGTTAAAACAGCCGGAACTTACAGCAGACTGGGAAATGCGTTTGTCGCAGATTGCGAAGGGAAAGCTTTCGCGGAAGGATTTTATGAAGGATATTGATAAATATACGGATCAGGTGGTTTCTGAGATTAAGGCGGGAGCTGGAACGTTCCGGCATGATAATCTGACAAATAGTAAATGTCCGCGATGTGGTAAGAGAATGCTTGCAGTGAAAGGAAAGAACAGTGAGATGCTGGTTTGTCAGGACAGAGAGTGCGGATACCGCGAAACAGTATCACGGACAACGAATGCGAGATGTCCTGTGTGTCACAAGAAGATGCAGCTGAAAGGAAGAGGGGATGGACAGATTTTTGTGTGTGTCTGCGGACATAAGGAGAAGCTGACATCGTTCCAGGAGAGACGGAAGAAAGAAGGTGCGGGAGTCAGCAAGAAGGATGTGCAGAAATATTTAAGACAGCAGAAGGATGAGCCGGTGAATAATCCATTTGCGGATGCGCTGGCTAAGATTAAGTTGTAGGTGGCGAATGGGATGGCGTGTGGAAGGTTTGGCTTTCTGGTACGTCTCATTGACTTGATGGCTGTAGTACAAAACGGAACCGGAAAGTCAAACCTTCCACACGCCTGTGCATTGGCAGACGGGGATGTTGTGGTGAAGTGGAAAAAACAGAGTTTATTTTTACTTATTTACTGTTTTTGAATGAACATAGGCTTAAATTCATGATATTTTTCAAAATGGGACTCATCTACACGTATGAAAGCAGATCCGATTTTGGCATGAAGATAAGGGATAATATCGCTGTCGTAATTGCAGATGGTGTTGAGTGCAAAGACATGATGATTATCCGGATTGTCCATATATTCGTCATCTTCATTACCAGCCATGAATCTCCAGCCACTGTCCGGATTCCCTTCTGTTGGCTCTTCGCGGAGCATGTAGCCGACTTTGTAGCCTTCTTTTGTGATCTTATCGGAAACGACACAACCTTCCCCATTCGGCTCGTCCCATTCGATCAGATTTTCAATCGGAATTTCGATAAATCCCTGCTCTTTTTCTGCCATTTTTTTCCAGTATTCTTTTAAAATATGAAGCAATGCTTTTGCATTTTCTGTTTCTGTGGCAGAATTGTATTCCTTCATCTCACTGAAGGTTCCGGATTCACTGACGATCCCAAGAAGCCATTTTCCAAAGAAAGATTTCTTGAATTTAAAGATCATACATTTGATCCCATCCTCATCCTCAAAAGAAGCTGTATACTCAATCTTCGCCGGTTTCCGCCCTAGCTCAGCCGGATCAGCCAACCATTTTTCAAGTTCCTCCATAGCATTCACAATTTCATTATTCATAACTTTGCACCTCACTATTTATAATAATTCCATGTTGATT
>ERZ772889.3460-NODE-3460-length-10945-cov-6.126722_pt1 | contig 10945 bp, 8 predicted proteins | sample MGYA00512127_ERZ772889 | MGnify/ENA primary metagenome ERZ772889 (study PRJEB29015, sample SAMEA2737689) | human gut metagenome | biome: human gut; feature: human-associated habitat; material: faeces | place: China | collected 2012 ... | reverse complement strand
TCCACCGCGCCGACTGTCCCAACGCCGCGCCCGAGCGCCGCCGTCCCGAGGAGGCCGGCCGCTGGGTCAAGGTCAGCTGGGGCAAGGACGTCAAGCAGTCCTACCAGACCTCGCTCGACATCTACGCCAAGGACCGCATCGACCTCGTGCTCGACGTCTCCGCCGTCCTCTCGTCCACGCAGACCCGCGTCGCGGGCCTCAACGCCAAGACCACCGCGGACGGCTTCGCCCTCATCCATCTCGAGATCTTCGTCGCCGACAGCGAGCAGCTCTCCGCCGTCATGCGCCGCCTCCATCAGATCAGCGGCGTGATGAAGGTCGACCGCCCCGCCGGCTGACGCTCTGAATTTTATAAGGAGGAATTCTATCATGCTTTCCATCAACGTTTCCCACGCAAAGCCCTTCCTTTCCTATCCCTATGAAGAAGTCCTCTGCCCCCGTCTCGAGCGCGCGCAGCGCGAGCTCCTCAACGGCGGCGGCAAGGGCGACGATTTCATCGGCTGGGTCCGCCTGCCCGCGCAGTACGACCGCGCGGAATATGCGCGCATTCTCGCCGCCGCGAAAAAGATTCAAGGCGACTCCAAGGCCCTTGTCGTCATCGGCATCGGCGGCAGCTACCTCGGCGCGCGCGGCGTGATCGAGTGTCTGTGCTCGCCCAACTACAACCTGAAGAAAAAGGACACCCCCAACGTCTACTTCATCGGCAACGGTCTGTCCTCCGCCGCGCTGCGCGAGGTGATGAAGCTCATCGGCGACGATGACTTCTCCGTCAACGTCATTTCCAAGTCCGGCACGACCACCGAGCCCGCCGTCGCCTTCCGCTTCTTCCGCGAAAGGCTTGAGCAAAAGTACGGCAAGGCGGGCGCGGCGCAGCGCATCTACGCCACCACCGACGCGCACAAGGGCGCTCTCAAGTCCCTCGCGGACGCCGAGGGCTACGAGGAGTTCGTCGTGCCCGACAACGTCGGCGGACGCTACAGCGTCCTCACCGCGGTCGGCCTGCTCCCCATCGCCGTCGCGGGCGTGGACACCGACGCGCTGCTCGCCGGCGCGCGGGAGATGGAAGCGCTCTGCGAGATCGCGGACTACACCAACCCCGCGTGGCAGTACGCCGCCATGCGCCACGAGCTCTACCGCTCCGGCAAGAAGATCGAGCTGCTCGCCTGCTTCGAGCCGTCGTTCCGCTTCATGGCGGAGTGGTGGAAGCAGCTCTACGGCGAGAGCGAGGGCAAGGAGGGCAAGGGCCTCTTCCCCGCCAGCGTCGATTTCACCGCCGACCTGCACTCCATGGGCCAGTATATCCAGCAGGGTGAGCGCACGCTGCTGGAGACCGTCGTCCGCTTCGCCGCCGATCCCGACCAGCTCACCGTCCCGCACGACGACGTCAACGGCGACGGCCTGAACTTCCTTGAGGGCAAAACGATGGACTTCATCAACCGTCAGGCGATGGACGGCACGCTCCTCGCCCACGTCGAAGGCGGCGTCCCCAACCTCATCATCTCCGCCGGCGAGCGCAATGCCCGCACCCTCGGCGAGCTCATTTACTTCTTTGAGTTCTCCTGCGGCCTGTCCGGCTATCTGCTCGGCGTCAATCCCTTCGATCAGCCCGGCGTCGAGGCCTACAAGAAGAATATGTTCGCGCTGCTCGGCAAGCCCGGCTACGAGGAGGCCGGCGAGGCCCTGCGCGCCAAGCTCAGCAAATAAGCGATAAGGAGAACCGCCATGAAAGCAGTCCTCATGCGCGTCCGGCGCGCCAGCGTCACCATCGACGAGCGGGAAACGCGCTCCATCGGCAGGGGCTTTCTCATCCTCCTCGCCGTCACACACGACGATACCGAGGCCCAGGCCGTCAAGCTTGCCGACAAGCTCTGCTCGCTCCGTCTTTTTGAAGACGCCGACGGCAAGATCAACCTCACGCTCGACGAGGTCGGCGGCGAGATCATGATCGTTTCGCAGTTCACGCTCTACGGCAACTGCCGCAAGGGCCGCCGCCCCGAGTTTCTGAACGCCGCCCGCCCCGAGACCGCCATCCCCCTCTACGAAAAATTCGTCTCCCTCGTCCGCGCCAAGGGCTATCACGTTGAGACCGGCGAGTTTGGCGCCTATATGGCCGTCGATTCCGTCAACGACGGTCCCTTCACCCTCATCGTGGACACGAAGGATCTGGAAGCCCCCAAGTAACCGAACGGAGGTCAATTTTATGAAAGTCATCACCACCGTCGTCGGCGAGCTCGGCACCAACTGCTACCTGCTCATCGACGAAGCCACGCGCGAGGCCGCGCTCATCGACCCCGCCGATTCCCCCGACGAGCTCTCCGCCCTCATCGAGCGCGAGGGTGTCACGCTGCGCTATATCCTCCTCACCCACGGCCATCGCGACCACACGCTCGCCGCACCCGCCATGCACAAGCGCTATCCCGCGGCCGCGGTCTATATCCACCGCCTTGACGCGAACGGCTCCGGCATCTACCACTACCCGCTCGAGGGCGTCATCGACAGCCTGAACTATTACGACGAGGGCGATACGCTCCCCCTCGGCTCGCTGACGATCTCCGTCCTCTACACCCCCGGCCACACCGCCGGCAGCGTCACACTCAAGGTCGGCGATGCCCTCTTCGTCGGCGACACGCTCTTTGCCGGCTCCTGCGGCCGCACCGATCTTCCCGGCGGCGACCCGATGGAAATGCTTGCCTCCCTGCGCCGCCTCGGCCGGCTGGAGGGCGACTACACCGTTTACCCCGGCCACATGGACTCCACCACCCTCGCGCGCGAGAAGCAGTATAATCCCTTTATCCGTCAGGCATTACGATAAAAAGGAGCGCACACCCTTATGAAGCTCGAGCTCATTGGGCATGATGAAAAATACGCGGTCGAGCAGAGCCTGCTCACCCTCTTCCCCGACGAGCGGCCCGTCTACGGCCCCGTCACGGATGCGGACGAGAGCGCCGCGCGCATCACGCTGACCGAGGACGCAGACAGTGTCTGCGTCACCACCGAGCTGCGCTGCGGCGGCAAAGCCGCCGCCGACTGCTACAGCTATCCCCTCTCCGGCACGGACTACGAAAAGGAAGGGCAGCGCCGCCACGCGCTGGGCCTGAGCTTCTTCCGCGCGGCGAAGGAGGTCCTTGGCGTCACCCCCGCATGGGGCAGCCTCACCGGCGTGCGCCCAAGCAAGGTCGCCGTCTCGCTCCTGCGCGAGGGAAAGGCTCCCGCCGCCGTCCTCACCGAGCTTGAGGAGGTCTACTCCGTCACGCCGCAGCGCGCCCGCCTCGCGCTCGAGGCCGCCGAAACGGGACTTCGCGTGCAGAACGACCTCAAGCCGAACGACATCTCGCTCTACGTCGGCATCCCGTTCTGCCCAACCCGCTGCGCCTACTGCAGCTTCGTCGCGCAGAGCGTGGAGAAGTCCTTCGCCCTCGTCGAGCCCTACCTCGCCGCCCTCTTCGACGAGATCGAGCAGGCGGGCGCGATGGTCCGCTCCCTCGGCCTGCATATCAAGTCCTTTTACATGGGCGGCGGCACGCCGACCACGCTCACGGCGGAGCAGATGGACCGCCTGCTCACAAGGCTCGAGCGGAGCTTCGATTTCACCTCCCTTGCGGAGTCCACCATCGAGGCGGGCCGCCCCGACACCATCGACCCCGAAAAGCTCGCCGTCCTCCGCGCACACGGCGTCACCCGCGTTTCCGTCAACCCCCAGACGATGGAGGACCGCGTCCTCGCCGCCATCGGCCGCCGCCACACGGCGGACGACATCCGCCGCGCCATGCGCGAGGTGATGGCGGCAGGCTTCCCCCACGTCAACATGGACCTTATCGCCGGTCTTCCCGAGGACACGCCCGAGGGCTTCCGCCGCAGTCTTGACGAGGTCATCGCCATGGGCGCGGACAACATCACCGTCCACACGCTGTCCCTCAAAAAAGGCAGCCGCATCACGCTCGAGGGCAGCCGCATCCCGTCCGCAGATGAAGTCGCCGAAATGCTGGACTATGCCGACCCCACCCTGCGTAAACATGGCTTTGAGCCCTACTACCTCTACCGCCAGAAGTATATGTCCGGCAGCTTTGAAAACGTCGGCTGGACGCGTCCCGGCGGTGAGGGCCTTTACAACATCTACATCATGGAGGAGCTGCACTCCATCCTCTCCCTCGGCGCAGGCGGCTCGACCAAGATGGTCGGCGGCGGGCTGATCCGCCGCGCCTTCAACGCCAAATATCCCCGCGAGTACATTGACCTCGCGGAGAAGCGCAGCGCCAACCTTGCCGCCTTTGCGGACTTCTATCGTGAACCGGAGGAACATACATGACCTACTCAAGCTACTGCGAAAGCGCGGATTTTCTCCGCACCCGCCTCAACGGCTTCACGCCCGAGGCGCTGCTGATCCTCGGCAGCGGGCTCGGCTTCCTTGGCGACATGGTCGAGGACCCGATCTTCGTCGATTACGGCGAGATTCCCCATTTCCGCCCCTCCACCGCCCCCGGTCATAAGGGCCGCTTCGTGTTCGGCACGCTCCGCGGCAGGCGCGTCGCGGTCATGCAGGGCCGGATGCACTGCTACGAGGGCTACACCATGGCCGAGGCGGCTTACGCCGTGCGCGTCGTGCGCCTGCTCGGCGCAAAGACGCTCTTCGTCACCAACGCCGCCGGCTGCGTCAACACCGACTGGAACGTGGGCGAGCTGATGCTGATCTCCGATCACATCAAGCTCTTCGACTTCGGTCCCCTCTGCGGCCCCAACCTTGAGGAGTTCGGCACCCGCTTTCCCGATATGTCCTCCGTCTACACCCCGCGTCTGCGCGCCCTCGCCCATGAAGCGGCAAAGGCGCACAACATTCCTCTGCGTGAGGGCGTTTATATGTATTTCCCGGGCCCGCAGTTTGAAACGCCCGCCGAGGTCCGCGCCGCGCGCGTGCTCGGCGCCGACGCGGTCGGTATGTCCACCGTGCCCGAAGTGATCGTGGCCCGGCACATGTCGATTCCCGTTTTCGGGGTATCGGTCATTACGAACTGCGGGTTGAGCGATGAGGTCGGCGACCACGAGGATGTGCAGCGTCAGGGGGCCAAAGCCGGCGTGAAGATGGCCGAGCTCTTTATGGAGATGATAAAAAACTTATAACGAGGCGATATGGTAAATAAAGTGATTTTGATCGGCAATGTAGGTGTGGATCCCGAGGTCCGCACGCTCGAAAGCGGAGCGAAAGTCGCCCGGGTTCGTCTGGCGACGACCGAACGGCTGTTCGACCGCCAGGCCAACGAAACCAAGGAACATACCGAGTGGCATACGATCACTTTGTGGCGCGGTTTGGCCGACGTAGTGGATCGCTACGTCAATAAAGGATCGCAGATTTACATCGAGGGGCGCCTGCGTACCCGCGAGTGGACGGACAAGGATAACAACCCCTTCAACGACCTCAGTCTGTTTGCAGCAATGTTCTTTGATAAATGTACCCTTGGTAAGATGATTAGCAAATACATCGTGCTTCATGAGGGTGACAAATGTCTGATGGTGTTGCGCCCCTATCAGTTCTATGCCGTGGAGGAGATTTTGGATAAGGTGCAGAACTCTACCGACAACGGCTTCATTTGGCACACTACGGGAGCTGGCAAGACTCTTACTTCTTTTAAGGCGGCACAACTCGTTTCGGAGTTGGATGGCGTGGATAAGGTGATGTTTGTGGTGGACCGTCACGACCTTGACACGCAGACGCAATCGGAATATGAAGCGTTCGAACCCGGTGCAGTGGATAGTACGGACAACACCGATGAACTGACGAAGAAACTTTCAAGCGATTCGAAAATCATTATCACTACCATTCAGAAACTCAATGCAGCCGTTACGAAGCAATGGTACAGCAAGCGTTTGGATGAAGTGAGGAAGTCGCGCATCATCATGATTTTCGATGAGTGTCATCGTAGCCATTTCGGTGAGAGCCACAAAAATATTGTCAACTTCTTTACCAATACGCAAATATTCGGCTTCACGGGGACACCTATATTCAAGGAGAACTCTAAGAACGATCGTACTACCGAAGAAATCTTCGACAAGTGTCTGCACAAGTATCTGATTAAAGATGCCATTGCTGATGAGAATGTACTTGGCTTTTTGGTGGAATACTACCACGGCAACGAGGAGGTATCACCGGGACAGGAAAGCCGTATGCACGAGATTGCCAAATTCATTCTCAACAATTTCAGCAAATCCACCTTTGACGGTGAGTTTGACGCGCTATTTGCCGTGCAGAATGTGCCGATGCTCATTCGTTACTATAAGATTTTCAAAGAACTGAATCCTAAAATCTCAATCGGTGCAATCTTCACCTATTCATCTAACCCTAACGAGGACGATGAACTGACGGGCATGAACAGCGGTTTTGTCAGCGAATCCGTGCCGGAGGCTGACGATATGCAGGAAATCATCAACGACTACAACCAAATGTTCGGTACGAATTTCTCCATCGAGAATTTCCGTGCTTACTACGATGATGTCAATCTGCGGTTGAAAAAGAAGAAAACCGACATGAAACCGCTCGACCTTTGTTTGGTCGTGGGTATGTTCCTCACGGGCTTCGATTCCAAGAAGCTGAACACGTTGTATGTGGATAAGAATTTGGAATACCACGGATTGTTGCAAGCGTTCTCACGTACCAACCGTGTATTCAACGAGCGCAAACGTTTTGGTAAGATTGTCTGTTTCCGCGACCTCAAGAGCAATGTGGACGAATCCATAAAACTGTTCAGCAACGGGGGTACGGGCACTATCATCCGCGAGGCTTTCGAGGTGGTGAAAAAGGAATATGCCGACATCGCCAAAGATTTCCTTGCCAAATATCCCGACACTGCGGCTGTCGATGCGTTGAAGACCGAACCCGAAAAGCGCGACTTCATTCTCGCTTTCCGTGAGTTGATAAAGAAACATGCGGAGATACAAATCTACGAGGACTATTCGGAGGATGACCCCGAATTGGGCATATCCGAACAACAGTACAACGACTTCCGAAGTAAGTACCTCGACATTCACGACACGTTCCTTGACAGCACTACCGTAGGCGGTACTTCCATTGAGGATAATTCCACCGAAGACGAAATAGGACTTGAAGACATCGACTTCTGTCTTGAACTGTTGCACAGCGACATTATCAATGTGGCTTATATCCTCGAGCTGATTGCAGAACTCAATCCGTTCAGTGAAAACTATGAGGAACAACGCCGCCATATCATCGACACAATGATTAAAGATGCCGAGCTGCGCAGCAAGTCGCAACTGATTGACGGCTTTATCCGCCAGAATGTAGATGAAGACAAGGAGGGCTTCGTGGAGCGCAAGAAGAAAGCGGATGGTTCTGTTGACCTCGAAGAACGGCTCAACCAATATATCCGTCAGGAAAAAGGCAAAGCCATTGACCGCCTTGCGGAAGATGAGCAGTTGCCTACCGAACTGCTGAACCGTTTCCTCTCGGAGTATGACTTCTCACAAAAAGTGCAACCCGAAATCATTCAAACAGCAGTCAAGGAGAAGCACCTCGGCTTGCTAAAGACGCGCAGAACCGTGAACCGTATTCTCGACCGTCTGCGCAATATTATCAGAACATTTTCTTGGGACTAAAAGATGGCGTATGAAAACAAATGACCCCGGCTATGTTTATATACTGACTAATCCCAGTTTTCGAGAGGATTGGGTGAAAATAGGTAAAAGTACTCGCCCCGTTGACATTCGTTCAAAGGAGTTGGACAATACCGCTGTGCCGTTGCCTTTTGAAATCTTTGCCACGATGAAGACTTCTAAATTCAATGAGGTTGAAAGACTTGTGCATAAGACAATAGACCGATTGACAGACTTGCGTATTCGGCAAAATAGGGAATTCTTTAATGTTGACCCCAAAGTGGCTCTTGATATTTTCAGAGACATCGCTTTGACAATTGACGATGCGGTCATAACTGAATATGAGGACAATAAACCTATTATAGCGCACCCCGAAAAGAAAGAAAAGAAATCAGAATTTTCTCGACCGAAAAAACGGGAGCGATTCAAATTCAGCATGGTACATATCAAGATAGGTGAATATATTACTTTTATCCCTACCAATCTGAAAGTGAAAGTTGCAAGTGATGATTCCATCGAATATGACGGACGAATTTACAAATTGTCTCCTTTTGTCGGTACGTTTCTTCCGGAAGAAAAGAGAACACCTTCAAATGCCTATCAGGGGAGCAAGTATTTCTCGTACAACGGAAAAATATTAGATGACTTAAGGACAGCCTTTGAAAAAGAAGCTGATAATGAAATAAACATTGTAGAAAACAAAACTGTTTAAGAACATGAGTGAAGAACTCCAACAAAAACTCCGCGCCCAGCTTTGGGAGGTTGCCAACAACCTGCGCGGCAATATGTCAGCCAACGAATTTATGTACTTCTCGTTGGGCTTTATCTTTTATAAGTACCTTTCTGAAAAAATAGAGAACTATGCCGACCGTGCGCTTGAAGATGACGAAATCACTTTCAAACAGTTGTGGCAGTCAGGCGAAGAAGATGCCCTTGAACTTCAAGAGGAAGTCAAGAAGCAGTGTTTGGAAAATATCGGTTATTTTGTAGAGCCGCAATATCTCTTCACCTCTATCATTGACGCAATTAAGCGCAAGGAGAATATTATTCCCTCTCTCGAACGTTCGCTGAAGCGCATTGAGGACAGCACGCTCGGACAAGAGAGTGAGGACGATTTTGGAGGTTTGTTTTCAGACATAGACCTTGCTTCGCCCAAGCTCGGCAAAACTACCGATGACAAGAATACGCTCATATCCAATGTACTGATTGCTTTGAACGGCATTGACTTCGGAGCGGACGAAGCTACGCAGATAGATATTCTCGGCGATGCTTATGAATATATGATTTCTCAGTTTGCCGCTGGAGCGGGCAAGAAAGCCGGAGAATTTTATACACCGCAAGAAGTGAGCCAGATTCTTGCCGAGATAGTGACTATCGGACATACTCGCTTACGCAATGTATATGACCCTACTTGCGGTTCGGGTTCACTGCTTATTCGTGCAGCTCATACGGGACGGGCATACGAGATATTCGGGCAGGAGAAAAACCCCACTACTTACAACTTGTGCCGTATGAATATGTTGCTGCATGGTATCAAGTTCAGTAATTTCCAAATAGAGAATGGCGACACCTTAGAGGCGGACGCTTTCGGTGACACCCAGTTCGATGCCGTGGTTGCCAATCCTCCTTTCTCCGCAGAGTGGAGTGCCGCCGACAAGTTCAACAATGATGACCGTTTCAGCCGTGTCGGTCGCCTTGCTCCGCGCAAGACAGCTGACTATGCCTTTATACTGCACATGCTCTATCATCTTGTGGATGGTGGTACAATGGCTTGCGTTGTACCGCATGGTGTATTGTTCCGTGGTAATGCCGAGGGCGTTATCCGCCGTTTCCTTATCGAGAAGAAGAACTGCATTGACGCAATTATCGGCTTGCCGGCCAATATCTTCTACGGCACTTCCATTCCTACTTGTATTCTCGTGATGAAGAAATGCCGCAAGGAGGACGATAATATTTTGTTTATTGACGCAAGCAAGGAGTTTGAAAAGGTCAAGACCCAAAACAAACTACGCAAGGAGCATATCGACAAGATTGTAGATACTTACCGTAATCGCACCGAGATAGAAAAGTACAGCCACCTCGCCACCTTGCAGGAAGTAGCCGATAACGACTACAATTTGAACATTCCCCGTTATGTGGATACCTTTGAAGAGGAAGAGCCTATCGATATTAAGGCTGTCATGGCTGAAATCAAGGAATTGGAAGCCAAACGTGCTGACCTTGACAAAGAGATTGAAGGCTACCTCCGTGAACTGGGAATTGTAGAATAAAACGAAGAGGGTAAGATTATGGCTAAAAAGTTCGAGATAAGAAACAGCACAGCGGAGTTCTTGATATTTACTGTCGCAGACAAAGAGCAAGGGGTTGAAGTGTTGTATAAAGATGAAAGCATTTGGGCGACACAAAAAGCTATTGCCACTCTTTTTGATGTGGATAGAACGGTTGTTACCAAGCACTTGAAGAATATTTTCGACACTTGTGAATTGGATAAGGAAGTGGTATGTGCAAAAATTGCACATACCACCGAGCATGGGGCTATAGACGGAAAAACGCAGACTAAAGAAGTACAATACTATAATCTTGATGCTATCATCTCTGTGGGCTACCGTGTCAATTCCATTCGTGCCACCCAATTCCGCCAATGGTGTACCTATGTGTTGCGCCAATTTGCCATCCGTGGTTATGTCATAGACAAGAAACGCATGGAAAACGGTTCTTTTATCGGTGAGGATTATTTTGAACACTTGTTGGCTGAAGTCCGTGAGATACGATTGAGTGAACGCCGTTTCTACCAAAAACTCACCGATATTTACGCCACTGCCATTGACTACAATCGCGATGCGCCCACTACACGGCTGTTCTTCAAAAAGGTTCAGAACAAAATGCACTATGCCGTACATGGGCATACGGCTGCCGAACTTATCGTGCAACGTGCAAACTCCGAGAAAGAACACATGGGGCTTACCTCTTGGGAAAATGCTCCTGACGGAAAGATAGTGAAGCCCGATGTGGTTATAGCAAAAAACTATCTGAAAGAAAACGAGTTGGAAAATATGGCGCAATTAGTCAATGCTGTTCTTGATTTAGCAGAACGAATGGCGAAACGTCACATTCCGATGACTATGGAAGATTGGGCAAAACGTATAGACATCATTCTTGAAGCTGGTGGAGATGCAATCCTTTCTGATGCCGGCAAGGTTACAGCCGAATTCGCCAAAAAATTTGCTGAACCCGAATTTGAGAAATACCGTGTCATTCAAGACCGCTTGTTTAGCTCGGATTTCGACCGTTTTAATGAAGGTGACAACTTGTTGCCATTTGAAATTAACCCTGATAATGAATAGCG
>ERZ772889.3459-NODE-3459-length-10947-cov-3.781858_pt1 | contig 10947 bp, 10 predicted proteins | sample MGYA00512127_ERZ772889 | MGnify/ENA primary metagenome ERZ772889 (study PRJEB29015, sample SAMEA2737689) | human gut metagenome | biome: human gut; feature: human-associated habitat; material: faeces | place: China | collected 2012 ... | reverse complement strand
CTCCAAAAAGATCTTGATCTGGTCGGTGATGAGCATCAGGTCCCCGGCGTGGAAGCTATAATTCACGCCGCCGGCGGCGTTGGTGACGAACAGCGTCTGGCAGCCCAGCAGGCGCAGCACCCGCACGGCGTAGGCCACTTCCTCGTAGGAGTAGCCCTCGTAGTGGTGCATCCGGCCCTGCATCACGGCCACGGGCTGACCAGCCAAGGTCCCGAAGACCAGCTGGCCCTTGTGGCCGGGGGCGGTGGAGTGCTTGAAGTGGGGAATCTCTCCGTAGGGCACGACGATGGCGTGCTCCACGAGATCGCCCAGATAGCCCAGGCCGGAGCCCAGGACCATGGCCACCTTGGGCTGGAAATTGCCCAGGCGGTGTTTCAGAAACTGTGCGCTTTCCTGATATTGTGCAAAGGTAAAGTGCATGTGTGTGATCCTCCCTAGCGGGGCAATGGCCCCGTTCTCCCCGGCGCAGGGCCGGGGGACTGTCAGGTAAATACTGAGATATCTTACACCTACTGCGGAGAAAAAGCAATGAAAAATCCTTATGTCTCAAGGATTTTTCCCCATCTGGCCGGAAAAATACCCTCTGCGGGGGCAGAGGGTATGCAGGGGTCAGAGCTCCTTGTACATAAAGGCAGCGTTCTCCTTGCCCTTCATTTCTGTGACGGAGAGGACCTCCAGGGTCACGGTGCGGGCGCCGAAGCGAATTTCCAGCTTGTCGCCGACCTTCACGTCGTAGGAGGCTTTCACCACCCGGCCGTTGGCGGAGATGCGCTCGTTGTCGCAGGCCTCGTTGGCCACGGTGCGGCGCTTGATAAGGCGCGAGACCTTGAGATATTTGTCAAGACGCATGGAATTCGTCTCCTTTTCGGAAAAGTGCGGGATCAAAGGGACTCCACCAACTCAAACGGCGGCGCATCGCGCCGCCGTTTTGATGATGAAAGAGCTTGACTGGGGAATTACTCCGCAACAGCGTCCTTGAACGCCTTACCAGCCTTGAAGGTCGGGACCTTGGAAGCGGCGATGGTGATGCTCTCCTTGGTCTTGGGGTTGCGGCCGGTGCGCTCAGCGCGGTGCTTGGTCTCGAAAGAGCCGAAGCCGACGAGCTGGACCTTCTCGTCGTTCTTCAGAGAGTCGATAATGGTGTCGAGGGCAGCGTTGATCACAACCTCGGACTCCTTCTTGGAAATGCTGGCTTTTTCCGCCACGGCAGCAATGAGTTCAGTCTTGTTCATCGTTTGATCCTCCTGAATAGTGTCCGGAGACGGGGCCTCCGGGGTGTATATGAGCAAAAAGCGTTGCCGCTTTTGGTCATCTGAGTTGTTCCTTGGCGTTGTTCCACAGCGCCATCAGCTCATCGAGCGGGAGAGCGGATATATCCTCGCCGCGCGCATTCACCGTCTCTTCCACCTTGCGGAAGCGCGCGATGAATTTTTCGCAGGTCTTTGAAAGCGCCGCCTCGGGGTCGACGCCGCAGAAGCGGCCGACCTTGACGGCAGCAAACAGCACGTCGCCGAGCTCTTCTTCAAAATTCGTGCCGCTTTCGACGGCGGAGCGCAGCTCCTGCGTCTCCTCGTCGAGCTTGTCGAGCGCGCCGGAGACATCGGGGAATTCAAAGCCCGCCTTCGCGGCCTTGCTCTGCAGCTTGTCCGCCCGCCAGAGGGCGGGGAGTGAACGGGCGACGGAATCCATCGCGTCGGCCGTGGTGCGCTGGCCCTTTTCCTGCCGCTTGAGCTTGTCCCAGTTGACGAGCACCTGCTCGCTGTCGTCCGCCCGCGTGTTCGAAAACACGTGCGGGTGGCGGAAGATGAGCTTTCGCACCACGTGGTCGGTCACATCGTCGGTCGTGAAGCGGCCGGCTTCCTCTTCCATGTGGATGTTGAAGAGCACCTGCATCAGCACATCGCCGAGCTCTTCTTTCATCAGCTCGGGATCATCGAGGTCAAAGGCCTCGGCGGCCTCATAGGCTTCTTCAAGGAAGTTGCGGCGGTTCGACTCGTGCGTCTGCTCGCGGTCCCACGGGCATCCGTCCGGCGCGCGCAGAATGCGCAGGATGTCAACAAGGTCGTCATATGTGTAGACAGCTTTCTCAGGATAATTTATCATATATTCCCTCTCATTGCAAGGTGTTTTGCGCAATTTCCCTGATTTTTCAGGGGTTTTCAGCGCACGTGCAGGATGCGGGCGAGCTTTTCGCCCTTGGGCAGCAGCGCGAGGTCGTCGCGCGTGACGATCCGCAGTGCGAGGACAAGCGCGACGTACACGATGACCGCCAGCACGACCGCAAGGCCGACGTTCACGATTTGCGTCGTGGTCGCGCCGCCAAGCGCGATGTGGGCGGCGAAGAAGCGATAGGAGAATCTGGCGCACACGGCCATCACAAGCGACGCGACGAGGGGCTTTGCAAAGACCTTGAAGTAATTCGGCTTATCCTCCATCGTGCGGTAGACGAAAAAGAGGTTGAGCGACGATACGATCACAAAGCACACGAGCGTGCCGAAGGGAGCGGCGTGGATGTTGATGGACGGCACGGCGGTGAGGTTGTAGTTGAAGATGATCTTCACCACGCCGCCGATGAGCATTGTGAAAACGGGCACATGCACGCGGCCGTAGGACTGCAGGATGGAGTTTGAAATGAGCATCAGGCAGACGAACATGCTCGCGATGCCGAGCACGGCTAAAAGCGAGCCGCCGAGCTCGCTGTCATAGCGCGGGTAGCAGAGCTTCATAATGGGCTCGGCCAGCGCCCAGAGGCCAAGGCCCATCGGGAAGGCCATCAGCCCCGTGACGCGCAGCGACGAGTTGATGACGCGGGACGTGTGCACGCGGTCGTTGCGCGCAAGGGAAGCCGACACCGTCGGGATGACGGAGATCGTCAGCGCCGTCATCATCGACGACGGCAGGTTGTAGAGGTTCATGCCCGAGGAATACGTGCCGTAGAGGTGGCGCGTCTCCTTGAGCGTGTAGCCCAGCGCGTTCTGGAGCTGACCCTGCACGAGCGACGTGTCGATCAGCGTGATGATCGACACCATCGAGGCCGACAGCGTGATGGGGATGGCAATCGAGAGCAGGCGCTTCAAGATCGCGCCGGAGGCATCCGGCGTGTCTGTGCCCGGGGTGCGCGGGCGGTGGCGTAAGTAGTCGATGAGCATGTAGACGAGCGCGAGCACCGAGCCGACCGTCACGCCGACGATGGCCGCGGCCGCGGCGATGTAATCCTCGTACCCAAGGCTCACGACATACATCGAAAGGCCAAGGCCGATGAAGAGCTTGCTGACCGCCTCGATGATCTGCGAGACGGCGGTCGGCGTCATGCGAAAGCTCCCCTGCGCAAAGCCGCGGAACGCGGCAAGGCAGCCGACGCACACAACGCCCGGGGCAAGCGCCTTGATACCGTAGGCGGCGTTCGGGTTATTGAGAAGCGCCGCGCACTTCTCGTTGCCGAACCACATGATGACAAACGAGAGGACACCGAGCGTTAAAAACGCGGCGAACGACACCTTGAGCACGCGCCGCGCCTGACGCTCGCGCCCGAGCGTCTTCGCCTCCGAGATCATCTTCGAGAGCGCCACGGGAAGTCCCGCGGTCGAGATGGTCAGAAGCACGGCATAGATGTTGTAGGCGTTGTTGAAGTCGGCGTTGCCCGTCTCGCCCAGAATGTTCGCGAGCGGAATTTTGAAGAGCGCGCCGATGATCTTCACGATGACGACGCCGGCGGCCAACACCGCCGCGCCGCCGAAAAAGGACTGCTTCTTTTCCGTAGCCATTAAAATTTCGACCTTTTCCTTTTCGCTGAAATAAACTGTTTTACAGCCGCTCAAGGCAGCCGAGGATGAGCGAGGAGAAATGCGGGGCCGACTGCTCCGCCATCTCGTTGACCTCCTCGCCGGAGACGGCCTCGCCCGTGATGCCGGCGGCCATGTTGGTGATCACGGAAATGCCCAGCAGCGGCAGACCACAGTGCGCCGCCGTCAGCGCCTCCGTTACAGTCGACATCCCCACGGCGTCGCCGCCGAGCAGGCGGATGGCGCGAATTTCGGCAGGCGTTTCAAACTGCGGGCCGGGCATGAAGAAATACACGCCCTCGTGCACGGAAAAGCCGAGCTTTGCCGCGCAGGACTTCGCCAGCTCGCGCAGCTCCGGCGTGTACATCCGCGTAACGTCAAAGAAGCGCGGGCCGAATTCGTCCACGTTCCGGCCCCGCATGGGGCTGGAGCCGTTGAGCTTGATGTGGTCGGCGATCAGCATGAAATCGCCGCGATGATAGGCAAGATTCACGCCGCCCGCCGCGTTCGTCACGATCAGCGCACGGACGCCGAGCAGCTTCAAAAGCCGCACCGGCTGCGCCAGCTGCTCGAAATCGTAGCCCTCGTAGCTGTGAAAGCGTCCCGCGAGGCACACGAGCTTCTTTCCGGCCAGCTCGCCGAACATCAGCTTTCCGGCGTGGCCGGGGGCCGTGGAAACGGGGAAATTCGGGACCTCGTGATAGTCGATCTCGACGGTATTCTGAAGTCTTTCCGCAAACGGCCCAAGCGATGAGCCGAGGATCACCGCGATCTGCGGCGCAAACGGCATTCTTGTCCGGACATAGTCCGCGCCTGCTTCATAAAATTCATACGGTTCATTCATTGCACTGTCCGCCTTTCTTTTTTCTTTATCATACCGCGCGGAGATGCGTTCCGTCAACCAAAACCGCAGCGGCGGCGCAATCGGCAGGGGTGGGGGCTGTCGAATGCGGTTGACTTTATGCGCGGCGTGTGATATAATTGTATCAATACAGTTCATACAGTTGGGGAGGAAAACTTCCGTGATCGCGATCAATTACCGGGATCCGAGGCCCATTTATGAGCAGATCCAGTCTGAGCTGCGCAGGCTCATGCTGACGGGCGGGCTTCCGTCCGTGCGGGAGCTGGCCGGGCAGCTGGCCATCAATCCCAACACCATCCAGCGCGCCTACCGGGAGCTGGAATCGGAAGGGTACATTCTTTCCGTCGCCGGGAAGGGCTCGTTCGTCGCGCAGGTCGACCGGCTTGCCGAGCAGCAGAAAAAGCAGGCCCTCAACGCATTCCGGGCAGCGGCGCAGCGGCTGCGCGCGCTCGGACTGAGCGCAGAGGCGCTCGCGTCACTTCTGACGCAGGAGGAACCGACAGATGATTGAACTTTCGCACGTGACAAAAACCTTCGGCGGCGCAAAGCGCGCGCTGGACGATCTGACGCTCACCGTGCCGCAGGGCGCGGTCTACGGGCTTGTCGGCTCAAACGGCGCGGGAAAGACCACCGCCATTCGCCATATTACAGGCATTTTCCGGCAGGATTCCGGCAGCGTGACCATCGGCGGTCTGCCGGTCTATGAAAACCCGGCCGTCAAGAGCCGCATCGGCTATATTCCGGACGATCTCGGCGTATTCGGCGGCGGGACGCTCCGGGAGCTGGCGGCTTTTTACCGCACGATGTACCCGCGCTTTGACGCAAAGCGCTACGCGGCGCTGCGCGATGTGTTCCGGCTGGACGAGGCAACGCCGCTGCGCCGGTTCTCCAAGGGGATGCAGAAGCACGCGGCCTTCTGGCTGACGCTGAGCCTGCGGCCGGACTATCTCGTGCTCGACGAGCCGGTCGACGGGCTTGACCCCGTCATGCGGCGGCAGATCTGGAGTCTGGCTCTCGAGGATGTGGCGGGCTACGGCACGACGGTGCTGGTATCGTCGCACAATCTGCGCGAGCTGGAGGACATCTGCGACCATGTCGGCATCATGCACATGGGCCATATGCTTCTGGAGCGGTCGCTGTCCGACCTGCAGGACAATTTCGTCAAGGTGCAGCTCGTGACGGAGAATCCGCTGCCGCCCTCGCTTCACATTCTGCACGAGAGCACGCTCGGGCGGGTGCAGACGCTGATCCTGCGCGGCGATCCGCAGACCGTCGCGGACGAGCTGGCGGCCAGCGCGCCGATGCTCTGCGATCTGCTGCCGCTGAGTCTGGAGGAGATCTTCATCTACGAGTTGGGAGGGACCGGCTATGACGTCAAAAATCTCGTGCTTTGACCACGCAGTCTTCCGGCGGGCACTGAAAATGACCGCGCCGGTCTGGATTCTATACACGCTTTACGAGCTGCTTCTGCCGCTGCGGCTGTTTTCCTTCTGCCGGGGCCTTTCGTCCGGTGCGGATAATTATATCGTGCAGATTGAAAAAACGCTCCTGAGCTATGCGCGCTTCAACGCCTCCATCGTTCCGTTCCTGCTCGGCGGGCTTCTGGCATGGGTACTGTTTTCCTGGCTGTTCCGGGCAGGCACGGCCTATTTCTACGCTGCGCTGCCCGTGCGGCGCGAGACGCTGTTTCTGACGAATTATCTGACGGGCGTGCTGCTGTGCGCTGCGCCCGCGCTCTTGTCGTCGCTGCTTTTATGGGCGGTGGGCGCAGGCTTCGGCGCGGCGGCGTTCGTGCCCGCGATGCAGGTCTTTGCCGCGGCGATGCTGGGCTTTTTGCTGTTTTTCTCGTTCGCGGTGCTGGTCTGCTGCGTTGTGGGGCAGATGGCTGCGATGCCCATCGTCTATGTGATCCTGAATTTTACGTTCTTTGTTCTGGAAGCCATCGTGCGGCACCTGCTTTTTACGTTCGTCTACGGTATGCCCTACAGCCAGAGCAGCACCATGCAGTCGTTTGCGCTGCACGCCACGCCGGTGCTGGGGCTGCTGCAGGGCGGCTTCCGCGTTGCGACGGACTGGGCCGAGCGCGACGGTATGTACTATATGGAATTGAACCCGCAGCTGGAGGGCTGGGGCTATCTCGGCGCGCTGGCCGCGCTGGGGCTGGTGTTCGCGCTGTGCGCGTTCCTGCTTTTAAAGCACCGTGAAATGGAACGCAGCGGCGACGTGATCGCGGTCGGCTGGCTGCGCCCGGTCGCGCTGTATGTATTCACGATCGGCTGCGCGCTGGTGCTCGGCGCACTGATGGCAGAGCTGTTTTCCAGCCAAACAGCGGATAACTTCTGGTATGTGCTGCTGTTTCTGTTTGTGGGTGCGTTCGTGGGCTATTTCGTGGGAAAAATGCTTCTGCAGAAGACGATCCACGTGTTCCGGTCTGGCTGGCTGGGGCTTGGCATCTGCTGTCTTGCGCTGCTGCTCGCCTTCGGCGCGGCGGAATTTGACCTGTTTGGCTACTCGCGGTATTTGCCGGAGCGCAGCGAAGTGCAGGCTGCCGGACTGACGCACTATCAGGCAAACGGCCTGTATACCACGCAGGACGATGCGTTTGTGCAGGATGTTCTTGCCCTGCACACGGCGGCCATTGCGGAAAAAGGCGCGCAGGAGCACCGCAGACACGCATATCAGCTCGGCGCCGATTACACGGAGCAGTTTTATATCACCTACCGTATGGCAGACGGCACGCTCACCGAGCGCTATTACAGCATCGTCTACAACGACGCCGAGTTGAAAGACCCGGACAGCCTCATTTCGCGCTTTTCCGCGCTCTATAACAGTCCCGTCTGCGTCCGCATCCGCACGGGCTTCGACACGCCGCGCACGGAGAAAAGCGTGCTCTCGTGCTACGTCTCCTCCTACGACACCGGCGCAAGCCTCGATTTGACCGGCAGCGACGCGTGGCGGGTCTACGAGGCCTGTCTGGACGATATCAACGCGGGACTCCTCGGCGCGGCGGACGTGAGCGGCAGCACAAAGCAGAGCGATGGCAGCAATTATACGCCCCTGACCCTGATCTTCACCGTCAGCACGGACGTTCCCGGTCAGACGGACAGTTTGTATGTCGATTCCATCCCCCTGTCCGCCGCTGAGACGGTCAGCGCCTTGCAGGCGCTCGGCGCAGACCCATACTGGCGCGCCGCCGGATAATGCAGAAACGTAAAAACGCCAATGCCCGATGCGGCATTGGCGTTTTCTGTTATGGCTGATCCATGTCGGAAATGAGAATATTGTCCGTCCCGTGGGCCTCGAATTCCGCAATGTAGTCGTCCATGCGGGAGACAAGCTCCTCGTAATTGTCGTTGGATACCGGCTGATACTCCATATCGCGCCGCGCAAGCTCCTCGGCCAGAATTTCATAGAACACCGTGTCCTCATAGTCCATGATGGCCTCGTGGATGCCGCCGTCGGAAAAGGCGCGGGACGGCACATCCGTCCCCTCGTACCGTTCGACGAGCGTATCCATGCCCTGCTCCCGGCACAGCGCGAAGAGCTTGGATTCCAAATCGTCGTAATCCGCAAAGCGGTCGTCCCCGCGGGTCGAGTTGAGAATCCAGTTTCCGATGTAAACCATATCCAGAAGACGGCGGAACTCTTTTTTCGATAGATCGATCTGCATACCAAAAGCCTCCTCTGCGATGTTACTCTATTATATACACTTTGGTCTTCATTTTCCACTGTAAAAATATGTAGCAGCCGAAAATCATTGCAACTCAAGAACTTTTTATTTCAAATGTATGATATGCACGAAGTTCTGATAATCTGAAGCAAAACGCGGCTGCTGTCGTCCCTCATCTGTCTGCTTCGCTTCGCTCCGCAGCCAGTTTCCCGAGGGGAAGCCTTGGGTGCTCCCGCGCCGCAAAGCAGGAAGGACGCGCCCTGCGGCGCGTCCCTTGGCGGTTATAAGGTTCTTGTGCAGACCTCGCGGACTTTGGATTGGAGGGCCTTGAGATCTGAAAAGGTGTCCGGGCGCTTGGTTTCGTCGCGCAGGAGGGCGGAGGGGTGATAGAGCGCGGTGAAGAGGATGCCGCCCTTTTCGGTGAACTGTCCGTGTTCGCAGGAGATCTTGAAATCCGGACGGATGAGGCGCATGGCCGCGATGCGGCCAAGGCAGACGATGATCTTCGGCTGGATGAGCTTCGTCTGCGCACGCAGAAAGCCGATGCACGCATCCTGCTCGGTCTGCATCGGGTCGCGGTTTCTGGGCGGACGGCACTTGACGATGTTCGTGATATAGCAGTTTTCCCGGCCCAGATCGATGATCGAGAGCATTTCGTCGAGAAATTTCCCCGCCGCGCCGACAAACGGCTCGCCCTGCAGGTCTTCGTTTTCGCCCGGCCCCTCGCCGACGAACATGACCTCCGCGTCCTGCGGGCCGACGCCGAAGACGACGTTGTGCCGCGTCTGCGACAGCGGGCAGCTGGTGCAGGACAGGCAGGCGGTCTGAAGCGATTCCCAGTTCAGCATATGAAGCGCCCTCCTTTACCGTTGTTCCAGCTCATCGACCGGCAGGTCGTAGCCCTCGCGGAAGCGGCGGCGCTGGTTCTCCAATGCGCGGCGGCGCTGCTCCATGCGCTTGCGGCGGTAGCGGCGCTTGCGCAGCTGGTACAGCACGATCAGCACCAGAATCACGCCGATGGCGGCAAAAATCGCGATCACGACCCACTTCCACCAGTTTTTCTGGATATACGCCTCCGTCCCGGCTGCGGCGGACGAAAATTCCGAGCGCGCCACATCGGTGATGGCAAGCAGCTTCGTCTGTCCAAGGATCTCCCCGGCATAGCTGACCGTGACCGAGCCGAGCACGTCGCCCTCACGGACGGGCGCGTCGACGCTTTCGCTGTTGAGCTGGATATCCGTGACCATCTTATCAGGGTCATAGTCGTTCGGAAGCAAAACCTTGATCTCGTCCTCCGGCGCAACGGCGACCGCCTCGGCGCCGGCGGAGTTGTTGATCTTCACCTGGTCGACCGGGTACAGAGGCGACATGATCGGCAGGTATGAGTAATTGTCAAAGCCATAGTCGAACAGCCGTGCGCACTCCGTAAAGTTCTCCATGAGCAGATCGCCGCTGTCAAGCACCGTCGTGGCTGCGCCGCAGACGATGCCCAGAAGATCAAGACCGTCGCCCGTCGCCTCGGAAATGACGCAGCGGCCGGCCTGACTGGTATAGCCGGTCTTGATGCCGTGCGCGCGCGAATAATAGAGCGTATTGGACAGGGAGCGGTAGATCAGCATATTGGTCGTCTTGAGCTTGGGGATGTTCTGCCGCATATTGTCGTCAGGCAGCTGATATTCATAGGTGTCGACGATCTGGCGGAAGTTCTCGCTCTTGAGCGCGGCCTGCGTGATGATGGACAGATCGCGCGCAGTGGTGTAGTGGCTCTCGTCGTGCAGACCGTGGGGATTGCTGAAATGCGTGTTGAGACAGCCAAGCTCATAGGCACGCTGGTTCATCATGCGGACAAAATCCGCCACGGAGCCGGCAATATGCTCGGCAATGACGTTGCAGGCGTCGTTGCCGGAGACGACCATCATGCAGTACAGCAGATTTTCCAGCGTCATCTGCTCGCCGACCTGCAGCCCCGCGACGCTCGAATCGGCGTCCAGATCGTCGAGCGCGGAGGCCGAAACGGTCACAACATCGGACAGATTGCCGTTTTCCAGCGCCAGCAGGCAGGTCATGATCTTGGTCAGGCTGGCAGGATACACGCGCTCGTCCGCGTCCTGCTCATAGACGGCGCGGCCCGTGTTGAGGTCGATGAGAAGCGCGGCCTTGGCCGCGACGGAGAAGCTTGTCCGCGAGGAAAGCAGCCGATCCTCCGGGACACTGTCGTCCTCTGCGGGAGCGTCCGCGCTGTCGGTCTGCGTCTGCTCCGGGTCTGCCGCCGTCTCGGCATCCACCGCAAGAAGCGGCAGCGTCAGGGAGGACAGCAGCAGGAGCAGGGAAAGCAGCAGGGAAAGAGCCTTTGTTTTTTTCATTTTTATCTCCATTTTATTCTGTTCGGATTGTACAGAAGCAAAAAAATATGGTATACTGTTTTACACATTATATAACAGGATGGCCCGGTATGTCAAATGGAGGCAGCTGTATGCGGAAAAAGCGTGTTGATCCGGCGCTGGTTCTATGGAGCGCGGCGATCGTTCTGTTCGCCGGCGCGTTCTTTCTCGGCCGCGCGACACTGCGCGGGCCGCTTCTCGAAACGCAGCGCACCGCGCCCGGCAGCACGGCGCAGGATGAATGGCGCAGCC
>ERZ772889.3455-NODE-3455-length-10969-cov-3.874748_pt1 | contig 10969 bp, 10 predicted proteins | sample MGYA00512127_ERZ772889 | MGnify/ENA primary metagenome ERZ772889 (study PRJEB29015, sample SAMEA2737689) | human gut metagenome | biome: human gut; feature: human-associated habitat; material: faeces | place: China | collected 2012 ... | reverse complement strand
CGCTGACGCTCGACCCGGACGAAAAGACGCTGGCCGAGGCAAACGCGAAGATCGCCGCGCAGCAGGCGCAGCGCGAAGCGCTCCGGCAGCTGATCTCCGCCCCGAGCGTCACGCGGGACGGGCATTCTGTCCGCCTTTACGCCAATATTGCGGGCACGGATGATCTGCCGCTGCTGCGAGAAAGCGGCGCGGAGGGTGTCGGGCTGCTCAGAAGCGAGTTTCTGTATCTGGGCCGCAGCACGTACCCGACCGAGGACGAGCTGTTTGAAAGCTACAAAACGGTCGTGCAGGCCATGGATGGCCGAGAGGTCATCATCCGCACGCTGGATATCGGCGCGGACAAGCAGGTCGGTTATTTTGATATGCCGCCGGAGGACAACCCCGCGCTCGGCCTGCGGGCGATCCGCCTGTGTTTGACGCGGCCCATTCTGTTCCAGACGCAGCTGTGCGCCATTCTGCGCGCGTCGCGCTATGGAACCGTCGGGATCATGTTCCCGATGGTAACAGGCCCGGACGAGCTGCACCGGCTGAAGCAGGCGCTGGCCGATGCGGAGGATGTGCTCATTGCGCGCGGCGAACGCTTCGGCCCATACCGCGTCGGCGTGATGATCGAGACGCCTGCCGCCGTATTCATGAGTGGCGAGCTTGCGGGCGAGGTCGACTTCTTCTCCATCGGCACGAACGATCTGACGCAGTATCTGCTGGCCATGGACCGGCAGAACCCGAATCTGGCCCCGTTCTGCGACCCGCACCACCCGGCCGTCCTGCGCGCGATCCGGCAGACCGTCGAACGCGCGCATCAGGCGGGCTGCACCGTCGGCATCTGCGGTGAGCTTGCCGCAGACGAAGCGCTGACCGAAGCGTTCTTGCGTCTGGGCGTGGACGAGCTTTCCGTCGCCCCGTCCCGCATTCTCCCGCTGCGGGAGAAGATCCGCAGTCTGACGCTCGGATAGCGCGAATACACAATTATCGCCGGTACCGTCTTACAGCGGTGCCGGCGATGCTGTTTTCACTCCCGCACCTGCCGCTGCTCCAGCGTGATGCGGATGGCAGTGCCGTGGTCGGGGACGGAGGAGGCGGTGATGGTGTGGCCGAGGCGTTTGCAGATCGTGCGGCAGAGGTAGAGGCCGAGGCCGCTGGCCTTCTGGTCGCCGCGGCCATTGTAGCCGGTATAGCCCTTTTCAAAGATGCGCGGCAGGTCCTCCGGTGCGACGCCGATGCCGGTGTCACGGATGACGAGGGTCTTGGGCGCTTCCAGCTCGATGGTGATGCTGCCCGCGCGCGTATACTTGAGCGCGTTGGACAAGACCTGCTCGATCACGAACAGCAGCCACTTTTCATCCGTCACGCACGACACATGCAGCGGCTCGTAGCAGAGCTTTAATTTTCTGCCGATGAACTCCCCCGCGAACCGGCGCACGGCGCGGCGGACGATCCCGTCCAACTGGCATTCGCGCAGGACAAGATCGCTGCCGCCCGTCAGCCGCAGATAGACCATGACCATCTCGACATACTGCTCGGCGCGGGAAAGCTCCTGCAAAAGCCGCCTCGCCTGCGGGGTATCCTCCTGCTGAAGAGACAGACGCATGGACGCAATGGGCGTTTTGATCTGGTGCGCCCAGAGCGTATAATAGTCGAGCATATCCTGATACTGCGCGTTCATGCGCGTCTCGAGCGCCTGCTGCTGCGCGCACAGCGCCTGCACCAGCGCGCGGTAGTCCTCTTCGGGAACAGAATGGGCAGCCGGGAGCAAATCGGGGAGCGTCGGCAGCTGACGGAGGATCAGCCGCAGCGTCTCATGCCGCGCTTTGACCCGCCGGAAATCCAGCAGCAGAACCGCAAGCCCCAGAATGGCACACAGCGCCGACGGATACCACACCGCAGCCAGCGGCAGGTGGTACAGCGCAAACGAGACGATAAAAATGACCGCGAACAGGAAAAACGCGACGATCTTCCCCGCTTTTCCGCGCAGATACTGTAAAAATAACCGCATATCTATTCCACCAAATAACCTGCGCCGACGCGCGTGGCGATAAATCCTGCAAGTCCCGCGCCGTCCAGCTTTTTGCGCAGGCGGGCCATGTTGACCGAAAGCGTGTTCTCATCGACGAAGCTGTCCGTCTGCCAGAGCGCCTCCATCAGCTTTTCGCGGCTGACGATTTTGCCCTTTTCCTTCAGAAGCGTCCACAGAATGCGGTACTCGTTCTTGCTGAGCGGCAGCTTTTCGCCGTTTACGAGCAGGGACTGGCCACCCGTCTGCAAGACCGCGCCCCGGTGGGACAAAACAGGCTCCGCGGGCGCAAAATCATACGTCCGGCGCAGAAGCGCCTGCACCTTCGCCGTCAGCACGTCCAGATCGAAGGGCTTGGCGATGAAATCATCCGCGCCCATGTTCATGGCCATGACGATGTTCATATTCTCCGACGCGGAAGAGAGGAACACGACCGGAACGCGCGAAACGGCGCGGATCTGCGTGCACCAGTGGTAGCCGTTGAAAAACGGCAGCGAGATATCCAGCAGCACGAGCTGCGGGTCAAAGGCTGTGAATTCCTCCATGACGGCGCGGAAATTCTGCACGCACCGCGCGTCCAGCTCCCACTGCCGCAGATGCGCGCAGACGGCCTGCGCGATGCCGGGGTCGTCCTCGACCAGCAAAATACGGTACATCCGTCCGCCTCCTGAGCCTCTTTTTCTCTCAGTATAGCACACCCGGCGTCCAGCCGCAAGAAAAGGTCATTTTCCTCTTTCTTTATTGGAAGAAATCGTGTATACTATTTTTGATTTTACGCTTCTTCCGAAATGGGGGATTTTTAGTATGGAACAGGAAGACAAGAATTTGCAGGCACAGCCGTCCGAAACGCAGGAAAAGCCGGAAAAGCAGCCGCTTCCCAAGGGCTATGAGGCGTATCTGAGCCTGTTCGATCTGGTGCGGATGCTGGCGGTCATCACGCTGGTCTTCGTATTCTTTTTCCGTCTGAACGGCGTGAGCGGCAGTTCGATGTACCCCACGCTGGTCGACAAGGACTATCTGGTGCTGGAGAGCAATTTCCTCTACCGGGACGCGAAGCAGGGCGATATCGTCGTTTTGTATACGCCGCCGTTTTCCGAGAATGACGAACTGCTGGTCAAGCGTGTGATCGCGGTCGGCGGGCAGACGGTGGACATTGATTTTGACGCGGGCGTCGTCTACGTCGACGGGCAAGCGCTGGACGAGCCGTATACGTTCGAGCCGACGTATCTGAGCTACGCCGAATACGGCAAGGCGCTCGACTATCCTGTCACCGTGCCGGAGGGCGAGCTGTTTGTCATGGGCGACAACCGCAACCATTCGGAGGACAGCCGGTTCTCCGACGTCGGCTGCGTCAAGAAGGAGGCTGTTCTGGGCAAAGTTCTGCTTGTGGTCTTCCCCGGACGGCAGACGAATGAATTTGGAGCCGTGACCGGCGGGCGCAGCTGGCACAGATTCGGAGCGGTATCATGAAGCAGGAAGACACGAACCGGAGCACCATGAATATCCAGTGGTACCCCGGCCACATGACCAAGACGCGCCGGATGATCGAGGAGGATGTGAAGCTCGTCGACGCCGTGTGCGAAATTCTCGACGCGCGCATCCCGATTGCCAGCCGCAACCCGGACATTGACGCGATCTGCGGCAATAAGCCGCGCATGATCGTCCTGAACCGCATCGACATGGCAGACCCGGCGCTGACGAAAAAATGGGCAGAGCACTTCCGGGCGAAGGGCTATGCCGTTTTGCAGACCGACTGCAAGACGAAAAAGGGCATTTCCGGCTTCGTCCCGGCGGTGCGCACGCTGCTGGCGGAAAAGCTGGCGCGGTACGCGGAAAAGGGACAGGTGGGACGGCCCCTGAAGCTCATGGTCGTCGGTATCCCGAACGTAGGAAAATCGACGTTCATCAACCAGATCGCCGGGCGCAAGGGCGCAAAGGCCGAGAACCGCCCCGGCGTTACGCGCGGCAAGCAGTGGATCACGGTCGACCAGGGGCTGCTGCTTCTGGACACGCCGGGCATTCTGTGGCCGAAGTTCGAAGACCCGGAGGTCGGGATGCGCCTTGCCTACACGGGCGCCGTCAAGGAGGACGTGATCGACACCGAGACGCTGGCCTGCCATTTTATCGCGCTGCTGGCAAAGTATTACCCGCAGACGCTTTCCGAGCGCTATAAGCTCGAAGCGCCGGAGGATGCGGACGGATACGAGCTTTTGCAGCTGGCCGGGAAAAAGCGCGGCTATCTCGTCTCCGGCGGCGAGGTCAATACCGAGCGCATGGCAAAGGCGCTCATGGACGATTACAGAAGCGGCAAGCTCGGCAAGCTGACGCTTGAAAGCCCGGAGGACATGCAATGAGACAGGAAGAACCGATGGATCTTTGGGTGTATGAACGCGAAGCGTTCGACGCAGGCATCAAACTGGTGTGCGGCGTGGACGAAGCGGGACGCGGGCCGCTGGCCGGGCCGGTATGTGCGGCGGCGGTCATACTGCCGCCGGGGCTGGAAATCCCCGGCCTCAACGACTCGAAAAAGCTCACGGACAAAAAGCGCCGGGAGCTGTACGATATCATTATAGAGCAGGCCGTCTCTTACGGCATCGCGTTTGCGAGCGAGCAGGAGATCGACGAGATCAATATTTTACAGGCGACGTTCCTGGCCATGGAGCGCGCCATGCAGAAGCTCTCCCCGCAGCCGGAGCTTGCGCTCATCGACGGCAACCGGACGAAAGACTTCGGCCTGCCGGTCAGAACCATTGTCAAGGGCGACAGTCTGTCTGCCTCCATTGCTGCCGCGTCGATTTTAGCCAAGGTCACCCGTGACCGGCTGATGGAGGAATACGACGCGCAGTACCCGCAGTACGGCTTCGCCGTCCACAAGGGCTACGGCACGAAGCGGCACTATGAAGCGCTGCGTGAATTCGGCCCCAGTCCGATCCACAGAAAAACATTCCTCAAAAAATTCTATGAGAACCCGTGACCTGTCCGGCCCATGGGGCGAGGCGCTGGCCGCGGAGTATCTGCGAAAAAAGGGCTGGCGCATCGAGGCCATGAACTACCGCACGCGGCTCGGCGAGATCGATATCATCGCGTCGAACCGGCAGTATCTCGTCTTCTGCGAGGTCAAACTGCGAAAATCGGCGGATTTCGCCGCTGCGCGGGAGTTTGTCGATGCACGCAAGCAGCAGCGTCTGCGCACGACCGCGCTTTTGTACCTATCCCAACACGAAACGCCGCTTCAGCCGCGCTTCGACGTGATCGAAATTTACGCGCCAAACGGCACGCAGACCCGCCGCCCGCAGATTACCCATATGGAGGACGCATTTTGACAAATTACCGCGTTTTTGACGGCCACTGCGACACGCCCATCGAACTCTGGCTGCAAAATCAGCCGCTGCTGGAAAACACGCTGGCTGTTTCACTCGCACGGGCGCAGAGGCTCGGCACATGGGCGCAGTTTTTCGCGTTCTGCACCGCCTGGGTCAAGGCAAAGCTGCCAAGACCGGAGATTTTCTCCCGCGCGCTGGACAATTTTCACGCGCAGCTGTGCGAAAACGAGGATAAAATCACACTCTGCCGCACGGTATCCGAGGCGGAGACTGCCATGCAGGCGGGAAAATGCGCCGCGTTTCTCGCCATTGAGGGCGCAGAGGCTGTGCGCGAGGACGAAGGGCTGCTGGAACGCGCGTGTGAAATGGGTGTGCGGATGATCTCGCTTGTATGGAACCTTCCGAACAGCCTTGCCGCGCCCTGCGGCTCGGACGAAGGGCTGACGGAAAAGGGCAGGCACTTTTTTAAGCGGGCGCAGGCGCTCGGGATGCTCGTCGACGTGAGCCATGTGTCCGAAAAGGGCTTCTGGGACATGATCGGGCTGGCCGAAAAGCCGGTCATCGCAAGTCACTCCGATTCGTTTGCCGTCTGCCCGCACCCGCGCAATCTGACGGACGACCAGTTCCGGGCCATCCGCGATCTTGGCGGCACAGCGGGACTGAACCTCTACGCGCCGTTCCTGACGCAAGCGCCCCGCGCGTCGTTTGACGATCTGCGCCGCCATCTTGACCGGTTTCTGGAGCTGGACGGTGAGGGCCACATTGCCCTCGGCGCAGATCTGGACGGCTGTGATTTACTGCCGGAGGGCTTTTCCGGGCTGGACGATTATAACCGGCTCGGTGATTTTTTGAAAACTACCGGATATTCCGATGAAACCATACAGAACCTGTTCTGCAATTCTTTGATGAAGGTCGTGAAAACATGTATTATGTAAGTACGCGGGACGCAGGCCGCCGCTTAACGGCCAGTCAGGCCATTGTCGAGGGCCTCAGCCGTGACGGCGGGCTGTATCTGCCGGAGGAAATTCCGCAGCTCACCATGGACGAGATCAAAGCGCTCGCCGCGCTTTCCTATCCCGAACGGGCCGCGAAGCTCATGAAGCGCTATCTCGACGAGTTTACCGAGGAGGAGCTGCTGGGCTTTGCGAAAAGCGCCTACGGCCCGGCGAAATTTGACACGCCTGCCGCAGCGCCCGTCGTAAGGCTGACGGAAAACACGTATATTCAGGAGCTGTGGCACGGGCCGACGTGCGCATTCAAGGATATGGCCTTGCAGATGCTGCCGTATCTGCTGACGGCCTCGCTCAAAAAGACGGGCGAGGAAAAAACCGTCTGCATTCTCGTCGCGACCTCCGGCGACACCGGCAAGGCCGCGCTCGAGGGCTTCCGCGATGTGGACCGCACCAAAATCCTTGTGTTCTATCCCGACGGCGGCGTTTCCGAAATGCAGAAGCTGCAGATGGTCACGCAGGAAGGCAAAAACGTCGGCGTGTGCGCCGTGCGCGGCAACTTTGACGACGCGCAGACCGGCGTGAAGCGCATTTTCTCCGACGAGGCGCTGCGCGAGGAGCTGGCCGGGCGCGGATACTTCCTGTCCTCGGCCAACTCCATCAACTGGGGCAGGCTCCTGCCGCAGATCGTGTATTACGTCTCGGCCTACTGCGACCTGCTGAACGCTGGGACCATCGAAGCCGGGACGCGCGTCAATTTCTGCGTCCCGACAGGCAACTTCGGCAACATTCTCTCCGGCTTCTACGCGAAGAGGATGGGCGTGCCCATCGGCAGGCTCATCTGCGCGTCGAACGAGAATAACGTCCTGACCGACTTTATCAAGACCGGCACCTATGACCGCAACCGGCCGTTTTACCAGACGGCTTCGCCGTCGATGGATATCCTGATCTCGTCGAATCTCGAACGGCTTTTGTCCCTGCTGTCCGGATCGGACGAGGAAGTGCGCGGTTATATGCAGAAGCTTTCCGAGACGGGAACATATACCGTCTCCGACCGGGTGCTGCGGGCCGTGCAGGCGGAATTTTCCTGCGGCTTCTGCACGGACGCGCAAGGCGCGCAGACGATCGGGAAGACATTCCGTGAGAACCACTATCTGCTCGACACGCATACCGCCGTGGCCTGCACGGTTCTGGACGCGTACCGCTCCGGGACAGGCGATCAGACACTGACCGTCGTGGAATCCACGGCAAGCCCGTTTAAGTTCTGCGCAAGCGTTCTGGACGCGCTCGGCGTGACGGAGCACGCGCCCGGCACGGGCGTGCTCGCGCAGCTTACGGCCGAAACAGGCCGTTCGGCGCCGGGGCCGCTGGCAAGCCTTGCGGGCAAGGCCGTGCGCTTCGATCAGGTCACGGACAGGGGCGATATGCGCGCCGTCGTGACGGAGTTTCTGCGCTGATGGCCCTGTACGCGATTGGAGATCTGCACCTGTCGCTCGGCCCGGCGGACAAGCCGATGGACGTGTTCGGGGGCCGCTGGACAGGGTATATGGAAAAGCTGCGGGAAAATCTGAAGGTCATTGGCCCGGAGGATACGACCGTCCTGCTCGGCGATCTCAGCTGGGCGATGAGCCTTGACGACGCGGCGGAGGATTTTTCCTTTATGAACGCCATCCCCGGCCGCAAGATCATCCTCAAGGGCAACCACGACTACTGGTGGACGACGCTCAAGGCCTTTGACCGCTTCTGCGCGGCGCACGGCTTTGAAAACTTTCACGTCCTGAACAATTCCTGCTTCTTCTACGGCGATATCGCCCTGTGCGGCACGCGCGGGTGGTTTTACGACGCGCAGAAGGAGGGCAGCCACGACGAGAAAATTTTCCGGCGGGAGCTTGGGCGGCTCGAACGCTCTTTGCAGCTGGCGGGGGACGCGGAAAAATACTGCTTCCTGCACTATCCGCCGCGCTACCGCGGATATGCCTGCCCGGAGATTCTGTCGCTTCTGAAGCAATACGGCGTGACGCGCTGCTATTACGGCCACCTGCACGCCGACTCCATCCGGCTGGCGCTGGAGGGCGATTATCAGGGCATCCAATACCGCCTTGTTTCGGCGGATCACGTCGATTTTCAGCCGCAGAGGATCGGATGAGCGGAAAGATTTTGAATTTTTTCTGAATTCAGATAAATTCCTGAAAAAACAGTGGATTTCTTGCATGAAGTCTGGTAGAATAGAGCGGATTCAAATGAGAATGGTGAATTACGGCCTTTTACAAGCCGCACCGCATAGGAGGAAAGTACCACAATGAACGTTAAAAACGTAGAGAAAGAAAACGGCAGCGCAAAGGTCACTGTCGAGATCGCAAAGGACGAGTTCCAGACCGCGCTGGACAAGGCGTATGCCAAAATCCGCAAGGACATCATGATCCCCGGCTTCCGCAAGGGCAAGGCCCCGCGCAAGTTCGTCGAGCGTATGTACGGCTCTCAGGTGTTCTATGAAGACGCCGTGAACGAGATCTTCCCCGACATTTACGAGGCTGCCATTATCAAGCAGGAGATCAAGGCTGTCGGCCAGCCCTCCGTTACCGATATGCAGACCCCCGAAGACGGCAGCGTCGTGCTGACTGTCTCCACCGAGCTTTATCCCGAGGTCACCCTCGGCGAATACAAGGGCATCGAGGTTCCCAAGGAAACCGTCTCCATCTCCAAGGCAGAGGTTGACGCAGAGCTTTCCCGCATGCAGGAGCGCAACGCCCGCATCGAAACGGTCGACCGCGAAGCCAAGACCGGCGACACCGTCGTTCTGGACTTTGAGGGCTTCGTGGACGGCAAGCCGTTTGACGGCGGCAAGGCCGAGGGCTACACCCTGACGCTCGGCTCCGGCGCGTTCATCCCCGGCTTCGAGGATCAGCTCGCCGGTATGAAGGCAGGCGACGAGAAGGACGTCGTCGTGACCTTCCCCGAAAGCTACACCAAGGAGCTTGCCGGTAAGGAAGCCACCTTCAAGTGCAAGATCCACGAGGTCAAGGAGACCATCAAGCCCGAGCTCGACGACGAGTTTGCCAAGGACGTCTCCGAATTCGACACGCTGGCCGCGCTCAAGAAGAGCATCAAGGCCGATCTCGCCGCAAAGCGTCAGGAATCCGTTGACCGCGAGTTTGAAAACGAAGCCGTCGTCCTCGCAGGCAAGAACATGACCTGCAATATCCCCGCCTGCATGATCGACGAGCAGGTTGACAAGCATCTGGAGCAGTTTTCCTATCAGCTGCAGTCTCAGGGCATGAAGATGGACGACTATCTCAAGATGATCGGCGGCGACGTCAAGGGTATGCGCGATTCCATGCGCCCGATGGCCGAGCAGACCGTCCGCAGCAACATCCTGCTCAGTGAGATCGTCCATCAGGAGAACCTCGACGTGACCGAAGAGGAAGTCGAGGAAGAACTGAAGAAGCTGGCCGAGCAGTATAAGATGGAGCTGGACAAGATCAGGGAAATGGTCGATGTCGAGGCCGTCAAGTCTGATCTCAAGGGCCGCAAGGCTGTCAAGCTGATCGTGGACAATGCAAAGCCCGTCGAGAAGGAAAAGAAGACGGCAAAGAAGGCCGCCAAGAAGGAAGACGCCGCTGAGGCTCCCGCCGAAGAGGCCAAGACCGAGGAATAATTCTCCGGCCCGTTGGGTAGAATCCTACAGCCAACCTGACATCCGTCTGAAAGGAGAATCCCAAATTATGAGTTTGGTTCCGTATGTTGTCGAGCAGACGAGCCGCGGCGAGCGGTCATATGATATCTTCTCCCGCCTGCTCAACGACCGTATCATCATCCTGTCCGAAGAGGTCAACAGCACCACTGCCAGTCTGATCGTTGCGCAGCTGCTCTATCTTGAGGCACAGGACCCCGATAAGGACATTCAGTTCTACATCAACTCCCCCGGCGGCAGCGTGACCGACGGCATGGCGATCTATGACACCATGCAGTTCATCAAGTGCGACGTGTCCACCATCTGCGTGGGCATGGCCGCGTCGATGGGCGCGTTTTTGCTGTCCTCCGGCACGAAGGGCAAGCGCCTTGCCCTTCCCAATGCGGAGATCATGATCCACCAGCCCTCCGGCGGCACGCAGGGACAGGCGACCGATATGCAGATCCAGGTCGAACGGATGCTGAAGATCAAGCAGCGTCTGAACGAGATCCTTGCCTCCAACACCGGCAAGCCGCTTGAGACGATCAAGATCGATACCGAGCGCGACAACTTCATGACCGCTGAAGAGGCGCAGGCCTACGGCCTTGTTGACAAGGTCATCTACAAGAGACAATAATCCCTGAAAGGAGGAGTCCAGCTTGGCAAGAGACTCCATCCGCTGCTCCTTCTGCGGCAAAAAACAGGAGCAGGTCGGCCGCATCATCGCCGGTCCCAATGTCTACATCTGCAATGAATGCGTCGAGCTCTGCTCGTCTATTCTGCACGATGAAATGCACAACGGCCTGAACGAGCAGCAGCTTGAACTGCCCGACACGCTCCCCACGCCGCAGCAGATCAAGACCTACATGGACCACTATATCATCGGTCAGGACGACGCAAAAATCGCCCTGTCCGTGGCGGTCTATAACCACTATAAGCGCATTTACTTCCAGAACGACTCCGACGTGGAGCTGCAGAAGAGCAACATTCTGCTCATCGGCCCCACCGGCTCCGG
>ERZ772889.3439-NODE-3439-length-11019-cov-4.208409_pt1 | contig 11019 bp, 5 predicted proteins | sample MGYA00512127_ERZ772889 | MGnify/ENA primary metagenome ERZ772889 (study PRJEB29015, sample SAMEA2737689) | human gut metagenome | biome: human gut; feature: human-associated habitat; material: faeces | place: China | collected 2012 ... | reverse complement strand
AACACAGGCACCAACAACAGTAGCACCAACAGAAAAAGCTACAACAGCAGTGCCAACAACACAGGCACCAACAACAGTAGCACCGACAGAAAAAGCTACAACAGCAGTGCCAACAACACAGACACCAACAACAGTAGCACCAACAGAAAAAGCTACGACAGTAGTGCCAACAACACAGGCACCAACAGAAAAGGCTACAACAGTAGCACCAACAACACAGACACCTACAACAATTGCTCCGTCAGAAACAGGAACGACAACTAAAACTGAAACAACAAAGGAAACACCTACAGTTTCCACAACAGAAATTGTAACTACAAAAACTGCACAAACCGTAAAGGTACCAAAGGTTAAAATTAAAAAGGCAACTAAGAAGAGAAGTGCTAAGAAATTAAAAGTTACATTAAAAACAGCAAAGGGTGTAAAAGGATATCAGGTAATGATATCAACATCAAAGAAATTTAAAAAAGCAAAGGTAAAGAACTATAAGAAAGCCAAATTTACAATTAAGAAATTAAAGGCTAACAAGAAGTACTTTATCAGGGTCAGGGCTTACAAAGTAGTAAATGGAGAAGTTTATTATGGTAAGTGGTCTAACCGAAAAGTTAAATTTAAGAAGTAATTGCCACAAATGGAATATTAGCATTAGATTAAATTTATAAAAAAGGAACAGTCAGATTGATTTTTGAATTAAATCCGGCTGTTCTTTTTTGCTTAAAAGTGGCGAAAAAGAGAGAGTTTAGTGAAAGAAAATACCATTATTAGTAAAATAAAACAGGATTATTAGTAAAAAGAAAAGACGTTTTTAAACAAAAAACAATAAAAACGTTTTTACGACAAAAAATGCCAATTAATAAAAAACAAGAAAAACAATAAAAAAAACAATAAAATATATATGCAAAGTGCAAAAAAAACAAAGAGACTATTTGTGTAGAGTGCTTAAAAACATTTTCGAATTTGAAAAAATATATCAATAAGTGCTAAAATATAAGAAAATAAAAACGTTTTAATGTCAACCTTACACAAAAAAGAGAATAGTGTTTTTATTGTTTGAATTTATTTAGGAGGAAGAAAAATGAAGATGAAAAAGATGTACAAATCTTTATTGTCAATTGTTTTGGCAGTTGCAATGTTATTTACATCACAGACATTTAATATGACTGTAATGGCAGCATCAGCAGCAACAAGCACAGATGCAATTGACGGTGCCGAAGAGACAACAATCCACGCAGAAGTTTTCTTTGTTAATGTAGCAAATGGAAACATAATTACTGTTAGTGGTGTAAAGAATGATCCAATCTTGGTAGATAAGAAATTTACATCTATCAACAATGTAAGTGACGATGGAAAATTCACTACATATTATGGAACATACAAGAATAATGGAATTGATGACAAGGCTAACGAAGTAGTTAACTTCGCTACTAAGTCAAGAAATACAGTTTGGGCAGCAAATGCTGATGATATTATTTATCAGGACGCTAGAACAGTAGCAAATGATTACGCACCAACAGGATGGGAATCAGTAAGAATCCAGCACAATGATGATGGAACAGTTTCTTTTGGTAGCAGTGCAGATGAAAAAATATTCACATTAGGAAAGTACAAAGACGAAGAAGGAACAGAACATACAAAGCTTGCGGTAAGTTCAAAGTATCACTTAGGAGACAAGGTTGGCAATGAAGAAAAGTTCATTATGTATACAGGTGATGAACCAAAGAAAGCAAGAAAAGTAACATTATCTGATGTTTCAGGTGATAGCGTTCAGGTTTCATGGACAACACCAAAGGAACATATTTATTCAGCATTTGAAGTTATGTATTCAACTTCAGAAAATGGAAATTACAGATCAGCAGGTTTAACAATAAAGAATAAGATGACTGTAAATAATCTTTTATCAGAAAAGCAATACTTCTTTAAGATTAGAACAATTACTAATACTAAGGAAGCAGGTTCATACAGTGCATATGCAGATAGTGAAATTGCATTTACAACAACATTATCTCAGACTAAACCGGCTAAAGCTGAAATAACAGATGTTACGAGAAATGACAAGACAGGCGCTCAGACTATTATATGGAATAAGGCAGCAAATGCTAAGTCATATAATATTTACAGGGCAGAAGGCCGTTATGCAGAATACAAATTAATTGATTCAATAGACGGAGCAAAAACAAGTTATACAGATACAAATCCAAACACAACATCAAAATACAAGAACTATTATAAAGTTCAGGCAGTTAACGGTAATGTTAATGGAGAAGAATCAGAACCATATTCATTGGAAATTTCTAAGTTTGGTAAGAATGTATACGTATTTAACGATGCAGATGACAAGGATGCAATTTCTGATAAGGTAAATGAAATCTTTGGATATCAGCATTATGATCAGTTTGGTAAGAACCGTTACGCATTCGCTTTTAAACCTGGTGATTATACAGAAACAGTAGCAGATGCGTATGATGTAGGTTACTACACACAGGTTATTGGTTTAGGAAAAACACCTTACGATGTAAGATTAAAGAATATTAAAACACCAGCAGCTTTAGCTAATGGTAACGTAACATGTAACTTCTGGGTTGACGTTGAAAACTTTACTATTGCACAGACAACAGAAAATCCTAACTATTGGGAAGATTCATTTAAGTGGGCAGTATCACAGGCAGCTCCTGCAAGAAGACTTAATGTAGAAAGACAGACATTACTTCAGTGGACATGGGGAGACAATGCTTGGGCCAGCGGCGGATATATTTCTGATACAAAGTTCCATGATTCAGTAGGTTCATGGTGTCAGCAGCAGTATTACTACAGAAACTGTGAATTTACAACAAAGCAGACAGAAAATGGCTCTATATATGGTATTAACTGGAACCAGGTTGTTCAGGGATGTAAGAATGTTGATGGAATAACATTAAAGGATAACAGTGGTAACTACTTTAACGCAGGTGGAAGCTTATTACAGAATAATGGTATTTCAAACTGGGCAACTAATGGATGTACAACAGTATTAGACAAGACAGATGCAACAAGAGAAAAACCATTCTTATACTTCGATGAAGATACAGATAGCTACAAGGTATTTGTACCTGCAGTAAGAAAAGATACGACAGGCGTTTCATGGTCAGAAAACGATATGGGTAAAGGTAAATCGTTAGGATTAGACAGTTTCTATATTGCTAACCCTGATGTAGATACAGCAGACACAATTAATGCAGCTTTAGGAAAAGGTTATAACCTTCTTCTTCAGCCTGGTATTTACAAATTAGACAAAGCTATTGAAGTAACACATGAAAACACAATAGTTCTTGGTCTTGGTATGGCTACATTTACTTCATCTGATAAGAATACTGATACATTTATCAGAGTAGCTGGTAAGAAGTGGAATAGTGATTATACAAAGGTAGAAGAAAATTACGATATCGGTGGTGTTGAAATCGCAGGCGTAATTTTAGATGCCGGAAAACATACAAACACATTATTAGAAGTAGGATATGAAGGAGCAAATGTTGACCATTCAAACAACCCTTGTGTATTACAGGATGTTATCTGTAGGGTAGGTGGAACAGGCGACCTTGGAACAACAGGTTCATGTATAGTTGTTAACAGTAACAATACTATTATTGATGAAACATGGATTTGGAGAGCAGACCACGGTGATAACACAGGTTGGTATGAAAATACAGCAGATCACGGTCTTGTTGTAAATGGCGATAACGTAACAGCTTATGGTTTATTTATTGAACATTTCCAGAAATACGATGTTATCTGGAGAGGTGAATATGGTAAGACATTCTTCTTACAGAATGAAAAATGTTATGATCCACAGGATCAGAAAGAATGGATGTCACATAATAATACAGTTAAGGGATATTCAGCATACAAAGTAGCAAATGATGTTAAACACCACTACGCAGTAGGTCTTGGTGTTTACGATGTATTCATTAACACTAACGGAGCAGAAATTTTCTTAGATAATGCCATTGAAGTTCCTAATGCAGATGATGTATTAATTGAAAATGCATGTATTGTAGAAATCGCCAACGGTAGCGGACCAAAGGTAGGTATTAACAGAATTATTAATGGTACAGGTTGTGGTATTACAACAGGTGAAACTTCACAGACAGTATCAGGTAAAAAGGGTGGTTATGCTATCCAGAGATTATTATACTACCGTAACAAAACATCAGTATCATTACCTGATAGCTATGACTATTCAAAGGACGGAGGAGATGGAAAGGATGCATATCCAACAGATCCAAGTACTGGTTTAATTGTGGCTAATAAGGATGAAAATGTTAAACAGCCAAGTGATGATGCAATAGCTGATAAGACTATCGTAAAAGAACAGCCTACAGTTGATAATTCAAAGACTTTAGGTTCAGATGATACTGACGATAAGTATTTTGACGAAAAAATCAAGAATTGCACAGATGAATGGAATAAGATTCAGGCAGCTTCAAAAACTAGTTATCCTGAAACACCAAAGGGTGACCAGACATCATTAGATGATCAGGTTCGTACGCAGTATGGTGTTTACGTTGGAATGGAATATACAGTAGGTGATTTCATTTACAGAGTAACAGCAATTGATTCAATTACATCAGGTAGAACAAAACTTATCGGTGTAGTAGCAGCTAAGAAGAGTAAACTAACTAAGGTTACAGTTCCAAACACAGCTAACTTTAAGGGATATGGATTAAATGTAACAGAAGTAGGTGACAATGCATTTAAGGCAATGAGGAAGCTTAAGAAAGTTACATTTGGTGCCAATGTTAAGGTTATTGGTAAGGCTGCATTTAGTAATTGTAAGAAGTTAAACAAGATTAATTTCAAGAATGTAACAACAATCGGAAATAATGCTTTTGCAGGATGTAAGGCACTTAAAAAGCTTACAATTGGCAGCAAGGTAACTACTATTGGAAAGAATGCATTCAAGAAATGTACAAAGCTTAAATCAGTAGTAATTGGTAAGTCAGTTAAGAAGATTAACGCTAAGGCATTTGCTAATGATAATAAGATTAACAAGATTACATTTAAGGGCAAGAAGCTTAAGACTGTAAAGAAGAACGCATTCAGCAAGAAGGTTAAGAGCAATATTAAGTCTAAGAAGACTAAACTTAAAGGTAACAAAAAAGCTGTTAAGGTATTTAAGAAAAAACTTAAGATTAAATAATCAGAAGGTAATAAAATAGCTTAATATAGTAATTTATTGCATCAAAAAATAAGCAGGTATAAAGGCTGTCTTTTTGAGGGTGGGCATAGGAGGTAACTCTTATGTTCTGCAAAGAGACAGCCTTTAATAAATTATAGTGCCTGGAAAAGGAGGAAAAATGAAAAAATTAGTAGCTTGTTTACTAAGTGTTGCTACCATGGTTGCCACTTTATACACTCCTGCGTTAGCTTACGACGGACAACCATTGGGAGAGAATGTAGCCTATAGAAGAACAGTAGATGTATCTAATTCTTTCAATACCAATGAGTATAATAAACCAGACTTTTTAACTGATGGAAATCTGGACAGAGGATATCAGACAGCATGTGTAAGTTCGAATAAAGACAATCCTTATGAAGATCCACAAACCTGGAGTATGGATTTAGGAAGAAGTTATGAAATTGATAAGATTGTACTGTATTGGGAAAATGCAGCAGCAAAGAAATATAAAATTTATGTTTCTGAAAACAAAACAGACTGGATGGAAGTTGCATCAGAAGAAGCAGGAGAAAAAGGAAGATTTAAATATGATTTTGCACCAACTAATGCAAGATATGTAAAAATCAAATTAGAAGAAAGAACAATGGAAATATACGGTTATTGTATGTACGAATGGCAGATTTTTACAGTAGGAAGCGTTGAAGAAAAAGAAGTGCCTAATCTTGCAGAAAATGCCACAGCAGTAGCATCAAGTGATGATGGTGAAAACAGTGCAGAAAAAGCAATTGACGGCGATGAAGGCACTATGTGGAGAACAGAGTACATTCAGGATCAAACAGTAACTGATGAAGAAAAAGCTAACGAAAACATAACTTTAAGTTGGAACAGCCCACAGACTTTTGATACAGTAAAAGTTAAATGGGGCGGTGGCTATATGAAAGGTTACAAATTACAGACTTCAGATGACGGTGAAACATGGACAGACATGTACGAAGTAACCAGTGGTATAGCATCAGAATATAGAAATATTCGATTAAAAGAAGCAGTAACAACATCACATTTAAGATTACAGGGTATTACTTTTGGCGCATACTGTTTTGAAATTTATGAGATACAGGTATATGACCAGACTAATGTTCCTGTAGAAAGTATTAATTTAAATTACACCAGCAAAAAGCTTAATTTAGATAAGGAAGAAGACAACAAAGTTGAGCTTGAGTACAACATTGCACCTTCTAACACAAGCCAGACAGACGTTGTTTGGAGCTCATCAAATGAAGCAGTGGCAGAAGTAAAGAATGGTGTTGTAGCAGGAAAATCTGTAGGAAGAGCAGATATTACAATTGCTTCAAAGGATAATCCAAATGTTAAGAAAATATGTGTTGTTTATGTTTCAAAAGAACTTGATAAGTCTAAAGTTACAGCAGTTAGAAATGACAAAAACATCAATGTTAACTGGACAAAAGTAGCTCATGCCTCTTCATATGTTTTGTCAAGATATAACAAAATTACAGGTATTGTTAATGATATATATGAAGGAACAGATACAGCTTTTGAAGATAAAGATTTAACTTCAGGTAAATACGTTTATACTGTAAAAGCAATTGTGGATGAAAATGATGCTGATACAAATCTTTACAGCAATTCAGTTAGTGAAGAATCAGAAGCAGTAATAATTCCTGAACCTGTAACAGGTATTGAAGTGGCAAATGACTATCAGCATATGGGTTTGTTTGTAGGTGGAAGTGGAAAGATTAGATATTCTGTACTTCCAGGCAATGCAACAAATACTAATGCTACTTTTAAGAGTTTAAATGAAAAAGTAGCCACAGTAGATGCAAATGGTGTTGTAACAGGTGTTTCCGAAGGAAATGCAGATATAGTTATCACAACTGAAGAAGGTGGTTTTGAAGCTAAATGTACTGTTCGTGTCGATGGAATCGATGCAAGAGGTATTGAAAGAGTTGGAGATAAAACAGTAACTATGGGGCTAAACCAGACTAGTCAGTTACAGGTTAAAATTACTCCAAGTGATACAACAAATAAGAATGTTCAGTGGACAAGCAGTAATAATTCAGTAGCCACAGTAGATTCAAATGGTGGTGTAACGTCAAAGAATAGTGGAAGTACAATTATAACAGTAACAACTCATAATGGCTTAAAAACAGAATTTTTCATCGAAGTGGAAACTCCTGTTACAAATATTACACTTAATAGTAATGAAATAAATCTTAATCCGGGTGGAACTTTTAAGTTAGATGCAACAGTAAATCCTTCAAATGCAAGTAATAAAAACATTAAGTGGATTTCAGCTAATGAATCAATTGCCACAGTTGACCAGTCAGGAAATGTTGCAGCTGATGTAGCCGGAACAACTTATATATCCGCAGTTTCAGCAGATGGTAAGGTAGTTGCAACATGTACTGTAAATGTATCTAAACCTGTAGTAACTAAGCCTGCAAAAGTAAAAATTAAGTCGGCAAAGAAGAAGGGCAAGAAGGTTACACTTAAATGGAAGAAGATTTCAGATGCAGCAGGTTATGTAGTATATATGAAAACTAATTCCGGTAAATTCAAAGCCGTAAAGACAGTTAAGAAAGCAAAAACAGTAAAAGCTGTTATTAGCTTAAAGAAGGGAAATAAATATAGTTTTAAAATTCGAGCTTATAAGTTAGATGAAGAAACTAATGTTTATGGAGCTTATTCAAAAATTAAGAAAGTTAAAATGTAGGAAAGTTAAATAAATGACTATATACATATATAGGTTTTAAAATAAAATATTTACAAAGCTAATTTTATTGAAAAATAAAGTTAGGATTAGTCAAAAATGTAAGGAGAAAAGTTTGAAATGAAAAAAGCATTATCAGTAGTATTAAGTGTAGCTCTTATGGCAACATCAATTGTTGTAATGCCTAAGGAAACAAAGGCAGCTTCAACAGGTAAAGTTACACTTACTGTCGAAAAATTATCAATAGGTCAGGGACTTTATGCTGAACCTGTTCAGGTGACAATTAACAATGGAGACACGGTTAAAACAGTAATCGACAGATATATGAATGATAATACATTAAACTATTATTATTCAACAACAAGTGGTTGGTATTTAACATCAATTCTTGGTGCAGACAATAGCAGAGTGGCAAACATACCTAATGAAATTGCCAATATGCAGGATGTATATACTTATTCATATATTGGTCAGGATGATGGATTACTTCACGAAGGAAAAGGCATTAGTGCACCAAATACAAACAAGAATCTTGGTAATTCAGATACAGCTCTTGGAGAAGGTGATTACTGGAGAATGTCAGGTTGGGTATTTACTGTAAATAACAGTGCAGTATATAGTGGTAAGACATTTAACAGAGAAGACGGCAAGGACAGCACAAACCCAACAGTAAGAAACATCTATCAGTCAGGAGATAAAGTAACAGTAAAGAATGGTGATGTAATCAGAGTAATGTTTACTTTATTTGGTTATGGTGCTGATGTAGGAATTGATACTTACCAGGCAACAGGTGTTTCAAAAATCAATTTGGCAGACAAGACAGAATTACTTAGAGCAGTAGGTGATGTAAATAGCAACAAAGGCTATTGGACAGTATATCCTAATGTAAATGCTGCATATAGTCAGGCAGCAACAGTTGCATCACAATATAATCCTTCACAGGCAACAGTAAACAGTGCAGCAACAGCATTAAAGAATGCTATTAAGTCACCACAAAATCCACCTGTAGGTACTGTAAAAATTAAAACAGCAAAAAATGCAAAGGGTAAGAAAATCAAACTTACATTAACAAAGACTGCCGGAGTTACAGGCTTCCGGATTAAATATGGAAACAACAAAAAATTGAAAAACAAGAAAAAGAAAAAACAGCAGGCAGTAACAGTAAAGACAACAAAAACAACATACACAACAAAGAAGATTACCAACATTAAAAAGAAAAAAGCATACGTAAAAATTAGAGCTTACAGAATTGTAAACGGAAAGTATGTTTATGGAAAATGGTCGGCAGTCAAGACTGTAAAGGTGAAGAAATAAATTGGCTATCTGTAAATAATGATAAAGGAACAGCCCACGCTAAAGCGAAAGCTTTGGTGTGGGCTGTTCTGCCTAGAGAAGCTTCTTTTTAAGAATTACAGAAAAAGTGAAGAGAAATCTTCAAATATATTCATTACATTTCAAACAAAACATTGAAAATAATATACCACACAAAAAAACAATGCTATAATACTTGTAAGATAAAAAGTATTAGGAGCAGATTATGAAAGAAGATATAGCAGTTAAAGTACAAAAACAGCTTTTTGAATTACAGGACTTGAAATATAGAGATTTTCACGCCAAATTAATGCCAACGATAGACAAGGAGAAGGTTATAGGTGTCAGAACTCCGGTACTTAGAAGTTACGCAAAGCAGTTTGGAAAAACAGAAGAAGCAAAGGAGTTTATGAAGGTGCTTCCCCACAAATATTATGAAGAAAATAATCTCCATGGAATGTTGCTTGAACAGATTAAAGATTATGATGAATTAATAATAGAGTTGGAGAAGTTTCTTCCATACATAGACAACTGGGCTACGTGTGATTTGCTGTCACTTCGAATTGTAAAGAAGAATTTGGAAGACTTCCTTGAAAAAATTAACAAATACATAAAATCAGACCAGCCATACACAATCCGTTTTGGAATTAGTATGCTTATGAAACACTATTTGGATGACAATTTTAAAATTGAATATGCTAATAAAGTTGCAGGAGTTCAGTCAGAAGAATATTACGTTAATATGATGCGCGCATGGTATTTTGCAACAGCTTTGGCAAAGCAATATGACAGCATTATTCCTTTCATTGAAGAGAAAAAACTTGATGTGTGGACACACAATAAGGCAATTCAAAAATCGATAGAAAGCTATAGAATTACACCAGAGCAAAAAGAATATTTAAGAACATTAAAAATAAAAAGATAAGTTACAAAAATTAAGACAAAACATAAAAAAGTTACAAAAAATTAAAAGCTATTGTTGTTTCAGTTCCACAGTTTTGCATTAGATACACATTACAGCTTGGAGAAATTTCACTTCCAAAAACAGAAATCCTGACCATATGAAATCTAATTCAGATGTTGATTTTGAAATTTTTCTTGAAAAATATGTGCTAAAATGAGAAATATGGAATCAAATTTAAAGGAGGAACAAAGAATGAGCGATGTTTTAAAGGCAATGGATATGGAAGCTGAGGTTAAGGTCGTTATTGATGAGAACGAAGGCTCCGTTGATATAGAGCTTGTAGGCGAGAACATGGGAGTTCTTATCGGTAAGAGAGGTCAGACACTTGACTCATTACAGTATCTTGTAAGCCTTGTGGCTAACAAGGAAGCAGACGGATATTTTCGCGTGAAGTTAGATGCCGAAAATTACCGTGCAAGAAGAAAGGAGACACTCGAGTCTCTTGCAAAGAATATTGCATACAAGGTTAAGAGAACCAGAAAGCCTGTTTCTCTTGAGCCGATGAATCCGTATGAGAGAAGAATCATACATTCAGCACTTCAGAATGACAAGTATGTATCAACAAGAAGCGAGGGCGAGGAGCCTTTCCGCCATGTAGTTGTATATTTGAAGAGAAATGCGTAAATTATCCTTGCATTCAACTTAAAAGTAACATATTATCAAGATGTGTGCGTATGCGAATATGTGCACATCTTTTTAAGTTATATAGAAATGAGGATAAGTATGGAGAGTCGTGAAACAATCGCTGCGATTGCGACAGGTATGGGTAATGCCGGAATTGGCATTGTGAGAATAAGCGGTGATGCTGCAATTACGGTTGCAGACAGGGTTTTTAAGGGAAAAAGCAATAAAAAATTATCGGAA
>ERZ772889.3427-NODE-3427-length-11047-cov-2.915575_pt1 | contig 11047 bp, 5 predicted proteins | sample MGYA00512127_ERZ772889 | MGnify/ENA primary metagenome ERZ772889 (study PRJEB29015, sample SAMEA2737689) | human gut metagenome | biome: human gut; feature: human-associated habitat; material: faeces | place: China | collected 2012 ... | reverse complement strand
GCAGGCGTTTTCGGTATCGCACTGAACAAATACAGACTTACTGCTGCTGAACAGAAGCAGGTTGAAGTGAACGAGGGCATAAACGAACAGATAATAATGCTTGATGACAGAATAAAGCAGGTAGAACGTCAGAGAGATGATTACTACAAGGCTCTTGAAAAGAGAGTGCCTTTCATGTCACTTGACTATATGAAGAACGTTCAGCAGATAAAACAGTTTCTTGTGGACGGCAAGGCTGACACCTGTGAGGAAGCTGTGGATATGTTCGAGGAGTCGATGCTTTTACAGCAAATGACGGATATCATGACAAAGAGCGAAACTATCGAGCCTGTCAAGGACGATAAGGAACGTTTCGGCGACCCTCTCAAGATAATAAAGGAAAACAAGAAGAAACGCAAAAAGGAAAAGAAAGCAAAAAAAGACAAAAAGTAACTTTCGACCGCAGCAGCATTTTACGCCGCTGCGGTCTTTCTGTGAAGATCCACAATTTGCTATAGATAGGATAATGTATGAACGAGAAAAAAGATATTCTGACAAAAACATGGGTAGTGGCTGTTCTTGCGTCCATATGCTGTATGCTGTGGGGAAGTGCATTTTCCTGTGTGAAAATAGGCTACAGCCTTATGAACATAACCACCAATGACAGCGGCTCTCAGCTTGTGTTTGGGGGCATAAGATTTTTTGTGGCAGGGCTAATGGCTCTTGCCATGGGAAGCGGAGCGGAGAGAAGAATTCTCCTGCCAACAAAGACTTCCATACCAAAGATCATGATAATAAGCCTTTTTCAGACAATTTTGCAGTATTTTTTCTACTACATAGGTCTAGCCCACACAACGGGGGTAAAGGCAGCGATAATAGTTGGGGCGAACGTTTTTATTGCGATACTGGTGTCATCGCTTTTATACAAGCTTGAAAAGCTCACCGCTGTGAAAATAGCAGGCTGTATACTTGGTTTTTCGGGGATAATCATTATAAATCTCGGGGGACTTTCGGGGGTAAGCTTCAATTTTCTCGGGGACGGATTTATTTTTCTTTGCACCTGTGCATACGCTTTTTCATCGGTGTATATGAAGCGCTATTCCGAAACAGAAGACCCTGTTATGCTTAGCGGCTGGCAGTTCGTTTTCGGTGGAGCAGTTCTCACTGTCATAGGCTTTTTAATGGGCGGCAGGCTTGGTCACATGAGTGCAAAGGCTTTTTTGATGCTTTTGTATCTTGCCTTTGTATCAGCGGCGGCATATTCGCTGTGGGCAGTGCTTTTGAAGCACAACCCTGTTTCAAAGGTGGCGATTTTCGGCTTTATGAACCCTGTGTGCGGAGTGCTGCTTTCAACTATCCTGCTTGATGAAAAAGGCATTTTTGGCGTTCAGGGGATAGCCGCACTTATCCTTGTATGTTCGGGTATCTTCATTGTTCAGAGAAAAGGGAACAAATAATATTGTAACTATGCTCATATGCTTTTGCATATTCACGTTGTTTGTATATAGGGGCGAACAGTGTTCGTCCGTTGATTTGACATTTTTGCAACAGACTGGCTCATGTGCTTATTGCATATGAGCTTTTTTATTCAAAATCGTTCTAAAGACTGTTTAAAATGTTGATTTTTATATGTAGCTGTGTTATAATGAATTGTGTATGGTTTTTTACCAATATATTATCAGTAAAGAAAAAGAGGACAAGACAATGTTTAAGAAAAACGGACTTCTAAAAAGCCCTGACAGCAAGCCAAAAGAAAAGTATCTGCTGCTGTTTGCGGTGGCTTTTATCGGCATGATGATCTCGTTCATACCGTCAATGATAGTGAACAAGGGCATCTTTCTCTACTATGGCGACTTCAACTCACAGCAGATGATGTTCTATCAGCACTGTCATGACGCTGTTCGCAGCGGAAACATGGGCTGGGATTGGGGAACGGACTTAGGCTCGAGCTTTGTTGGCTCATATGCTTTCTATCTCCTTGGCTCGCCATTTTTCTGGCTCACTACACTTTTCCCGTCAGGTGCAGTGCCTTATCTGATACCATGGCTCCTTGCGCTGAAAACGGCTATCGCCGCAATAACAGCCTACGCTTATATCAGATTTTTTGTTGACAACACAAGCGCCTGCTTTATAGGCGGTCTGCTTTACGCTTTCTCAGGCTTCCAGACCTACAACGTTTTCTTCAACCACTTCCACGACGCAACTGCATTCTTCCCTCTCATGCTTTTAGGATTTGAACTGTTGGTTCAAAAGAACAAGAAGGGTCCGTTTGCGGTAGCGGTAGCTATTTGTGCGACCATAAGCTATTTCTTCTTTGCCTGCGAGGTCGTATTCGTTGTTGTCTACTTCTTCCTGAGATGCCTTGATAAGGACTTTGAAATTGACATGAAGAAGTTCGGTCTGCTTATCCTCGAGGCTGTTATCGGTGTGATGATATCCGCTGTTATCTTCCTGCCGTCAGCGCTGAGCGTAATGGGCAACTACCGTGTAAACGAAAGACTTTATGGACTTGACCTTGTTATATACGGTGAAAATGTAAGAATACCAAGAATTATCCAATCGTTCTTTATGCTTTCCGATATGCCTGCAAGAATAAATATCCTTAACTCAGACAAGGCAAGATGGGCTTCAATGGCAGGCTATCTGCCTATGTTCTCAATGGCAGGCGTTATAGCGTTTATGAGAACGAGAAAGAAAGGCAAAGACAGTTGGCTTACAAAGGCTATTATCGTGTTCGGCATAATGGCTTGCGTGCCTATATTGAACTCCTCTTTCGTCCTTTTCAATGCGTCATATTATGCAAGATGGTATTATATGCCTATACTGCTCATGTGCCTTATGACAGCAAAGGTCATCGCAGAAAACAAGGACGATCTGAAAAAAGGATTTGTGCCTGTTTGTGTAGTATGTGCGATATTTATTGGCATTGGTCTGCTTCCGACAAACGAAAACGGCGTTGTATCTTACGGCAAAGTCCCTGAATATATTGAGCTTTACTACATTCAGGCTATCGTTACCATAGTAATGATAATAATGTTGGGCGTGCTTATTTATGTGGTCGCAGAGAAGAAGCTCGACTACATGAAGATCGCTTCTGCAATGACGGCGGTTGCGGTGGTCATCTGCATGACTTCTTCTATCGTATACGGCGTAAGCCAGGGTACTGACAACACCGACTACATCAACAGAGCAATAAACGGTGGCGACAGCATCAACATGGATAAGCTGGAGTCTGGATCAGAGAACTACAATGCTGACAACAATTTCTACAGAATAGATACCTCAGAAAATGTTGACAACTGGTGTATGTTCTGGAAGCTTTCATCAATGAGATGCTTCCACAGCGTTGTTTCAACATCTATCATGGATTTCTACAGCTCTATCGGACAAACGAGAGATGTTGCATCAAGAATGGAAACCAAGGTCTATCCGCTAAGAAGCCTGTTTTCCGTAAAATACTATTTCAATGAACTTACCGAAAGCGAGAGAAAAGGTATCACAGAGGTATCGAAGCCTGAAACTCTTGCAAATCTCTACGGCTTTGAATATGTTGATACTCAGAACGGTTTCAACATTTACGAAAACAAATATTATGTACCAATGGGCTTCACATATGATTACTACTGCCTTGACAGCGACATTCAGAAGGCTTCAGAGGTAGACAAGACATCAATGCTAATGAAAGCCCTTGTGCTTACCCCTGAGCAGGCTGCGAAATACAATAATATTCTCAGCTACTACAGCTTTAAGGGTACTGACTACTCAACAGATCAGTATTATCAGAACTGCCTTGACAGACGTGCAAACAGTTGTTCATCATTCAGTTATGATTCTTACGGTTTCAACGCCAAGATCGACCTTGACAAGGATAACCTTGTGTTCTTCTCAGTTCCATATGATGACGGCTGGAGCGCAAAGGTAAATGGTCAGGACGTGGAAATAGAAAAGGTGGATTACGGCTTTATGGCTGTTCTTTGTCCTGCGGGATCAAACGACATCCAGTTCACCTACGAAACAAAGGGACTTTTCTGGGGCAAGGTGATAACAGCCATTGGCTTCGGCTCGCTTATCGTTTACCTTGGCGCAGTGAGATTTACAGGCAGAAAGAAAAAAGAAGAAGCTCAGCCTGTTGAAAAGAACGCATAAACCTGAAAGGGAGGATATAAAATGTATCAGAACGAAAAAACTATCAGTGAAAAAGAGATATACAAGGGCAGGGTCGTTCACCTGACTTGTGATGAAGTGGAGCTTGAAAACGGCTACAAGACGCTTAGAGAGGTCATTCATCACCCTGGCGGAGTTTGCATCGTTGCTCTTGACGAGGACGAGAATGTTTATTTTGTGAAGCAGTTCCGCTATCCTTTCAAGACCGCACTTATGGAGATACCTGCAGGAAAGCTTGAATACGGTGAAGATCATTTGGAGTGCGGAAAGCGAGAGCTTAAAGAGGAGATAGGTGCAACCGCAGAAAAAATGACTTATCTTGGCTGTATTTATCCTACAGTGGCTTATGATACCGAGATAATCCATATGTATATGGCAGAGGGGCTTGATTTCGGTGAGCAGCACCTTGACGAGGGCGAGTTCCTTGACGTAACAAAAATGCCTCTTGAAGAAGCTTACAAAATGGTCATGGAAAACAAGCTCCCTGACGCAAAGACAACTGCGGCTATACTGAAAACTTATCTTATCAAAAAGGGTAAATAGTCATAGCTTTAAAATGCGATATTAAACAGGCGAACGCTGTTCGCCCCTACATATAAAAAGGTACTGTCAAATCGGCAGTACCTTTTTTTGTGTGTGATAAAATAAGCAAAAAAAGAACGCCCACGCACCAAAGTGCATGAGCGTCTTTTTTATAGTAACTTAGATTACTTTTCCTCAGTATTGTAAAGCTTAGCGTATCTTAGCAGATAATCATATCTGTCCTTAGCGTTCTGAACAGCCTTACCAAAGAGCTTCTCAGCTCTCTCAGGATTCTGTCTAGCAAGAGCGTTGTAACGTACCTCGCCCATGATGAAGTCCTTATAGTCAGCTGTTGGAGCCTTAGAATCAAGGATAAATGGATTCTTGCCCTCTGCCTTAAGACGTGGGTCGAATCTGTACAGATGCCAGTAACCAGCCTGAACAGCCTTCTTCTCCTCTGTCTGAGCAATTGACATACCACCCTTGATACCATGGTTGATACATGGAGCATAACCGATGATGATTGAAGGACCGTGATAAGACTCAGCCTCGTGGATAGCCTTGATGCACTGATTGTAATCAGCACCCATTGCAACGTGAGCTACATATACATAGCCGTAAGACATTGCGATACCTGCGAGATCCTTCTTCTTAACTTCCTTACCAGCTGCTGCGAACTGAGCGATAGCACCTGTTGGAGTTGACTTAGAGGACTGTCCGCCTGTATTTGAGTAAACCTCAGTATCGAATACGAAGATGTTTACGTCCTCGCCCTGAGCGATAACGTGGTCAACGCCTGAGAATCCGATATCGTAAGCCCAGCCGTCGCCGCCGAAGATCCACATTGACTTCTTTCTCAGATAATCAGCGTCCTTAAGGATCTCCTCAGTAGCCTTATTCTTTGTCTTCTTAAGAGCAGCAATAAGGTTATCTGTAGCTGCTGAGTTCTTCTCACCGTCATCTACTGTTTCAAGATACTCTTCGCAAGCCTTCTTGAGAGCTGCAGCCTTAGTTGTCTTAGACAGTTCAAGAACCTTAGCGATAGTTCTGTTTCTGATAGTTGACTGTGCAAGGAACATACCGTAACCATACTCAGCGTTATCCTCGAACAGTGAGTTAGCCCAAGCCGGACCCTTGCCGTCCTTGTTTACTGTGTATGGAGTTGAAGGAGCTGAACCACCCCAAATTGATGAACAGCCTGTTGCGTTAGCAATGTACATTCTGTCACCAAAGAGCTGTGTGATGAGCTTAGCATAAGGTGTTTCACCGCAGCCTGCGCAAGCGCCTGAGAATTCAAGCAGTGGCTGCTTGAACTGTGAGCCCTTAACTGTTGTTGCCTTAAACTTCTCGAATACTTCTGGCTTTTCAGCAAGTGTAAGACCATAGTTGAATACTTCCTGCTCAGCGAGCTGAGTTTCAAGTGGCATCATGCTGAGAGCCTTGTTGCCCTTCTTACCAGGACAAACATTTACGCAAGAACCGCAGCCTGTGCAGTCCAGAGCAGACATTGTCATTACGAAGTTGTAACCAGGCATACCTGTCATAGCTACTGCCTTCTCCTGAGCAAGCTTAGGAGCCTTCTTCAGCTCAGCGTCTGTCATTACAACAGGTCTGATAACTGCGTGTGGACATACATATGAACAGAAGTTACACTGGATACAGTTGTCACCATTCCATGCAGGAACGTCAACAGCGATACCTCTCTTCTCAAATGCAGCAGAGCCCTGTGGGAATGTGCCGTCTGCCATACCTGTGAATGTTGAAACAGGGAGCTTGTCGCCCTCCTGAGCGTTGCAAGGGATCTGAATGTTGTTTACGAAGTCCTGAAGTGTCTTATCTGCGCACTTAGCGGCAGGCATACCCATTGGAGTATCCTTGCACTTCTTCCAAGATGCAGGAACCTTAACTTCGTGTACCTGCTGACAGCCAGCGTCGATAGCGTCATGGTTCATCTTAACGATAGCGTCGCCCTTCTTAGAATAAGAAGCTGTAGCAGCGTCCTTCATGTACTTGATAGCGTCGTCGATAGGAATGATGTTAGCAAGCTTGAAGAATGCAGACTGAAGAACAGTGTTTATTCTGTTGCCCAGACCGATCTCCTTACCGATCTTAACGCCGTTGATAGTGTAGAACTTGATGTTGTTCTCAGCGATATATCTCTTTACCTGACCTGGGAGGTGCTTATCCAGCTCTTCATGCTCCCACTGGCAGTTCAGGAGGAATGTTCCGCCTGGCTTGATATCCTGTACCATGTTGTACTTAGTGATATAAGACTCGTTATGGCAAGCAACAAAGTCAGCCTGATTGATAAGGTATGTTGACTTGATAGGTGTCTTACCGAATCTCAGGTGAGAAACTGTTACACCGCCTGACTTCTTAGAGTCATATGCAAAGTATGCCTGAGCATACAGATCTGTGTGGTCACCAATGATCTTGATAGAGTTCTTGTTTGCACCAACAGTACCGTCAGCACCAAGACCCCAGAACTTACAAGCAGTTGTGCCTGCTGGAGCAGAGTCGAGCTTGCCCTCAGTTTCGAGAGAGAGGTTTGTAACATCGTCTTCGATACCGATAGTAAATCTTGGCTTATATGTATCCTTCCAGCTTGCATTCCAGTAAACAGCCTTGATCTGTGCAGGAGTTGTATCCTTAGAACCAAGACCATATCTGCCTGAAGCGATAGCTACATCATGGAACTGTGTACCCTTAAGAGCAGCAACAACGTCAAGATAAAGTGGCTCGCCTTCAGAACCTGGCTCCTTAGTTCTGTCAAGAACTGAGATCTGCTCACAAGTTGAAGGGATAGCTTCAACGAGCTTGTCAGCACGGAAAGGTCTGTAAAGTCTAACCTTAACAAGACCGAGCTTTGTGCCTTCCTTCTCGTTGAGGTAATCAATTGTTTCTTCGATAGTGTCACAAACAGAACCCATAGCTACGATAACGTGTGTAGCGTCTGGTGCGCCGTAGTAGTTGAACAGCTTGTAGTTTGTGCCGATCTTTTCGTTTACCTTATTCATGTAATCCTCTACGATGCCAGGGATAGCGTCATAGTATGGGTTACAAGCTTCTCTTGCCTGGAAGAAGATATCAGGGTTCTGAGCTGTACCTCTAAGTACAGGATGCTCAGGATTAAGAGCTCTCTTTCTGAACTCCTCAACCTTTTCAAAGTTTACCATATCTCTTACGTCTTCCATATCCCATGTCTCGATCTTCTGGATCTCGTGAGATGTTCTGAATCCGTCAAAGAAGTGGATGAATGGTACTCTGCCCTCGATAGTTGAGAGGTGAGCAACTGTACCCAGGTCCATTACCTCCTGTACATTTGAAGAACAAAGCATAGCAAAACCTGTCTGACGGCAAGCATAGATGTCAGAATGGTCGCCGAAAATATTAAGTGCGTGTGAAGCTACACATCTTGCAGATACATGGATAACGCAAGGGAGAAGCTCACCTGCGATCTTATACAGGTTAGGGATCATAAGAAGAAGTCCCTGGGATGACGTAAATGTTGTCGCTATGGCACCAGCTGCAAGCGCTCCATGTAAAGCACCTGCAGCACCTGCCTCGGACTGCATCTCAGAAACTTCCACCACATTTCCATATATATTTTTTTCGCCACCGGAAGATAATATATCTATATGTTCAGCCATAGGTGACGATGGGGTAATTGGATAAATTGCACAAATATCACTGTATGCATATGACACGTATGCAGCTGCCATATTACCATCCATTATTTTTTTCTCTCTCATTTTCTACACCTCATTTCTTGGTTAAGGGCAGATAAGCAATCAATGCATGTTCCCATAAGGATAACTGCCCTTAATATGATATGTAGAAATGATTTAATATATTCTATTTGTCAACGTAACCTGGTCTTTCAAGGAGTGTAAACATATTTCTCTTGTAGCTTTCAACTCCCGGCTGGTCAAATGGATTGATTCCAAGAATCAGGCCACTTAAGGCACAGGCAAACATAAAGAAATAATACATCTCTCCTAAAGATTTTTCATTGCGTCCACCAACACTTATAAGAAGGTTAGGAACTCCTGCTTCAAGATGAGCATTTCTTGTTCCTTCCATAGCCTTCTTATTGATGTAGTCAAGTGTCTTGCCATCAAGATAATTAAGTCCCTCAATGTCATTATCTGAATGCTTCATAACAACTTCATCAGGAACATTCTCAAGCATAAGAACTGTTTCAAACATTACTCTGGGTCCGTCCTGAATGTACTGTCCCTGAGAATGAAGATCTGTAGTAAAGTCAAAGGACGCTGTAAAAAGTCCCTTATGATTCTTTCCTTCACTTTCAGAAAACAGCTGTTTCCACCATTCATTTATATAATGGAAGCAAGGCTCATAATTGGCCATTATCTCAATATATTTTTTCTTGGAATGAATGATATTTCTTATTGTTGCATACATTACTGCATCATTTGTTTCATAATCATTCTTCAGACATCTTTCTCTCATAGATGCTGCGCCTTCCATTATTTTGTCAATATCGGCACCACTTACTGCAATTGGAAGCATTCCAACAGCGCTTAACACTGAATATCTTCCACCAATGTCATCTGGAACAACAAATGTTTCATATCCCTCTTCATCAGCAAGCTTCTTAAGAGCACCCTTCTTCTTATCAGTTGTAGCAAATATTCTCTTTGCTGCTTCGCTCTTTCCATACTTTTTCTCCATATACTCTCTAAGTATTCTAAAGGTTATTGCTGATTCGAGAGTTGTACCGGACTTACTTACAATATTTATGCATATGTCTTTACCTTCAATAGCTTCAAGTAAATGTGTAAGATATATCTGACTTATATTGTAGCCTGCAAAAAAAATCTGTGGAATACTTCTCTTTTCTTCAGGCATAAGATTGTGAAATGTATGTCCTAAAAATTCTATGGCTGATCTTGCACCAAGAACAGATCCACCTATTCCAATAACAATAAATGCGTCACAGTTATTCCTTATATATTCAGCATTCTTTTTTATTCTGTCAAATTCCGTTTTATCATAATTAACCGGCAGATCCACCCAGCCTGTAAATTCATTGCCAACACATTCATGATTGACTAACAGACGCTTGCATTCAAGCACCTTGTCCTTGATATTTTCAATATCTTCTTTAACAATCAGTCCCTTGTTAAATGAATAATCAAATTTGAGATCACCCATACGTCTTTAATCCTCCCATTTCATTTCTTATATTATCACTTATGTTTCTGTAAAATTGTTTCCTCAGTCCGGAAGCTTTTTGGCCTGCCATGACCAGTTTCTATCTGTGGTTCCGGGCATGTTCATTCTTGATTCATCCCCTAATCCAAGCAAATCCTGTAATGGAACAATCTTAACATCTGCATCACATTCATCAAGTATCTGCATCAGCTTTTCTGATGTCTGCTTTGCATCCATATCCGGATAGCGGTCTTCACACCATCCAAGAATTGTCTGGTTATCATGTGTTCCGGTATATGCAATCTTATTTTCTTTTGGATAATAACCATCTAGAGGATTTCCATCATAAAACTGCATAACATCTGTTCCTGTAAAACCACAGCCTGCAACAAGTGCACGTACTGCCGGTGTAATAAGGCCAAGATCCTCAGCAATTACCGGAAGTGGTCCAAACTTTTTGTAAGCTTTTCTAAACAGTTCCATTCCCGGGCCCCATTTCCAGCTTCCTTCTATAGCTTTTTTACCATTTTCAATGGACCAGTACGCTGCAAATCCCCTGAAGTGGTCAAGTCTTACGTAGTCATACAGGAAGAATGCTCTCTCAAGTCTCCTAAGCCACCATGTATAACCATCTGCTTTCATACTATCCCACTTATATACAGGATTGCCCCATGCCTGACCATCTTTTGCAAAATAATCCGGTGGAACACCAGCTTCTTCCTCTATGACAAGCTTATCATCAACTGCAAAGTTCTCTGGTGCAGCCCACACATCAGATGAATCTGCAGAAACAAACATCGGCATATCACCTATTATGGAAATTCCCTTTGAATTAGCATATTCATGAAGCTTATTCCATGCTTTTTCGAAACTATACTGTCTGTACATATAATACTCAGCACCGTCAGCATAATCTGGATTAACATAAAGACTTTCACTGTACACAGAAGGCATTTTACTGCCAAGTGCCTTAATAGACTTATACATTGCATAAGGTCTTAACCAGTCTTCATTATCCTTAACAAACTTCTTAAATTCCTTATCTCTTATGCGTCCTGATTGCTTAACCCAGGCCTTATACTCTTCTTCAAGCTCTTCATCGCTCTTGCCAAGAAGTCTGACATTTCCGGCAAATGCAGAAGCTCCCGCATATGGTGAACCAAATGCGTCTACGGGATTTATAGGAAGGATCTGCCAGTATTTA
>ERZ772889.3425-NODE-3425-length-11051-cov-3.233812_pt1 | contig 11051 bp, 8 predicted proteins | sample MGYA00512127_ERZ772889 | MGnify/ENA primary metagenome ERZ772889 (study PRJEB29015, sample SAMEA2737689) | human gut metagenome | biome: human gut; feature: human-associated habitat; material: faeces | place: China | collected 2012 ... | reverse complement strand
TGAAAGTTTATATTTGAAAGAAACATCGGTCTCCCCATGTTCTTTACAAGCAATGGCATCCGATCAGGCGTTCAGTTTTCCGATAAATTCCTTCACCCGTTCATTTTCCGAAGCAAAGATCTCCTCCGGAGTTCCCTGCATCTTAATATGACCGCCTTCCATGAATATGATCTTGTCGGATACTTCTTTGGCAAACTGCATTTCATGTGTCACAATGATCATGGTCATATGCTGCTTTGCCAGTTCCTTAATAACCTTAAGCACCTCTACCGTAAGCTCCGGATCAAGTGCGGAGGTCGGTTCATCAAAAAAGAGAATCTGGGGCTGCAGGGCCAGTGCCCTTGCAATCGAAACTCTCTGCTGCTGTCCTCCGGAAAGCTGGCACGGATAGGCATCTGCCTTATCGGCGAGCCCGAGCTGTTCTAAAAGCTTCTTTGCTCTCTCCACTGCCTCTTCCTTCGGTACTTTATCGACACAGACAGGGGCGTCTGTAATATTCTTCAATACGGTATAATGTGGAAACAGATTGAAATTCTGGAAAACCAGTCCGAAGTACTTCCGGATCTGCTTTAATTTCGCCCTGGACGCATACACGCATTTTCCGTTCTCTTCCTTCGCTGCTGCTTCCCCAAGATAAATGAGATCTCCCCCATCCATCTTTTCAAGTAACGTAGCACATCTAAGGAGCGTGGACTTTCCGGAACCGGACGGTCCGATAATCGAAACGACCTCTCCCCGGTGCACCTCTATGGAAATATCTTCCAGTACATGCAGGTCACCGAAATGCTTTCTGATATGATTCATCTGTAATAAAGTCTCACTCATTCCGGCTGCCTCCTAATGATAATAGTCCATGGATTTCTCAATCCGTTCCATAATTGCTGCCACAAGCAGGTTAAAGATATAATAAAACAAACCTGCTGCCATCAGCGGCATAATGCTCGTTTCAGCTGCCGCGATCTGCTTGGCCAGCGTAAACATCTCTGCCTGTGACAAAACAAAAGCAAGAGACGTATCCTTCACTAAGGTAATCGTTTCATTCGTAATCGACGGCAGAATCCTCTTCATCACCTGCGGGAAAATGATCTTGAAGAAGGTCTGCACCTTCCCATAGCCCAGAATCTCTGCGGCCTCATACTGTCCCACCGGCATGGATTCAATTCCGCCACGGTAAATCTCGGCAAAGTATGCTGCATAGTTCACCGCAAAGGCAATAATAATTGCCGGGAACCGGTATCCCTTCAGATTACTGCCGAATAAATAGTACGGTCCGAAGTATACCACGATCAGCTGCAGCATCAACGGCGTACCTCTCATAATAGAAATATATATCTTACTGATACCTTTTAGCAACACATTTTTTGACATTCTTCCAAAAGCCACCAAAAGTCCCAGCGGTAACGAAAAAAGTAACGTCAGAAAAAAGATTTCTACCGTTACCAGCATTCCCTGTCCCAATTGCAATATAATTGTCTGAAAATTCATACCTTACTCCTGTGTATAAGTTAGCTCAAAAATGATCCACCGGATCATTTTCTCATATGCATGGCAACATAACTATTCAGGGGCAGAATCTTCATTCTGCCCCCGGAACACCTCTTTATTTGCCTAAGCAAACACTGTCCTCCAAGCCATACTTCTTTGCAATTTCCATAAAGGTTCCATCCTCTGCCATTTCAAGCAGGGTAGCTTCCACCTGATCCTTTAATTCGGTGTTGCCAAGCTTAAAACCGATACCATACTGTTCAGTTGCCAGCTTTTCATCGAGGATCACGAAGCCGTCCCCTCTTGATTCCAGCTGATAATCTGCAACTCCGATATCTACGGCGATCGCATCCACAGCACCTGCATCTAAATTCAGGAATCCGGTATTGTAATCTGCAAACTGTGTCAGTTCTGCAAAGGTTGCTGCCAGATCCGCTGCATCTCCTTCGAGGGCAGAAAGTGCGGAGGAATCCTTCTGTACTCCGACAATCTTACCGGCAAGATCCGCAGGAGCGGTAATTCCTGAATCTGCCTTTACGACAAATACCTGGCTGTTATCCACATAAGGAACGGTGAAGGTATACTGATCTTCACGTCCATTCATGGTAAATCCGTTCCAGATACAATCAATGGAGCCTGAGCTTAATTCCATATCCTTGGCATCCCAGTCAATCGGCTGCTTTACAAGTGTCCATCCGTTGCGGCTGCATACCTCAGCAGCAAGCTCTAAGTCAAATCCGGTATATTCACCATTCTCATCCATATAACCATAAGGCGGGAACTCTGCATCAAAACCGACCGTAAAGGTTCTTCCTTCTGCAGATGCATCTGCCTGTTCACTATCCTCCTGTGCTGCGTCCGCATTCTCCTGTGCAGTGGTTTCTTCCGGAGCCTCTGTCGTTGTATCCTGTGCGGCAGTCTCCCCGGCACCGCATCCAGCCAGTAATCCGGTCATCATTACGGCTGCAATAGTAACTGCAAGTAACTTTTTCATAATCTCTCCATCCTTCCTTAGTCCTGTATTCACAGGTTAGTTATGCATCACGCTACCTCTTTAGCATGATAAAGCATGTTCGATACCCATGCTACCATGCACACTAAGGAAAGTCAAGTGAAATCCTTATCGTACTCCGCCACAATGCCCAGAATCTCTTTGGCATATTTCGGATAATTTTCAACCAGATCCTTCACCTCTGCTTTCGCCTTTCCGGCAATAACCTCCTTGTTATAATCCATTCTCCGGCGTAAGGACTGTCTGCGGATAATCAGATTGTGCCGGATCTCAATCATTTCCTTCTTATCGAGAAGCGCCTGTGTCTGATACAGCCAGATCATCGGATCCTTTACCTGATACCGGCGCAGAATATGTAAAAGCTCCTGCTGGCTGGAATCCAGTTCGATTTCTGCCCGTTTATAATTATGACGTTCGTCCTTTTCTTCGAGATACTGCTTATAATCCCGTCCAAGCTCCTGTGCGCTCTTGACATTATACTTCATATAGAGATAGTCAAGCAGATGCGTATTATTCACATACCGGATCTTCACCGTATTCTGCAGCCGGATGAGCCTGCTGATCCCGCTCTCCACCTGGGAAAGCTCCCGTACGGCATCGTTATATTTTAAGAAAATGGCGGTGATGGCAAGTGCTCCGATTCCCCCGGCCGCCAGATAACCAATCTTCACGTCAAAGGAAAAGGCATACTGTAAAACCACCAGTAACAGCAAACAGAAAATCACTGCCGTTGCGCAGACAATCGTCATCGAACGGGTATCCTTCATCAGATGCCGCAGTTCGATCTTCCGGAAGCCGTAGGCCTGCCGTTCACTGTCGAGACGGCGCAGGTCCCGCTTAATCAGGTTCTGGTATTCTTCCGCCTTTTCAAGCTTCTCATATGCCTCCTGCACTTCCTCTTCCATGCATTCCATCTGATAAAACTTCTCATCCGTCATCCGGTTTTTCCGTTCCTTGTAGCCGGACTGCTGCCTCTCGAGCGTATCTATCCGTTTGGCACATTCCATAAGCAGGCGGCTTTCATTCTCCGGCAGTGCCTCAATCTCTTCAATATCCTTAAGATGCGAGGTGACCACCTGATATTCATGCTGGAGATTTTCTACCTCCCTGGATGCCTCTGCAATCTGCTCCAGGCACCCCCTCACATATTCCTCACGCTGCTTCCGGTTATGAACCTGTAAATCGTCACGGTCATAGACGATTTCATTCCACTCCTCGACCTCGTAAGCCTCCTCATAATCCCTTTTCCAGTTAAAAATCCGTTGTAATAGACCCATTCTTATTCCTCAACAAGCTGCAGGTAATCTTCCTTCAGCCGATAGATAATTTTATCAATTTCTTCGTAATAGGAAGCCACATTCCCCTCTTCCTTATATATCTTCAATGCCGACAGCATCCGGTTTTCACGCGAGGCCTCGAACTCCCCCTTTGCCGTTGTAATCTTCTTTTCAAGCTCCAGCGAAAGCTCATGGTATTCCGAATGCTCCGCAATAAAACGGATGTATTCTTCCTCTGACAGATAACTGCGTAAGGAAGAAAGGTACTGCACCCCTGACTCCTCGTCCTTTGACATTTCATAGGCACGCTTATAATACTTCGCCGCAATGTCAAACATGAAAAGTCCTGCATAGGCATAACCCATATTATGATAAATGGCAGGCCGCAGGGCATTCTCCGTATCGGGCAGCACCCGGTTCAGATCTTCGTACTCCCTGAGTGCCATCAGATGACGGTTGTTCTGCAACAGATAATCCGCCTGCTTTTTCTTCCGTTCAAAATCATTTAATCCGGCATTGCTCTTCAGAATTTCATCCATCCTGGCAATTTCTGCCTCAGTGCAATAGTTGACATAATCAATTATTATGTCAACAAACTCCCCTGCCTGAATTCCTTTTTTCATGGCAAGCGTAAGCCGGTCTGCCAGCTCCGGGAGACCACACTGTTCCCGCAGCCATTCCGGAAGGTGCTTATCCATGATCTCTGTGTTAATCATAAACGGATTGTTTGCAAACAGATAACACAGCTCTTCCACGCAGTATACATTCACACAGACCTTCTCTAAATGATAGGGTTCGTTGGCATATTTTCCTGTACAGATTAATACTCGGCTTACCATCTGAATTCCTTTCTGGTGTATAAACTACCGGATCCTCATACCTGCAGGGTATGTGTCCATGCCCTGCCGCTGCTCTTAAACAGTTCTCCAAATCCCATATCGGTGATTTCCAGCGTCAGAGTATGTATTGCCGTCATCTCCGCATGGATCCGTAATCTCGTTGTACAACGGGGTCTCTCCGGCAGTCCGTCAAGTGTGACGGTCTTATCTATAATATTTTCACCGGTCAGTGGCGTAATCGTAAAGCACAGTACATTTCCGCTTTCCAGAATCAGGTCAAAATCTGTTTTCGCCTCATACCAGTTCACACCGGCATCCAGAATGGCCAGATAGGAATCCTCGCCCCTGCGCAGCGCTCTCATTCCAATATTGGATTTGAGCTTATCTTCTCCAAGATAAACATATTCCCGCGTACTCTCCTGTGGATTCAGCTTTTCCATTCCGGCATAGCAGGCGCCCTTGCTATACAGATTGTTTCCCTGAAACACTCTGCGGTTATGGCACAGGATCTTTAAGGATTCCCTGGTCCAGCCCTCCTTAAAGCCCTCTCCGATTAAGAATACGGTCGATACATCTGTTTCGTGCAGACAGCTTTCACACAACTGCCCGAACTGTGCATCAAGCTCCTGCTGCTGTGCCATACGCTGTGCTTCATCCTCTGCCCAGTCCACTCTCTTCATCTCCGGATAATCCAGATGCTCGATAAACACAACCCTGGGGGTCGTATGACGGTTGCACTGAAATCGCAGGGTTTTCAGGGTGTCATTATATTCAAAAACAAAAACCTCTCTCTTCCAAAGCTCTGCCTGCTGGTGAAGCATATAATAATAAAAGCTCTCAATATGGCTCTGAAAACAGATCTGCGGACATTTAAGCTGCAGTCCGGATACCACCTTCCCCAACACCTCTACCATACGCGGGGTCAGCTCCTCCACCGTAAACATGAAAACCTCCGCACGGTTTAAGGAAACCTGCATATTAAGGGTTGCAAGGCTTCGTTTAATGAACAGGGTAAGCAGTGCCACCGGGTCAAAGGTTGTCTCCTCAACGAGAACCTCTTCTCCCTGCAATGCCTTTTCCAAAAGGTGATCTACCAGAATTCCTTCCTCGCCCTGATTCTTCAGGGCTTCTTTCCCATAATACCACTGGCTTACGCCAACTCGTTTACATAACACAGTAGGAATGTTATACTGCTCAGTGCCTGCCACCGGAGAAACCGTGCAGGGATCCGCATCACCAACGGCATAATAGCTCACCTGGGAAAACTGCCTCCCCAGGTCATACCCGATGACCATCTTTGCATTATTCCGTTTTCCTGTCAAATCCCTGTTTTCCTGTAACATGTTCAACTCCTACTTCATAACTGTTCAATACCTTTACAGTTACCCTACTTCATTGAAAACAATTCGTCTAACAAATATGAATAATCATAGTACTCAAAAAGCATGCTTTCCATGGTATCATAGTCCTTCAGCGTCCGAGCCATGGCAATGTCATTAATCAGATTATACCGGCTGATCTTCTGGTTTGTGTCCGTATCACTCCGGCTGAAGGTGCCGCTCTCGTTAAGCTGCTCTTTTCCGTCCTCAAGCTCCACAATATAATACTGGAGACGTTCCCCAAAGAACAGGACGAATTCTTTCACACATATGCCGTCATACATGTTCTTCATCTCTTCCTTGCGGTACTCGTTCTCCACATTTCCTTCCCGCTCAACCAGATAATGAATTACGGCACGGTTTCCATCATGGACATGATACTCCACCATGGTCTTATCCATATATTTATGCATAAAGGTAATATTTTCTGCAAATTCCTTATAAAACGGGAACACCATCTTTTCCGCTGTCATCTCCCGCAGGAAAATGAGCAGATTTCTGGAAACCTTTTCGTTCGTCTGTTCCTTATGCCCGGCATAAAACTTCGTATAGGCGAGCTTGCACACCATCGGAAGCGCCTGCTCCTCTTCCCAGATCCGCTCTACCTCATTCAGAATAAAAGGATCGGTCACCTTGTCCTTTACGAAATAATCATGACAGGACTGGGCTAAAAATGCCAGCTCTACCGATGGATCTGCCCCCTTCTTTACATAGTTCTGGAAAATAGCTGCCGCATTTCCGACAAAGGCATCCGTATACAGCATCTGAATCAGGATCCGCTCCTCAATTGCCAGCGTGTCCACGCCAAAGGATTCCGCAGTACTCCAGACATCCCGCATTTCCTTTACGGTTCCCTTGAAATACAGGTTCAGATAATTCAATAAAAGCTCATCATATTTTCCCGACAGAAATGCACGGTGAATCAGCGCCGTCATCACCGGATCCTCTTTCATTCCATCGAGAGCTAAAAGCCGCCCACACAGCCGCACGATAATCTTTGCTTCGATGCCCTCTCCGCCGCAGAGGCTGATCCATTCGTAAGCCTTCTCATACATGCCCCGGATTACCATGAACCGTATCATCCGGGACATGCTGTCACGGAAAATCATCTCCGGCTTAAGATCATTCAAAACTTCATCCAGCTCGTTCATCTGATCATGGTCATAATCGTACTGCATAAGCTTTAAGCGTATTTCCTTCTGGATGGACTCCTTTACAAGCGGGGACTCCATAATCTGCTTCATATGCTCCCTGTTGCTTTCGCTGACCGGGAGAAGCTGGTGTCCCTTTTCACACAGCCACAGATCAAACAGAATCTCATCCTTTACATACGGGGCAATCATCCCGGCAATCTTGTCCGGAATCATGAGCCGTTCAAGCTCATATTCTTCCTCTCTGCAAAAGCGGTTCCCCTTAAAATCCTCCAGTATCATCCGGTAACTGTTTCCATATAACGGCAGATACATGACCTGTCCCGTAACCGGATACACCTGTTCTTCCTTTAAGCTGTCATAGATAACACAGACCCTGCTGATGTCCTTCCGTTTCAAATGCAGCTCCTGCAGGAAAATGGCCGTTACCAGTCCTTCCGCAATCTCCTCGGTAAGCATTCCTTCCGTAACCAGATTCTTATATAAGTAAGCAAGCCATTTATTGTTTCTCTTCTTTAAAATCTGGAAGACCACAAACCGTTCCAGATGCTCCCTGTAGCTTTCATAAAGCTCCGGATAAACAGCCTTATTCCGATAGACATAGGCATACAGGAACGAATTATGTAAACCATCCAGGCTGCTGTCAAAGGCAAAATACATCAGTACCATTTTCGGAATGACCACATCATCCTTGAGCTCCAGTGACATCATATAGTGCTCATACAGACGGGTGATACGCAGTTCCTTTCCAATGCCCTTTTCATACCAGGCAAAGGCTTCCGGAGTCGTAATATTGCCGTTAATCAGGATCGTACAGATCGTCTGCAGTACTTCATCGGTCGGCAGTACCTGATAGCAGACACGCAGAATCCGGTAAAGCGGCTTCCGGTATCCGCGCAGCTTCTTCGCCAAATAGACAATCTGCTCCACCACCTCTGTGGTAAGAAGCTGCTTTCTGGCTGCATAAGACAACACCTGAATCTCGAAATCATCAAGCTGCATCAGAATCGATGGATTATTCCGGATCAGATGATATGCCTCAATATACAGAACAGGACTTGTCGCTCCCTTGGCAAACTGTTCCTCAAGAACAATCCACTTCTTCGAAGGACTCCGTGAATAATCGTCCGAAAGGTAGATGAGAAGCCATGCAATGCGCCAATCATCCATATTTTCCCTGAAAATCTTCTCTACCTGCCCTGCCATCTCATCAATGTACTCTTCGGTACGGTTTAGCAGGGTAGAAAGATACATGTAATAGCAGTATAAGGTCGGATTATAGTTTCCTGCAAGAAGCTCATCGGCCTGTTCGAGAAGCCACCTGGCCTCATTCGTTCTCTCCTGGGTAATTAAGAGCTGTACCCGCATCAGCATATAGGCCGGATTCTGTTCATCCAGCCCCTGAAGCCGGTCCATAATCAGGCTCGTTTCATTCATCCAGGACGACGCACTGATCTGCTTCGTACGGAAGGCTTCATAGTACTGCATCAATTCCACAATGGCATGCTTCTTCTGCCGGATTGCTTCGTTGAATTTGCGGTCAATCCGCTGTTTGTAAGCCATTACCGTCACTTCTGATGAGGTGTAGGCATTGGTGAAGCGGATCTTCCCATAGTTCCTGCCCGCATGAAGCTTGTCCGCATCCACGTAAAAGGAGAACCGGTAACAATTTCCCAGAAAATCCTCTTCACGGATCATGTCCTTTTCCATGCGGAGAAACCTTCCTTCCGCTTCCACGAAAAGCTGGGAATACCCCCAGCCGTTACGCTGGATCACCACACGCCCTTCGGTAATTCCCTCCGGATTTTCCATACGGATCTCCTGATTTTCAATAATATATTCAATCTGCTGTTTCTTTTTGATTTGTAATAAGAATTCTTCGAGATACTGTTCCTTCCTGCCGTCCTTCACAAGTCCCCGGTAGGTATTCAGATACTGCTTATCCGACCCCTGTAAAACCTGTTCGAAATCCTTTGAGAAAAACAGGTTTGCAGCCTCCTCCCAGCTTGATTTCGCAAGATTTGCAAAATGAAACAGATTCTTAATGCTTCCAAGGCTGGAATTCAGATTCTCACTGTCAATTTCCACATGATACGGAATCAGATATTCACCCTGATTGGAAATCACACGGAATTCACCCTTCAAAGAGTCCCCCTGAATCATTCCTGCCGCATCAAACACATAGGGAATCTCTTCTTCTGTACCGGTAAAGGATTCCACCAGACACTTCATGCGCAGCTCCGTCGTTGAAACCGTTCCTTCTGTCATGACATTGGGCTTTCCGAAAATGGTAAAGCTTCCTTCGTACTTTTCTCCGGGCTCTAACTTCAATTCAATCAATGGACTTGAAAAGCTCAAGGAATGTACATCATTATTAAAATTTCCTTCCAGTATCCGGTCGACAACTTCCCTCACGCCACTTATCCCTCCGGTAAAATGTGTATCTGCATATACGTAATTAGTATACCATTTTTTGCTGCAACTTCGCAACTCCTTCAAGCCACCTAAATTTATGTCTGGTAACAGTTCAGCCATGCAGAAATGATTGTGCAAGATGACCGTGGGAGCTTGCTCACTAAGGGCAGCTTATACAATCATTTCTATAGGGCGGACGCCCAACATGAAATAAGTTGCCGGAAAGCACGTATATTTGTTAGCCAATCTGTACCATCCGGCAACTTATGAATGTCCATGGCTGAACTGTTACTATGCCCGCTGCTGTTCATTCGTACCTCATGCTTCATCTTCAACTTGCATTCATTATGTGCTTTACACAGGAGGATAACTACCCTCCTGTGTTTCTGAAATACGGCCCGATTCACCCTGGCTCTGCGATTCTCGATACCGCCACATAAATATTGGAAATGCTGTACCAGGTCGGAAAATCCACGATACCGGATTGCGGAAGTCCAAAGATTCTCTGAAATGTCTTAACGGCATTTGCGGTTCCCTGTCCGTAAATTCCATCGACTGAAACAATCGGGATCGCCGGATAATTCTGTGCAATACGGTTCAGCTGCCGCTGGATTGTGCGCACATGCTCTCCGGAAGCGCCGATGCTCAGGTTGTAGCCCGGCCAGGACGCCGGAACTCCCGACACACTCACTGCAGAATTGATATACATATCGCTTCCATAATAATAGCGGATAATTTCAATCGGCGTGTACCCCTGATCGCCAAGATACTTGGAGCCCCACTGGCTTAATCCTCTGCAGGTCGTACGCTGCCCGTCGCAGTAAGAGGTAAAGATTGGCTGCCGCACCCCCGGCCTTGACAGATAGTTTGCAAAAATCTCATCCACTACCGCCGAAATCGTATCGTACACATTTCGTTCCGGAATCCACTTGTGATCAAATGCTGTAGACGATGTGATCGTAAAATCATACCCTTTATTCCGATACCATTCTGTGTATACCCTGTTCAATGTAAATGACATAATCGCCAGCACATTTGCGCGGATCGTACTGTCCGGCCAGGTTGCATAAATCTCACTGGACGCCACATTTTTGATGTAATCCCGATATCTCACATAGTAATTTTTTGCCGTGGAGTCCCTCGGAGAACCATCGTGGACAACCACAAATTCCGGAATCACTACCCGGCTGAGCACGATCTCTCCGGACTCTGTGACCGGCTTGATCTCATCCTCCGCAATTTTCGCCGGATATTCCCCGTAGAGCGTATGTGCAGGAATCACGAACACTTCTCCCGGCTCTTCCTGTGTAACCTGAGGACGCATAGAAATATTTTGAATTGCCGTCACATCTGCCAGAATCTCCGCCCCTGAGATACTCACCGGTTCAAATCCTTCCGCCTCCACATTCAGTGTATATTCGGAATAGGGCTGCTGATCCGATTCCGGGTTCAGGCTGTACTCGATGGGCGGTGCCGCCAGTTCGATTTCTTCT
>ERZ772889.3421-NODE-3421-length-11056-cov-4.692846_pt1 | contig 11056 bp, 8 predicted proteins | sample MGYA00512127_ERZ772889 | MGnify/ENA primary metagenome ERZ772889 (study PRJEB29015, sample SAMEA2737689) | human gut metagenome | biome: human gut; feature: human-associated habitat; material: faeces | place: China | collected 2012 ... | reverse complement strand
CATTAAATCCCATGTTATATTATTTAGTTTATTATTTATTTCAATTTCAACGCGGATTAACGCCGATTTACACAGATTAAAGGAAAGATTAAATTGGATTTTTTTTAATCCGCGTAAATCTGCGTTAATCCGCGTTGGGGAATCTTTATATCAAGAAACCTCCGCAAAGTTACATTAAAATGCTGATTTATTTATGTTTTGCTCCCTGTTTTTGTGAGTAAATTTTTACCGCAGGTCGGTAATAGGAGCAGAAGTACAGGCGTTGGGAGCCCGGATGCGCATAAAATGTGCCAGTGTAGGCGCAATATGGTCGATGGTTACAGGTGTCTGGATAATGGCCGGTTTCACGGAATGTCCCATGAAAATCAGCGGTGAGGGAATATAGGAATGACGTACCACCTTGTTGTCGCCGCCGTTCTCGTTGACGATAGTCCATCCGGGGAGGACATCGATTACGAGGTCACCCGAACGTTTGCGGTGGTAGCCGTTACGTATTTTGTAGATTTCCGGAGTCCATGAACCCAGCAATAGCCGGTTAGCCGAATAGGCTTCGTTCACTCCGCTGAACTGCATCAGGAATTCTGCTGACTTTTGTTGGATCTCTGCCAGATTCAGTTCTTTCTTTTCCAATAACTTATGATTCAGATAAATCTGCTGGTTATGGTGAGCTTCCACATACTTTCCTTCGCCATACGTAGCCATCAGGTACATATTCAATAGAGCCGCACAACGGTTGAGGTAAAACTCTCCGCCGGGCACTTTGTACAATCCCGAATCAGGCGATTCGCTGTCTATATATCCGGTGGAAGTGACGAAAATAAGTACATTTTGCAGTCCTACTTTCTTATCAAGAACTTCGAGCAGGTCGGCAATGCTGCGGTCAAGACGCACGTAGGTGTCTTGTATTTCCATAGCACATTCCTGTACGGATTTGTGCGCATAGTTTCCAGCATAATAAGTGAGTGCCAATAAGTCAGTAATGTCATCCATGCCGATGGAGCTTTTGTTCAATGCTTCTTCGGCAAGCGCATTCACTTCATCATTCACAAAAGGGCTGGCGATGAAGCGGCGGTATTTATTACTGCGGTCATCATCGAATTTATATTTGAAGAGCATATCCCGCCAATCTGGCAGGAAAGTGTACATGCCCCGGGGAAATATGGGTTCCCATGTCATACCGGCAATACGGAAATCGATCGCTTGACGGTCGTTATATTGGCTTGCCCACCACGGAAACTCTCCATAATAGGTGGTTCCACTCCATTTTCCGGTGTTGGGATTGAGCCAAAAAGCAGCGTTTCCGGCATGTCCGGCTGCAAAAAGTGCGGCATCGCAATCAGGTGCAATGGCATATACGAGTCCTTTGCCTTGTGTCGCTATTTTCAGCTCGTCGGCAATGGTTGAAGTCAGAAGTTTGGTGGGGGCGACAGTCTGGTCGGTGTAATACCCCATAAATGCCGTGTCGTCTGTGCTGTTGACGGGGCGAAGGGTAGAGGCATCCATCCAGCGTTGAGAAATAATTCCGTTCATGGAAGGCGTCGTACCGCTATAAATAGCCGCTATGGCAGAAGCGCGGTCTATACCGCAGAAGGTATATTCGGCATTATGGAACACTCTTCCCTCTTTCCAAAGACGTTTGAAGCCTTTCTCACCGTAGAGTGACGAAAAAGCTTCCAGATAGTCCGTACGTAATTGGTCAATCGTCAGCCCTACCACTAATTTAGGGGCGGCAGGTAGTGACTGGGCTTGTAGCCCGGTGAAAGTCAGTACGGTGATGAGGGAAGTTAGTAGTCCTTTCATTATTTCTTTTTAGATGTCACAATCAGATTGCTCGCTGAACGTATCAGCAAAACGAGTGCCAAAGGTACAACAGCAAAGTCAAATCTTTGCGGAATTACCGGAAAAAGCACTATAAAAAGTGTTAAAACCGCCAGATTCAGGGTTAAATACCAACATTTCTTCCCTTTTCGGACACAATATATAATGTATGGCAAGAAAAGAAGTTGCCCCGGATGGAATACCAGTAATAGGAAATTAGAGTTGACTGCCGGGTGTTGGGAGAAGAGTGCGAGAAATGCAAGGACGCATCCCACAATACCTGCTATCCCAAAAAGGAAGAGGTCGATTCCCCATAATCCGGTTCTCCGGCGGATTCCATAGATTGTGGCGGCGGTTGTCAATATAAATAAGAGTAAGGTGCATTGAAGCGGAGTAGGCATCCAGCCGCTTTCATCCGGTTCGGGAGTGGCATCGACTACCAGCTCGTTGGCCGTTATGAGTGGACGCTGGATAGAATCGCTTTTAATTTGTGCACCGTCGAAAGCATCCATCAGGTAGAAAGGGGCAAACATCATCTGACGTTGTGTGATGGGCTGGTCGGCTTCACTTCCGATACAGAGATCAATGCCGAAACGTGCCCACGGATGTCCTTTGCAATACTGATGTACAATGTCGCGGAAAGTGAGGGAGCCATCCTGTGGTTCTGCGGGATAAATCACTTTTCCTGCAATGCTTTCTTCTATCTTGTCCCGGGGGCGGGTAGCACAATTGTCGTAAAAGAAATTATAACGGTATACCCGGTTTTCCGGACGATAGTTTTCTTGTAATAACCGGATCAGTTCAGTCTTTTCTTCATCGGTCAGATTGAGCGTTTGCTGCCATACGCTGCGTCCGAAAAATGCGTATTCAGCTGCAAAACGTTCATAATCCGTTGCTCCCAGTTGGTAGTCTGTTTCTCCGAGCGAGAAGCGGAAGATGAAGTTGGGAGTGTTGAAACTGAACAGTCCGTAGTTGAATACAACGTCAATCCCTTGTGAAGGAATTTCGTAACGGATGGCAGTGTGTCCGAATAGGGAATATATTTCCTCTCCGGGGGCACAAGTCAACAGACTCAAACGGATGGAGTCGTTGTTGTTGGCAGATGCTTGTCCGGTGGGCAGAAGCAACAGGAAGAAGGAGAGGATGATGTATGAGAAAAACCGTTTCATTAGCTGGTTCGTTTTATTTCGGTGGCAAATATAGAAAGAATAGTTGGATTCGGGAAAACGGAGCCTCTATTTTATCAGAATAAAGGCTCTATATGGCTTAAACAGAGGCGCTGTTTTCTTTAAATGGAGCCTCTGTTTGGGTGAAATAATGTTTCTGCTTGAACGGAAAATCGGTTACAAAATAGTGGAACACTTTTTGGAACGCTGTTTTTTTCTTGTAATCTGTTGCTTATTAGTTGTTTATGATGTAATAAAAAAAGACTGCCGAACGCAAAGTGGAATACATAATAAACAATAAAAGATAATTGATCTATTTAAAAATAGATAGTTCGATTTTTTTGTTTTTGGGGATTTCTAAAATGAAAAAAGAAGATAATTCCTCTTCTATGCTTCAACTTTTCTTTTTTTACTTTACCTTTGCGCCCGCTAAAGAACCAAAAGATTTGAATTTAACAATCGACATAGGAAATACAAAGGCAAAGATTGCTTTCTTCGACGGCGGAGAAATGGTGGATGTAGTAGCTGAATCCAATCAGTCGCTGGGTTGCTTGAAAGCTCTTTGTTCTCAATATCCGGTTGAACAGGGGATTGTGGCTACTGTCATTGATCTAAACGAAAAGGTTTTAGCTGATTTGGCCGCTTTGCCGTTTCCTTTGCTCTGGCTCAATCATCAGACTCCGCTTCCGGTTGTCAACCTGTACGAAACTCCCGAAACATTGGGGTATGATCGTATGGCTGCCGTAGTGGGTGCTAATGAGCAGTTTCCTCATCGGGATATATTGGTGATTGATGCGGGAACTTGCATTACTTATGAGTTTATTGACTCAAAAGGTCAGTATCATGGTGGTAATATTTCTCCCGGTATGCAGATGCGTTTTAAAGCACTTCATCAGTTTACGGGGCGTTTGCCTCTGGTGGACACCAATGGGCGCAAACTCCCGATGGGACGGGACACCGAAACGGCTATACGTGCCGGAGTGATGAAAGGGATGGAATACGAAATTTCAGGTTATATTGAGTCTATGAAGCATAAATATCCTGAACTTTTGGTTTTTTTAACGGGCGGAGATGATTTTTCTTTTGATAGCAGCGTAAAAAGTATCATCTTTGCAGATAGATTTTTAGTGTTGAAAGGATTAAATAGAATTTTAAACTATAATAATGGTAGGATTTAAACACACACTTTGTGCGCTTTTGCTCACGATGGTTACCGGAATGGCAATCGCTCAAAATAATACAAACTCTCCTTATACACGATATGGCTATGGCGACTTGTCCGATCAGAGTTTCGGTAACAGCAAGGCGATGGGGGGAATTGCTTTTGGACTTCGGGATGGAGCACAGATCAATCCGCTGAATCCTGCTTCGTATACAGCCATTGACTCATTGACATTCCTCTTTGAAGGAGGTGTCAGTCTGCAAAATATGAATATTAGCGGTAGCGGTGTGAAACTGAACGCTAAAAACTCCAGTTTTGACTATCTGGCTATGCAATTTCGTTTGCATCCGAGGATAGCGATGAGTATCGGATTATTGCCGTTCTCCAATGTGGGATATTCAGTGTCGGATACACAGGCTGCAACAGATCCTACTACCGGTAATACGGCTGATTATGCCAGAAGCTATACCGGAGATGGAGGTTTGCATCAATTATATGCCGGAGTGGGAGTGAAAGTGCTCAAAAACCTTTCGGTAGGTGTGAATGCTTCTTATTTCTGGGGAGATATTAATCGGACACGTGTCCTTTATTTCCCAAGTGTATCAGGTGCTTATAATTATAATCACCAGTCGGTTGCGTCAGTGTCGAGCTATAAACTTGATTTTGGAGCACAATATACATTCGATATTAATAAAAAACATTCAGTGACAATTGGAGCTATATATTCTCCGAAGTTGAAACTGGGTAATGACTATAGTGTAACGACACAAATGGTTTCAAATTCTACGGGTACAGCGGTTTCTACTACAACATTGAAACCGGATGCAACGTTTGAAGTTCCTAATACATTTGGCGCCGGATTTACATATAACTATGACAAACGCCTGACTGTTGGTCTGGATTATAGTTTGCAACAATGGTCAAAAACGAAATTTGACGTAAATACATCAGATGAAGCTGTACGTGAGGATTTTAATGAAACATATACGTATTGCGATCGTCATAAAATATCAGTGGGTGCGGAATACATTCCTAATTTGATGGGACGTTCCTATTTATCCCATATTAAATACCGTCTGGGAGCTTATTATACGACTCCGTATTATAAGATCGGCGGCAAAGAGGCTACCCGTGAATATGGCGTAACTGCCGGTTTCGGTCTGCCTGTGCCTCGTTCCCGTTCCATTCTTAGCATCAGCGGACAATTTGTCCGTATCAGTGGACAGGAATCGGCTTTTGTAAATGAAAACATCTTCCGCGTGAGCATCGGATTGACGTTCAACGAACGTTGGTTCTTCAAACGCAGAGTGGAGTAATGAGATGAATGTAAGAAAGAATAGACGACTATATAATAACAACTAAAATTTAGATACAATGAAAATTAAAACGCTTGTGGCTATGTTGTTCCTTTCGGCAGGAGCAACCACTGTGGTAGCACAGGATGCGTCTAACTGTAACTCGAACAGTAGTATCTCGCATGAAGCTGTGCGTGCTGGTAATTTTAAAGATGCGTATACTCCTTGGAAAGCTGTGTTGGAAAACTGTCCGACGCTTCGTTTCTATACCTTTACTGACGGATATAAGATTCTGAAAGGCTTGATGGGACAAATCAAGGATCGGAATAATGCAGATTATCAGAAATATTTTAATGAACTGATGAATACGCATGACTTGCGTATCAAATACACTGATGAATTCCTGGCTAAAGGTACGAAGGTATCTTCTGCTGATGAAGCTTTGGGTATCAAGGCTGTAGACTATATCGCCTTGGCTCCGAAACTGGATGTGAATCAGGCTTATCAATGGCTGAGCCAATCGGTTAATGCTGTAAAAGGCGAGTCTGCCGGAGCTACTATTTTCTATTTCCTGCAGATGTCTTTGGATAAACTGAAAGCTGATCCTGCTCATAAGGAACAATTTATCCAGGATTATCTGGCTGCTTCCGAATATGCTGATGCTGCCATTGCTGCTGAAACTAATGAAGCAAAGAAGAAAGGTCTGCTGGGTATCAAAGATAACTTGGTTGCCTTGTTTGTAAACAGTGGTACGGCTGATTGTGAATCACTGCAAGGAATTTATGGCCCGAAAGTAGAAGCTAATCAGACTGACCTCGCTTATTTGAAGAAAGTAATCGACATCATGAAAATGATGAAATGTACGGAAAGTGAAGCTTATTTGCAGGCATCTTTCTATGCTTATAAAATGGAACCGACAGCAGAGGCTGCTACCGGATGTGCATATCAGGCATTCAAAAAAGGTGATATCGACAGTGCAGTGAAATTCTTTGATGAAGCTATCAACCTGGAAACTGACAATATAAAGAAAGCGGAAAAAGCATACGCAGCTGCTGCTGTGTTGGCTTCTGCTAAGAAATTGTCACAGGCAAGAACTTACTGTCAGAAAGCTATCGGTCTCAATGAAAATTATGGCGCTCCGTATATCTTGATTGCCAACCTTTATGCAATGAGTCCTAACTGGAGTGACGAGTCTGCACTGAACAAGTGTACTTACTTTGTTATAATTGACAAATTGCAACGCGCAAAACAAGTAGACCCGAGTGTAGCTGAAGAAGCAAACAAATTGATCGGCAGATATTCTGCACACACTCCGCAAGCAAAAGACCTGTTTATGTTGGGTTACAAGGCTGGCGACCGTATTACTATCGGTGGCTGGATCGGAGAGTCTACAACGATTAGATAAACGTATGTTGCGAAAACGAAAGAACCGTTTGTTGCATAAAAGCATGAGCATAACAATTGTCTTAGGGACAATTGTTATGCTTCTTTTATTTCCCTCCTGTGGTGGCAAAAAGAAAATAACGGGGGATGCTATTACAGAACGTGACTCCATGGCAGTGATGCAGACATCCGGAGTGACAACCCTTATATCCGATTCGGGAGTGACCCGCTATCGGGTGAATACGGAAGAGTGGCTGGGTTTCGACCGCAAGAAGCCGTCTTATTGGGCATTTGAAAAAGGAGTGTATCTTGAACAGTTCGATTCGATCTTTCATATAGAAGCCAGTATCAAAGCGGATACTGCCTACTACTATGACAAGGAAAGACTCTGGAAACTGATAGGAAACGTGGATATACAAAACCGGAAAGGAGAGCGTTTCAATACGGAACTGCTTTACTGGAATGAAGCTACGCAGAAAGTGTATTCCGACAAGTTTATTCGTATCCAGCAACCGGACCGGATTATCACCGGGCATGGGTTCGATTCCAATCAGCAAATGACCGTTTATACGATTCATAATATTGAAGGTATATTCTACGTCGACGACGAGGCGACTGCTCCGCCACAACCGGAAACAAAAGCCCTGCCGGACTCTGTGAAAAAAGATTCTGTGAAATAAGCTATGAATATTTATATCTCTCTAATAATCACCATGCTTTTCTCCGCTTTCTTTTCGGGAATGGAGATTGCATTTGTCTCGGTAGACAAACTGCGTTTTGAAATGGAACGCAAAGGGGGAGTCACTTCCCGCATCCTGTCTGTCTTTTTCAAGAATCCGAATGAGTTTATCTCTACCATGTTGGTGGGTAACAATATCGCACTGGTTATCTATGGTATCCTGATGGCTCAGATCATTGGTGAAAATCTGCTGGCCGGCTTTATTGACAATCACTTCCTAATGGTGTTGGCACAGACTGTCATTTCTACCCTGATTATTTTGGTGACCGGAGAGTTCCTGCCGAAAACATTGTTCAAGATCAATCCCAATATGGTATTGAACGTTTTCGCCGTTCCACTTTTTATTTGTTACGTTGTTTTATATCCTATATCCAAGTTGTCTTCCGGTTTGTCTTGCATCTTCCTGCGCATTTTCGGCATGAAGGTAAACAAGGATGCGTCCGACAAAGCTTTCGGAAAGGTGGATCTTGATTATTTTGTACAGAGCAGCATTGATAATGCCGAGAATGAGGAGGAACTGGATACGGAAGTGAAAATCTTCCAGAACGCACTTGACTTCTCGAATATTAAAATACGCGATTGTATTGTTCCCCGTACTGAGGTGGTGGCGGTTGATCTCACAACTTCGCTGGATGAACTGAAAAGCCGTTTTATAGAGTCGGGTATCTCCAAGATTATCGTATATGACGGTAATATTGACAATGTGGTCGGTTACATCCACTCTTCGGAGATGTTTCGCGCACCGACCAACTGGCACGAGAATGTGAAGCAAGTGCCGATTGTTCCCGAAACAATGTCCGCCAATAAGCTGATGAAACTGTTCATGCAACAGAAAAAGACAATTGCGGTAGTGGTGGACGAGTTTGGCGGAACGTCCGGTATTGTGTCATTGGAAGATCTGGTAGAAGAAATCTTCGGTGATATAGAAGACGAGCATGATAACACTTCCTATATCAGCAAGCAGATAGACGAACATGAATATGTATTGTCCGGCCGTCTGGAGATTGAGAAAGTCAACGAAACGTTCGGTCTCGACTTGCCTGAATCCGACGAATATCTGACAGTGGGAGGACTGATTCTGAATCAATATCAGAGTTTCCCGAAACTGCATGAAGTGATTCGGGTAGGACGTTATCAGTTCAAGATAATCAAGGTGACAGCGACGAAAATAGAACTGGTTCGCCTAAAAGTCATGGAATAATGACGAATACCGAGAAATTTTTAGCCAATAAATAGAAGCATATTAGCATTTTTTGTATCTTCGTGCGCTAAAACGACAAAAGAAAGAAATAATAATAAACATAAATCGTATTAATCAAAATGGCAACATTACAAAACATTAGGTCGAAAGGACCTCTATTGGTGATTGTTATCGGCTTGGCGCTGTTTGCTTTCATTGCGGGTGACGCATGGAAGGTGATGCAGCCGCATCAGGCACATGACGTTGGTGAGGTGAACGGAGACGCTCTTTCCGCTCAGGAGTATCAGAACTTGGTAGAAGAATATACCGAAGTGGTGAAACTCATGCGTGGGGTGACCGCCTTGAATGACGAACAAACCAATCAGGTGCGCGATGAAGTATGGCGTTCCTACGTAAACAATAAACTGATCGAAAAAGAAGCAAAAGCACTGGGACTGACTGTTTCTACTGCTGAAATTCAGGATATCCTGAAAGCTGGCGTTCATCCTTTGTTGAGACAGACTCCTTTCCAGAATCCGCAAACCGGAAACTTCGACAAGGATATGTTGAACAAGTTCCTGGTAGAATATGCCAAAATGAACGAATCGCAAATGCCGGCACAGTATGCTGAACAATACAACAATATGTATAAATATTGGTCGTTCATTCAGAAAACTCTGATTCAGAGCCGTCTGGCTGAAAAGTATCAGGCATTGGTATCCAAAGCGCTTATCTCTAACCCGGTGGAAGCACAGGATGCTTTCGACGCAAGAGTAAACCAATACAATATGTTGCTGGCTGCCGTTCCTTATTCTTCTGTGGTAGATTCTACAATCGTAGTGAAGGAATCGGAACTGAAAGACTTGTATAACAAGAAAAAAGAACAGTTCAAGCAATACCAGGAAACTCGTGATATCAAATACATCGACGTACAGGTAACTGCCAGTGCAGCCGACCGCGCCGCTATCCAGAAGGAAGTGGACGAAGCTACTGAACAGTTGGCTACTACAACGGATGATTATACTTCTTTCATTCGTTCGGTTGGTTCGGAAGCTCCTTATGTAGACTTGTTCTACAACAAGACTGCTTTCCCGTCGGATGTAGTTGCACGTTTGGACTCTGCTTCTGTTGGTTCTGTTTATGGTCCTTACTATAATGGTGGCGATAATACGATCAACTCATTCAAAATTGTAGCCAAGACTGCGGCTGCCGATTCTGTTGAGTTCCGTCAGATTCAGGTATATGCGGCAGATGCAGCTAAGACGAAAACTCTGGCCGACAGTATCTACAATGCTATCAAAGGTGGTGCTAACTTCGTAGATCTTGCTAAGAAATACGGTCAGACCGGTGATTCCAACTGGATGACTGCTGCACAGTACGAAGGTGCACAAATTGACGGTGACAACTTGAAATTTATTTCTGCTATTAACAGCACAGGTGTGAACGAGCTGGTAAACTTGCCGTTGGGTCAAGCTAACGTTATTCTTCAGGTGACTAACAAGAAAGCGGTGAAGGATAAATATAAAGTAGCTGTGGTGAAGCGTGAAGTTGAATTCAGCAAGGAAACATACAACCGTGCTTACAATGACTTCAGCCAGTTTATCGCTGCCAATCCTTCTGTTGAGAAAATGGTGGCTAACGCCGAAGAAGCCGGATACAAATTGCTTGACAGAGCTGATTTGTATAGCTCCGAACATGGTATCGGTGGTGTGAGAGGTACAAAAGAAGCGTTGAGATGGGCATTCGATAAAGCAAAACCGGGTGAAGTATCAGGCTTGTATGAATGTGGCGAAAGCGATCACATGATGGTCGTTGGTCTGGTAAACATCAAGCCGGAAGGATACCGTCCATTGAAAGCCGTACAGGAACAGTTGAGAGCTGAGATCGTGAAAGATAAGAAAGCTGAAAAGATTATGGCTGACATGAAGGCTACCAACGCAACCTCACTCGACCAGTACAAGGCTATGCCGAACGCTGTCAGCGATTCTTTGAAAATGGTAACGTTTGCTGCTCCGGCTTATGTATCTGCTTTGCGTAGTAGCGAACCGTTGGTTGGCGCTTATGCTTCTGTTGCTGAAGTAAATAAATTGAGCGCTCCGATCAAAGGTAATGCCGGCGTATTTGTTCTGCAAGTATATGGCAAGGACAAACTGAACGATACATTCAACGCAAAAGATGAAGAAGCTACGTTGACTAATATGCACGCACGCTTCGCAAGCCGTCTGATGAATGACTTGTATCTGAAAGGAAACGTAAAAGATACACGTTACCTGTTCTTCTAAGATTAGTCGTAAAAACGATAACTGCAAAAGG
>ERZ772889.3417-NODE-3417-length-11065-cov-72.787557_pt1 | contig 11065 bp, 16 predicted proteins | sample MGYA00512127_ERZ772889 | MGnify/ENA primary metagenome ERZ772889 (study PRJEB29015, sample SAMEA2737689) | human gut metagenome | biome: human gut; feature: human-associated habitat; material: faeces | place: China | collected 2012 ... | reverse complement strand
TTATTAATTCATTACTCATTAAGTTCCTCCAATCATTTATATATTTAAGACTTCACGTGTATATATTATATAATAAATATTGAAATCTTTCTATACTACCATTGAAATTTAATAATAATTCATATATAATTATTTTAGAAAGAGAACTTAGTTCGTAACTTGTATGTGATTCGCTCCATTTGAAATTTGTACTCACACATAGGGAGTTTAAATACGTAATGCGTCACCAGTGGTGACGCATTTTTAGGTTAGTATAAATACTGATTTCAATAATTTACAATTTAATATAGTATATTTAAAATTTATTAAGCCTCTTTTAGACTATTTTCATTGAGTAAAAAGTCATAAATACTGATATAAATTATACCACATTATTTTAAAATATTTGTCGAAATTTATCTATCATCTCATTTTTTATGTTGTCAAAAAGTTTCGTCCCCATTGACATACTATGCTAAAAGAAGTTGATGAAGAATATAGAACTACTTTAATAAATTTTGCTAAATACAAACTTGTAATGTTCACAATGGCTAAAATTATGGAAATGCAACAAAGTCAAAGAAATAAAGTTACATTATTTTTGGTCAATAATATAAAATAAAAATGTAATTCTTGAGAAGATATTAAAGAAATTTAGTATCTTCTATATTTTTTATAAAATATGTGGCTAAAAAATGTAAAATATAGTATAATTTTGTCAGTTTAAATTAAATCTAATCTAATAAGGAGAAACACATGAAACAAAAAATAAGTAATAAAAGTGTAATGTCAGTACTTTTATTTGTATTACCATATATAATAGTAGAATTTACAAATATAATACTAATAACAATTGACAGATCATTATCTAATTCTATTGGTACAACTGCAATTGTAGTATTTGCTTCACTTATAAGCTTGGACTCTGCAATCAATACAATACAAGAATGTATATCACAATCACATAGTATTGTACTATCAAGAGATAGAAAAAATAATAATAGCATTAATACTGTAGCTATTTTTTTACAAATTTTTAGTAGTATGATTATATCTTTGATAATATTTATATTTGCTAATAAACTAACTTATATTTATACTTTAGAAAATGACGCCAGAAATATTTTAACATGTTTATTAAAATTAAAAGCAATTCAGTTACCAATTTTAGCAATAAGTTATATTCCAAAAAATGATTTAAAGGTAAAAGGGAAAACAAATCTTGTACTAATTGCAACAGTTATATCTTCATTATTTAATATTCTTGGAGATATAATAAGTATTAAATTAGGATTTAATGAAGTTGGAATATATGTAGCTACAATCATATCTACACTTATAAATACGATTTTATTATTTATATTTTCGAAATATAAATATAGAAAAATAAAAATGGTATATATAAAAGATATAATTAATCATGCTAAAGATTTATTATTTAATAAAGCAATTCAAAAATTTGCATACATTTTTCTTGAGAGCATATCAAGTTCTTTTGGCACTAATGTTTATGTTATAGTATGTGTATGTTCTGCTGTTGTAGAAGTATTATTACAATTAGCAGAAGGATACTATACAGGGCTTTTAGTTTCTTATGCAAATTCTATAGAAAATGAAGAAAATAACCTATTAACAAAAGTAAATAAAATTACAATTTACTCTTTAATATTTTCACTAATATTTTTTATTATTATTCCATATCCGGCTTGGTATTTTTTAGGAAGAAGTGTTCCTTGGAGCGAATGTGGTATATATGTTTATTTATATTCAACTGAATTTTTTACGTATATACTTAATAATAACTATTTAGCATATTTATCTGCTAATAAAGATACAAAAGCTATTAGATTAACTTCATTTATTGGTGGTATATGTATAAGAATACCATTACTTTGTCTAATAAAATATTTTAATATTGGACTTGTTGGCTTAGGATTAGTTTGCACTGTTGATAGGCTTGTTAGAACTATATATTTAAAATCTTATATTAAAAATAATAAAAATCTATATAAAGATTAAAACAAATTTTCGTAAATATATTGTCAACTTTTTAATATTATTGTAAAATAGTATAGTAAATGGAGCAATTTTAAAAAAGTCATTTCTAAAGCTATAAAGTCTTGTGAAAATAGTGATATAGCAGTTTTTGACCATTTTGCCGACGTCGGTAAAATGGTGCAAATAGGTTCTGATGCACAAAGAGAGCAAAAGAATTATAAATTAACTCGTTATGCTTGTTATTTAATAGCACAAAATGGAGATAGTAGGAAAAAAGTAATTGCTTTAGCACAAACATACTTTGCAGTACAAACAAGAAAACAGGAAATAACTGAAAAAGAATATAGTTCATTAACAGAAGATGAAAAAAGATTTTATCAAGGAAATTTAACTAAAAAAGGAAATTATTCACTTAATCAAACTGCTAAAAAAGCTGGAGTTAAAAATTTTGATAGATTTCACAATTCAGGCTATAAAGGTTTATATAATGGAGAAACAGCTGATGATATTGCAAAACGAAAAGGGTTAAGATATAGAGAAAATATTTTAGATAATATGGGAAGTGATGAACTAATTGCTAATTTGTTTAGAATTTCACAAACTGAGCAAAAATTAAAGAAAGATAATATACAAACAGAAAAAGAAGCTAATGAAACTCATCATAATATTGGAAAAAACATAAGAGAGGTAATTGCTAAAAATGGTGGAACTATGCCAGAAGATTTGCCAACACCTAAAAAGAGTTTAAAACAACTTGAAAAGGAAAATAAAAAAATTTAAAAAAGCAATAATTATGTATATAATTATTATTTCTTAAACTTTTTCATAAATATCGCTATAATTTTGTTGCGATTTATAAAAATTATGATATACTTTAATAAATTGATTGATATTTGTATCAATCGTCACGAGAGCCTAAAAAAGTTGTAGATAACTACACCACACCAACGGCTCCATTTGAAATCAACTTACGGACTTAAAAGTTCGTAAGTTTTTATTTTATATAAAACTTTAAAGTTCTCTTATCACAGAAAGGAGGACTTTTTTCATGCTTGAATTTAGAGTAATTGCAAATTTAAAAGCTAATAAAGATTTAACCGACATCTTAAAAGACTTTAAATATAAGGTTAAATTAGGACAAATTAAAACTATCTTGCACACCAATATACAAGTAATAATACCTACTGAATATAAAATTACATATCCTACTACTCTTACAATACTAGAATACAAAGTTAATGAAATATCAAATAAGCCTTTTTATATTAAAGAACATAATCAAAAGTATAATTTTAAAGAAATTGCGCAATTTCTGAAAAAATTTTAATTTTAGACTATACATTTTGCTTATTTGTGAGGAAACATATGAGAAGTATTTTAATATTTCTCGAATTTTAATGAAAGGAGGAAAACTATGGGATGTGGTATTTATGTAAGAGTATCTGATGTCTCTAAGTTCTTCGAGAGTATATTCTAGAAAATAGTGCAATTTGCTATTTACTGTGATAACTGGCTTAATCTATTTGTACCGTTTCATCATCTCCTCACCAGAGATTTTAGGAATTGATACTTCAAACATTGTGATTACCTCCAAGAAAATTTAAGGAGGTTACATCTATGAAAACTGAAAAAAAGCAATTTGGAAAGTATGATGGTGGCATATTAGACGATCCTTCTTTCCTAACCACTTGTACAGAACAGGAACTCTATTTTTTCATCAATAACTTGGGAGGTATGATTTGGCGTTTAAATCATGATATGGCTGATGGTAGAATTAAAGAAAACTTGGGCTTAACATCTTATCAGTATGCAGTTGAATACTGTGTTATGCATACTCCACGTTTTGGTGTAAAGATAGATGAGCCAAAAGAAGGAGAACATGTCAAAGCAACTGATTCGTATTGGGCTTGGTTCAGTTGGTGGGATAATTATTTTCGGAGAACACTTTCTAAGGAAGAATATGAAGATTATCTACATAAAGTAGATAACAAAGAAGATATTTCTCAATTCCGTCCAACTGGCGATTGGCGTGATAATTTATAATTTGATTTTTTTCAGATAACTTTGTCAAAAAACTTCCAGTATAAAAACTGGAAGCTCTTATTTTCTTCAAACTCACTTGTTGTAATGCTTTTGGCTCCATTCAAAGACAATCTATTCAACAAATGAACTGGGATGATATAATAATATTCCTAGTTCTTCTGCCTTTCTTAATACATCTAATCTATCATCAACAAATGCAACATCCTCTTTTTTTATATTAAAATGTTTACAACATTCTAATATTACTTCGGGTTTTAGCATAGTAGAACATCCTAATTCTGGACATTTACCACCATATAATTTATCTTCATATCTATATTCTGATAATGTACCATCTACATCAAAAAACATATTTATCTTTTAACTTATTTAACATAACTAATCCTCCAATTCAAACTCATATCCATCATTAACAATAAATATATTTTTTAAATTCATTAATTTTAACTTTTCTCTAGTATTATCTCTAAAATGGGTTGGAATAATTTTCAAATTTTTGTTGTACAATAGTAATTCCTTTATATTATCAATTCCCATGTGATACTTATCACCAATTTCTCGTGAACAATCACATATCATAATATCACAATTTTTTGAAATATATTTTATATTATCACATAAAGAACTATCACCAGTTACACCTAATTTAGAATTAATTATAAAACCATATGCTTCAATCCCCTTATGTGCTACTTCCTTAACTTTTATATTATGATTTTCAATTTCAAAATCATCAAATATTTCAATAAAATTTAAATATTTATCAACAAATTCGTCAAAATAATCTCCATACATTAATCTAATAAATGTTAATAGTTTTTCTTTTGTAGTTTTGGGTGCATAAATATCAATTTTATGTTTTATTCCCAAAACTTCAATATTAACAATAAATGTAGGAAAATCTAAAATATGGTCTGAATGTAAATGTGTTAATAAAATTGTATCTATTTCTTTTAAATCGTAATTTTCTTTAATTAATTGTTTGATTGTTCCCGGTCCAATATCTATTAAAATATTATTCTCAATTATCAAACTAGCACAATTTGATTTTGAATAGATGGAACCTGTACCTAGAATTTTTACTTTCATTTCATCACCCATTGTATTTTACTATAAAACCCAAAAAATTTCCATAATATGGTTCTAGATTTTTATTTATTTCTATTGGTTTATTTATTTTTATATTTTCTTTTTTTATATTTTTTCTAAATCTTCTTTTTCTAAATTATTTCCTTTGTGTCCTTGTTGACCTCCTTACTTTTTTGATTTTTTCTTCTATTTATAATTCTATCCCCAATTTCATATAAATTTTTATATAATCTTTTTTTGAAAAAGAGTGTTGTAGTTCGTAAGCTGTTGCTTAACTGCTCCATTTGAATATAGCTTACGGACTTAATTGTTTGTGAGTTTTTATTTTATCGAAGAAAGAGGAAAAAATTATCAAAATAATTTAATCCTCTTTTTATATTTTTCTTGATTTTTGAATAAAGTTTTTGTCTAGCAAGCACTGAATTTGTACTCCCGCATAAATTCTACTATGAGAGGAGATTCCCATACCCCTATTAGTAAAATGAGATATTTAATCTTGCGTCTCTTTTGTTATTTCAAGATTTATTGCAATAGTAGAGATGATTGATAATATAAATATTAAATAAAATATATTTTCACCAATAAATTTTGAAATAATAGATAAAATAGCCAATACTATAACTTCCGTAAAACACAAACTCATTTGTCCAACTGCTGATAATAAGTCATGGTCTTCTTTTGATTCTTTTATAATATTCTGTATTGAAGTTTGTATTGATGTTTCATAAACCTTTTCTAAATTATCACCAACTGTTTTATTAATAGAAATTATCATTTTATTTTTTGCAAATAAATAAATTGTTGTTATAAAAATTCTTATTATAGATACCAAATTATTTGATTTTTTAATATTTTTGTCAGCATATTTTCCAATTAATGTAACTGTAGTAATTTGGAATACTAACGATACAACAACTACTAATGAAAATGTTTTAAAATCTTGTAATACTATATATAAGTACAATGGAGCAAACAATCTTTCTATTATATGATTAGTTCTTAATGCATATATAATCTTATATTTACTCTTGCTATGTAACAAATATTTAATGCTAGCATTAAAGGTACTAGATTTCTTTTGTGGTTTATAATCAATTTGCAAAATCATAATATATTGTAATATAAAGAAAATAACGATTACGCTAAATAAAACTATTGTATTATTACTTATTACTCCCCAGGCTACTAGAAGACTAGCAAAAACTGTTCCTAATATTTTACTTATAAAATATAAACTATTAAATTTACCTCTATGTTTATTTATTACATATTTACTAGCTAATGAATCAGATGATGGATTTGAAAGACCCATTAATCCCATTGCTATTACAAAAATTATAATATTAGCAAATAAACTTTCACTATTTAGCATAAAATATGAATTTATAATACTAAAGATATTTGAAATTAATATACATTTTGCAATACCAATCTTATTTGATATTGTTACAAATAATGGTGTTATAAATCCTGTAATAAGAAATCTTATACCATATATTGATAAAATTAAATATATTGGCAAACCTGCTTTATAAAGCATAACTGTTCCAAAAGTTTCGATTAATGCATTTGCAAAGTTGTAAAAAAATATGCTTAAATACATATATTTGTATTCTTTCTTGTAAAAGTATTCTTTCATCTGTTACTCCTAAAATTCTTTCATTTCATTTATTTTCATATAAATATCATACCAACTATATACTCTAGTAATATTTTCATGTTCAATGCTTCTATTATATCTTGTATCATAATATAAAACTTTAACTACTTTTACTAGCTCATTAATTGTAGTTGGCGAATCTTCAATCATTATATCAATTTTATTTTCTAGAATTTCATTTACTTTAGGTGGTTTTGTAAATATAATTTTATCATATTCTATTTTATTTTTTCTTAACCAATCTAAAGTGCATTCTCTTACGTTTTCATTATTTATTTTACCATATTCAGCTGTTTTATATCGTGCGGAAATGATAAATATTTTATTTTCTTCATCTCTTAGTTTTTTTATAACTTCACTCGCAAACTTTCTTGCTGGTTCGTTTTTTATATAGTTTAAAAAATATTCTTTTCTATAATCATTAATTGTATTTTCATCCCAATTTAATTTTCTGTATTCATACAAATTAGCATTATCAAATCCTTTTAAATCGTGTTCATAGCAATATTTACTAGTAAAATCTAAAATATAATCATCATCATTTGTCAAAACCCCATCTATATCTATTCCAATATTCATAATATATTTGTCTCCTATTCTTTATTAAATTTAATTAAATTAATCGTTTCTACACCAATTGATATTACTAAAAATATAATTAGAATTTCAAGTAAATATAAATTATTATAAATTCCTACTACAAAAAGTAAAATATAACTTATTATTCTTCCAATATTTAAAAACATCTCTAAAAGCACATAAGTTTCAACTCTATTTGAATCATTGATAACATCACTATTAGTAAATTTTAGCGTTTGTACCTCTTCTGAAACCATAATAAATTGTAAGAAAAAAGCAAATATTAAATTATAACCAACTATTGTATATCGATTTGTTATAAATACTAAAGCAATTGAACTTATGAGAATTATTACATATGATACTATAATTAATAACTTCATCTTCTCTTGATTTTTAAATTTTTTATATACATAAGAACTTAACATAGCCAATAATGATATTATTGATGTTATAACTCCCAAACTAAAATCAGAATTAAAAGACATTATAATCAATAAAGTTACTGCTGTGTCTAATGCTCCTTCGTATGCCATACCTTTAAAGAATTTCATCTTATAAAATCTTTGCAACTTTATATTATTTTTTATGTGATTAACTTCTTTAATTATATCTAATTTTTTATTTTCATTATTATTTTTCATTTTAAATTTCATTTTAAAAGATAAGAGTATCTGTATAAATGATAATATAAATATTATAATTGTAGTTGTTTCAAAGCTTTTAATTGATATTATTGACCCCAATAAAAACGGTATTAAAACTTTTACTAAGTTATTTAAAATTGTTTTATATACAATAAAATCCTTTTTTTCATCATTTAAAACTAGTTTTGATGAAAATAAGTTTAATGGAAAAGACCAAGTTTCCATTGAAAATCCTGCAACTATAGCCAGTATCCATATATAATTTACAACATTATCTCCTAATATAATTAGAATTGCTAATTGAATAAATTTTGAAATCATACCAATTCTAAATATTTGCATTTGATATTTATTCTTTAAAATTCTTCCTATAATTAAGGCTACAACACTTATTGCAATGTATGATAAAATATTATACATAGAGATAATTTTAATATTTTCTACAGCAACTTTAAATAAATATGCTGTTAAAAATGGTCCTAAAAATATATCAATTATTTTTCTAATTGTATTTATTACTAATAATAAATTAGTATTTTTACTCATTCATTGTTCCATGTTATTATCCATACCTTCTATTTTTATTTATTTTTTAAGTTTATTAAATTATAGGCCTATTATACTATAAAATAACAGAATTCTCCATACTTCCATTGAAATTTAATAACAATTCATATATAAAATTTATAGAAAAAGAACAAAGTTCGTAGGTTTTATTTATTTCATTAATATTTTTCACATATCATATTCACCATAATTAAATTTCATCGTTTAATTCAAAATTTTTCCTTTCTTCTTCAACAGCACTAATTAATTCCTGTTCTGTTGGCATATGTAATTTATATTCTGAGGAAAAGATTGTCTTATTATCTTCAGGCAATGTGTATTTTACAACAGTTTCATTTTTATTTGTCGAAAGTAATATTCCTACTGTTTTATTTTCATCTTCTTGTTTAATTTCTCTATCATAATAATTAACATACATCTGCATTTGCCCTATATCTTGATGAGATACTTTTCCCATTTTTAAATCAATAATTACAAAGCATCTTAAAAGTCTATTTTAAAAAACTAAATCAGGATAAAAATGGTCTTCTTCTAATGTTAATCTTACTTGATTTCCAACATAGCTAAATCCTTTTCCAAGTTCTAATAAAAACTCTTTTAAGTGCTCTATAATATTCTTTTCTAAATCTGATTCTAAATAATCAGTATTTTCTTTTATATCTAAAAATTCTAATACAAAAGGGGCCTTTACTAAGTCTTTGCTTGTTTTTAAAATTTGTCCTTTTTCGGATAATTCTAATATTTTGTCTTTATCTGCAGATAAAATTAATCTTTCATATAGCAATGAATCTCTTTGTCTTTGAAGTTCTCTAACACTCCATTTAGAATTGATACATTCATTTAAATAAAAATTTCTTTTAGGTTCTTCTTCAATTTTTATAAGTTCTAAATAGTGAGACCAACTCAATTTGGCAGACACCGTCTTCCAAATTGGATATATTAGATAAAATTTTCTCATAGTTCGTAAATTTCTTGAAGAAAATCCTTTACCAAATTCATTAGTTAATTTTTGTGATAACTTTTCAAGAACGGCATCACCATAACTTGCCCTTTCATCACCTTGTTGTATTTCCATAATTGCTTTTCCTATATTCCAATAAAGCTTAAGCATTTCTGTATTTACAGCACTATACACTTTATTTCTACTACTAATAACTAGTTCCTTGATATTATCAAATATATTATTAATTTCATTATCATTTTTAATTAATTCATTGTTCATTAATTGCCTCCAACCTTTAATTTAATCATAAGATTTCTTATGTCTAAATTATACTATATATGGCAAAAATTTACTATACTCACATTAAAATTTAATAGGAATTCATATGTAATATTTATATAAAGAGACCAAAGTTCGTAACTTGTATTTGATTTGCTCCATAAGCTAAAATCGTCGCAACAATGTGACGTTAATGATTAAGTCAACTAGTAATAGTTGATTTTTTTGTGAATTATTGCAAAAAAGTGGATGTAATAAGATTAAAATAATTATAAAAAAACACTATAAACAACATAAGAAATAAAATTAAATATTTAAAATTACAAAATCCTACACCAACAAAGTAATACCTAATAAAAACTACCTGTAAAATATATGTTTTTTCTTTTAAATATACATAAAACTTGATACACTCCTTTTTAGAGGTATACAAACTAATAATTTGCATGCTTTCGATTCTAATATAATAACTTCTTTTCTTGCACATAATTTTCTTATTATTCATCTTATCTCTTGTTTTAACTCCCATATATTTCCTATATTCTTAATTTTGGTACAAATACTATATGATACTTGCATTTCATGTTGTATGTTATAAACTTTCTATGTATGATTTTTTCATACCATCATCTACTTCTATATAATTTATTTGGCTGTCGAACCTTTTAATTATATCACAGGTGATGTTTTTTCTATTACGCCACTCAATGCTATAAGCTTTCCTAAGCCACATGCTATCCATGGGGTTCCCTTTAACAGAAAAAGTAGCACACCCTATAATAATAGGGTGTGCATAATTTAAACAATGTTTTTGGCTATTCTTTGAATTCTTCTAAATCTGCATCATCGATTTGAATATTTATTTCAAAAGGCGGATTTGATGAACCGTTGAACAATAAATCTCCAAAGTTATTCATAACTTCCCATAACGGCATCTTGCTGAATCCATTTTCATCCACTTCAGGCAACTTAAATTCATCGGTTACATGTGGATAATCTTTACGAATTTCTTCGTAATTTTCTTTCAGTCTTTTAATACCAAATGGAGTGAGTTTAATTCTTACCTCAGAATTGATGTTTAAAATTTTCATAGTGATATCCTCCTTTAATTGTTCGGAGGACTATGCCTCCGAAATTTGCTTATTCCAAAGGCAACAAAATATATTAGAATTATTATAACATATTTTACATAAATTTGCAACTTTAATATTATCTAAGTTTATACCTATTGTTATGTTACAATAGATGTGAAACAAAACCTATATACAAAAAGTGATTCAA
>ERZ772889.3416-NODE-3416-length-11067-cov-3.766709_pt1 | contig 11067 bp, 10 predicted proteins | sample MGYA00512127_ERZ772889 | MGnify/ENA primary metagenome ERZ772889 (study PRJEB29015, sample SAMEA2737689) | human gut metagenome | biome: human gut; feature: human-associated habitat; material: faeces | place: China | collected 2012 ... | reverse complement strand
GGCCGCTGCAAAAGGTCCCCAATTTCCCCAGATAGTAAAGCCTTGTGAATTGTCACCATGGCAAGATAGCACTTGTATCGTAATTCATCTGCCTCAGCGGTATGGCTTAAAGATTTACGGAAATATTTTAGAGCATTCTCCGGGTCGGAAATCTGTTGATAAGACTGTCCTATGTTGAATAATAATTGTGCTGTTTCCTGGGAGTTTTCCTTGATATCTGGGCTTCGTGGTGTGGCCCTTGTTGTTATGAGATGACCTTCCTGGAGCAATTGGCACAAAAATACGCAAACAATTCCCGCTTGATGATTATCAGTCTTTCCACGGATGATAGTAGAGAGGAGTGGCTGGCAAAAGCTCCTGCCGATAGATCTAATTGGAAACAGTATTGGGCAACGAAACACGCGAAAGAAATACTGGGAAATGAATATAATGTATCGGCCATACCCCATTTTATGTTATTTGGTAGAGACGGAAAAGTTATAGACATTCATGCGCCTTCTCCCTCTGACAAAAATATCGACAAATTGTTTCATGATCTTTTCTGATTGTGTCGGAGGATTCTTTTGCTTTTGTTGCCGGGACTGCTGGCTGCCGTGGTTGGGTTGGCAGTCCTTTTTTTGGTCACCGGAATTTTCTTTTCCTAATACACACTATTTCACAAATTTTACCGATTGTTTTCAAGTCTTCCGTCCGGAATGTTTCCCGATTTTTTCTATCTTTGCAGTCGTTAAAAGAGAACAACGAGTAGTGCCTGAACACGTAAATCCAGTTGGTGGTTTACGTGTTCAGGCATTCTTTTTTTGCATAATTTAACAGGAAAAATATGGAAGAAACAGCAGGACAGAACAAATTATGGACAGGCTCTTTCATTAGAATCTGTCTGGTGAACCTCTTTATTTTCGTGAATTTTCATGCGTTGCTGCCTACATTTCCTTTTTTCGTCACCTACCTGGGAGGTGATGCAGTGACTATCGGACTGGCAACGGCATTGTTCAGTGTCGCCTCCATCGTATCGCGTCCGTTCGTGGGGTGGCTTATTGACACGCGCGGACGGTGTACGATACTGGTACTGGGACTTGTCGGAATGGCACTTATCCCGATGGGATATTTTGTATCGGCAGGCATTGCGATGGCTGTTGTGCTACGCACGGTGCACGGGGTGTTTCATGCGGCATCGAGCAACGCCTCCTCCACCTGGGTGACGGATATTATCCCGCATGAACGGATGGGAGAAGGGCTGGGCATGTACGGACTTTCAATGGCCGTATCGACCGCCGTGGCACCTGCATTGGGGCTGGCGGTGATGAACGCCTGGGGATTCCGGCCGCTGTTCGCCATTGCTGCACTGGTAGCTCTGGCTGCACTGCTGACAGGCATGGGCATACGGTCGCGCAACTACACGGTATCCGACGCTCCGCTGCGCATCTGTGAACTGTTCGAACCGATGTCAGTGCCCGCTGCCGTTACGCAGTTCTTCTTCATGATGGCGTATGGCGTGATAGAAGTCTATGTAGCGATTTATGCTGCCTCCTGTCATTTGCCCGGAGGCGGGATCTATTTCATCTTCATCGCTCTGGCCACGGTCGGGACACGTATTCTGCTGGGGCGTGCCGTTGACCGGTATGGGGAGGCGCGGCTGGTTTATACCGGTAACGCAGCTATCGTGGCAGGCATATTGCTGTTGATATTTGCGCACAACGTGCCTTGCTACCTGTTGTCGGCAGTCCTGTTGGGGTATAGTTTCGGGGCTATCCAGCCTTCCTTGCAGACCATGGCGATGCACGCCGTAGCTCCCGAACGGCGGGGAGCTGCGAGTTCCACATTTTTTGTGGCCTTCGATTTCGGTATTGCGCTGGGCGGCTTTCTGGCAGGCGTGTTGGTGAAATGGCTGGGGTATGATGCCATGTTCCTCTGCATGATCGTGCCCTGCCTGCTGTCGTGGGGCTACTATTATGTGTTCGGACGCTGTCATGCCTCGTCGTTCAATCCGGAGAACCGCCGGAGAATGCAAGGTCTCGGAGAAAAAGAGGATACCACCCTGTCCTCCGGAAAATCCCTGCCGTTTGTGGTTACCATTTCACGTGAATACGGTAGTGGCGGGCATCATATCGGGGAACTGCTGGCACAGCGGTTGGGGGTGAAATTCTATGACAGGGAGCTTATCACGCTCACTGCGCAGCAAAGCGGGTTGGGCGAATGCACCGTGCAGGAGAATGAACAGACCGTAAACGGACGACTGTTGTATGACGATCCTGTGCAGACTGCCGTATTCCGCGCACAGAGCCGGGTAATACTTGATATTGCCGGCAGGGAGTCGTGCGTTATCGTGGGACGGCTTGCCAATTTCATTCTGAAAGGCCGTCCCCGGTGTCTCCATGTTTTTGTTTATGCCGATGAGGCTGCCCGTCTGAAACGCATAATCTCTGAATATGGGATAGAGAACAACCGTGCAGAAGCCTTACTGAAACGTACCGACCAGGAGCGGCGTGAACACTGCCTGCACTATGCCGGTTGCGATTGGGGCGACCGGTACTATTACCATTTGATGCTGGACAGTTCGATGGCTACGGACGAACAGGTGGCGGAAGCCATTTATTCTGTCATTCACTGTCTGGCTGCCGAATAGATGGGCTATATGAATGTTTTAACGTGAATATAACAGTAAAATTCCGGAGTACCATTTCCGGTCACTTTCAACATCTTTGAAAGTGGTTGTGGGGTGGGGAATACATTGAAGGATAAAATCGGTTTCCCTTCAGGTGTCGTGGATGAAACCGATTTTATCCAATTCGTAGCGTTCGATATCTTTTATGAAAGCCTCTGTCAGTAATATGGTCAATTCCCGCTTCATCAGGTTGATGACGTTAGTTAACTATTCCTTCATAGAATACTTTCCAAAGCGGATCGTTCAAAGGAGGTTTTGCCGTGATGGTGATCATTTCCCGGCTCACCGGATGTTTGAAAGTGATCGAACGGGCGTGCAAACTGATCCCTCCTCCTTCGTTCGAACGGGGAAAACCATATTTCAGGTCTCCTTTGATCGGACAACCGATCTTAGCCAATTGGCACCGGATTTGGTGATGCCGGCCCGTGTAAAGCTTCACTTCGAGCAGGTAATAACGTTGTGAACTTCCGAGTAGTTTATATTCCAGGGTGGCTTCTTTGGCTCCGGTTTTGGGCTGGTTGTAGGCGTGCGATTTGTTTTTTTCCGGGTCGCGCACCAGATAGTGGGTGAGTACGGCATGATCCTCGGCCGGCAAATTGCCTACGATAGCCCAATAGATCTTGCTGATCTCCTTTTCGTGTTCCTGGAACATTTTATTCAGCCGGGTGAGGGCTTTACTGGTACGTGCAAAAATCACTACACCGCTGACAGGACGATCCACCCGGTGGGGGACACCCAGATAAACCTCTCCCGGTTTGTTGTATTTCTTCTTGATATACGCCTTTACTTCTTCGCTCAAAGGGGTATCTCCGGTTTTATCTGCCTGTACAATGTCCGAAATTTTCTTATTGACGGCGATGATATGATTATCTTCGTATAAAACTTCTAACATAAATAAAAGATATAAGTTAAAGGCTATAGGCTATAAGCTAGATGCTATAAGCTAAAGGCTATAGGCTAAAAGTAAATAAAAGATAGATAAACATTTTAGCTTTTAGCTTATAGCCTATAACTTTATTAGTATTGTTCTCTCTCATTCGGGAAATCACCGCTTTTTACGTCGGCGATATAATTGCCGACAGCACCGCTGATTTCTGCATATAGGTTATGATAGCGCCGTAAGAAGCGGGGAGAGAATTCCTGATTGATACCGAGCATATCGTGGATGACCAGGACTTGTCCGTCTACACCGCCACCGGCACCGATGCCGATGACGGGGATACTGACTTCTTGGGCGACTCTGGCTGCCAAAGCTGCCGGAATTTTCTCCAACACGATGGCAAAACAACCTGCTTCTTCCAGGAGATGGGCATCGTGAACCAATTTTTCCGCTTCCTCTTCTTTTTGGGCGCGGATGGCATAGGTCCCGAATTTATGGATGCTCTGGGGGGTAAGTCCAAGATGGCCCATAACCGGAATTCCGGCCGACAGGATACGTTGGATAGATTCGAGAATTTCTTCTCCTCCTTCGAGTTTGATGGCGTCGGCAGCCGTTTCTTTCATGATACGGATGGCTGAGTTTAAGGCCTCTTTGCTATTTCCCTGATAACTACCGAAAGGCATGTCTACAACAACTAATGCCCGTTTTACTCCTCTGACCACCGAAGCGGCATGATAAATCATTTGGTCGAGGGTGATCGGTAAGGTTGTCTCATGGCCTGCCATTACATTGGAAGCCGAGTCGCCGACCAGGATAACATCTATGCCTGCCTGATCGACGATACGGGCCATAGAATAGTCATATGAAGTAAGCATACTGATTTTCTCACCCTTGAGTTTCATCTCCGATAAAACATGGGTGGTTACCACTTTTACTGCTGATTGTGTTGACATGATTAATTTGATTTGTGACTTTAGAACTGGGATTTCCGATGGGAAAAGTCATCCGAATCGTCGTCCGTAAATCTGAAATTTATTTAAAGGTTCCGATTATCGTCTGAGAACCGGTCGTTTTTTGTCCCAATTTCACTTCTATTTGGGTACCCAGAGGAAGAAAAAGATCTACCCGCGAACCGAATTTGATAAAACCGGCGTGCTGATCCTGACGGGCCTGTCCTCCGACAGGAGCATAAGAGACAATACGTTTAGCCATAGCCCCTGCAATTTGACGCATCAGGACGGTCTTACCGTTATTACATTCGATAACGATGGTAGTCCGTTCGTTCTCGGTCGAGGATTTGGGTAGATAAGCCGCTGCAAAATTGCCTTTGTGGTATTTGAAATACTTGATCACACCGTTTACGGGAAACCAGTTGATATGTACATTGAAAATGTTCATAAAAATAGAGACTTGAAGACGGCGGTCTTTAAAATATTCCGGTTCTTCGGTTTCTTCAATCACGACGATTTTTCCATCGGCAGGGGCTAAGATCGTGTTATCGTCTTGTATGATCACCCGGTTCGGAAAACGGAAAAAATTGACGACAAGAAGATACATAACCACCGTAATCCCCAGAATTGTATAGACAATAGAGGTATTATTGATGAAATAAAAAGATGCCAGATTAAGGATAATCAGCACGATTAAAATTTTCAATAACAGGATATATCCAGCTTTATGTATGGTCATATTTTTAACTTTAAATATTTATACGGTATCAGCTCGCAAAGGTATCAATTTTCGATTTAAAAGCTAATATCCCGAACGAATAAATTCGGTTTACTATAGGTCAGCAACCGAATTTAAAGGCGATATATACGAAGATTACAGGCAAAGCATACAAAATCGAATCCAATCGGTCCAATACCCCACCGTGACCTGGCATGATATGTCCCGAATCTTTGATCTCGATGCATCTTTTGAACATCGATTCTACGAGATCACCGAAACTACCGAATACAATGACAATGGCCGAGATAACGGTGGTATCGATATAAGACAAACCTTCGATATGGGGAGCGATAAGCAATCCGCCGACCAGTGTCGTGAGTCCGCCTCCGATGGTTCCTTCCCAGGATTTTTTAGGCGAAATACGGGGAAATAATTTATGCTTTCCGAATTTCGAACCGAATAAATAAGCAAAAGTGTCATTGAACCATACCAATAAGAAAGGAAAGAAGATAATATCCGGTTGCCACCTGCCCGTACACAAGTAGGGGAGGTAAATCAGCAAAGTAAAGGGCAGGGTGAAATAAAACAGAGCATAAATCCCGAAAGCCATATTCTGAAAAGCATGGGTACTCTTCCGGTACAATTCCCAAATCCCCATAAAGAATGTGGCACTGAAGAAAAACAGATAACCTTCTTTATAACCGAAATAGTTATGAATGAACCCTGAAATGAAAAGCAGGCTCCCGCTGAGGATACACATGGTACGGTTGACCCGGATATGAATCACCTCTGCCATATGGCTGAATTCAAGTAATCCGATAATGTTTATAATAAAAAAAAGTGCAAAAAAACAAAATGGATGTATATAAATACATGCTGTTAGTATCACCACAAATAGGAATCCGCTGATTGCCCGTTTACCGAAATTATTCACAATTGACTGATTTTATGATTGCTGCTGCTTTCCCTTTATCTTCTTTCTTAACCATGACTTCGATCGCTCCTATTTTAAAAGAGGAGTCTTTCTGATTCAGAATCACTGCTTCTACGTTGTTATCGTTAAGCAAACTTTTAACCAGCTCTGCCCGGTAGAGCTGGCCGGTTTCGAAAATAACTACCCAATCGTTCATAGCGATTTTATTTCATTTTCGACTGTTTTCTCTTCCTTCGTTTCTTCTTCTTCATCGTCTTTCCAGGGGCGTTTCCCTAAGATGCGTTCCAGATCGTCACTGAAAATAACTTCCCGTTCGAGCAATAACTCTGCAACCTGCCGATGTTGGTCCTGATGAGTTTTAAGTAATTCTTTGGCTCGGTTGTAAGCATTTTCAACCAGTTCTTTTACTTCACTGTCGATCAGTTCTGCGGTCTTTTCCGAATAAGGTTTGGTGAAACTGAAATCGCTTTGACCACTGGAATCGTAATAACTCAGGTTACCGATCTTTTCGCTCATACCGAAAATGGTAACCATCGCATAGGCTTGTTTGGTAGCCCGTTCCAGGTCGTTTTGTGCTCCGGTAGAGATTTGACCGAAAGTGAGTTCTTCGGCTGCACGTCCTCCCAATACAGAACACATTTGATCCAGCAGTTGTTCTTTTGTCGTGATCTGACGTTCCTGCGGAAGATACCAGGCTGCTCCTAAAGCTTTACCCCGGGGTACGATAGTCACTTTCAACAGGGGATGGGCGTGTTCGAGCAACCAGGAGACGGTAGCATGGCCGGCTTCGTGATAAGCGATGGCTTTCTTTTCACTTACTTTTATTACTTTACTGCGGTTTTCCAGCCCCCCGACAATCCGGTCGATTGCATCCAGAAAATCCTGTTTTTCAACTTCATTTTTACGGGCTGCAATCAAAGCTGCTTCGTTAGCGACATTGGCAATATCGGCTCCCGAGAAACCCGGCGTTTGCTTGGCCAGGAAAGGGATATCCACATCTCCGGCCAGTTTCAACGGTTTCAGGTGCACTTTGAAAATTTCTTCCCGGTCTTTCAATTCCGGCAGGTCGACATAGATTTGGCGGTCGAAACGTCCGGCACGAAGCAAGGCGCTGTCCAGAATGTCCGCCCGGTTGGTTGCAGCCAGAATAATCACCCCCGAATTGGTCTCGAAACCGTCCATCTCGGTCAGTAACTGGTTCAGCGTATTTTCCCGTTCATCGTTCGAGCCCATGTTGGGGTTTTTACCTCTGGCCCGGCCGATGGCGTCTATTTCGTCGATAAAGATAATACAAGGCGCTTTTTCTTTGGCTTGTTTAAATAAATCCCGGACACGGGAGGCACCGACACCGACGAACATCTCCACAAAGTCGGAACCCGACATCGAGAAGAAAGGTACGTTGGCTTCGCCGGCCATAGCTTTCGCCATCAGCGTTTTTCCGGTTCCCGGAGGACCTACTAAGAGAGCTCCTTTCGGAATTTTACCCCCCAATTTGGTATATTTATCCGGAGATTTCAGAAAAGAAACGATCTCTTCCACCTCTTGTTTGGCTTCAGCTAATCCCGCTACATCTTTGAAGGTAATCTTGATGTGGGTGTCCTTATCGAACAACTTGGCCTGTGATTTGCCGACATTGAAGACTCCTCCGGGACCTCCGCCCCCTTTACTCATCCGGCGGAAGAAGAAAATCCAGATAAATACCAAAAGGGCGATCGGGAAGAAGATAGAGAAGAGGTTTCCCCAACCGTCGTATTCCTGATCATAGTCGATCTTGATATCCGCTGCTGCCGGAGTCTTTTCCTGGAGCTCGGAAAATTCTTTGGAAAAAGTTTCCAACGGGCCCGGTGAGAAGTAAAACTGAGGACCGGGACTGGAATTTTTGAACCCCTGCGATTTCAATTGGGAGTAATTCTCGATCTTATCGGGCTTCATATATACCTGGGCTTGCCCTTTATTCGTGATGACCGTAATCTTTTCGATATCACCTTTTTCGAGCATTTTAGTCTTGACTTCTTGCCAGGTTGTCCTTACCGGATCGGGATTCATATTGAAAAATTGAAATCCGATAATAATGACTGCCAGTATGATATACATCCAATATCCGTTGAATTTCGGAGCTTTGATATTTTTACCTCCCCCTACTGGAGGAAAATTGAATCCTCCGTCTTTCTTGTTTTCGTTGTTGTCTGCCATTTGGTATGTTCGCAATATTTGTATTCTTTACTGTTTTCAATTTGTTCCGTTTGTCGTATGATAACCGGAATAAGTGAGCATTTCCGGCTCTCCGGCTATTTCGGTGATCTGTGCATCTGCCCAGAAATCTTCCAATTGATAATAGTCGCGCAATTCTTTTTCAAAAATGTGTACGACAATATCCCCATAATCGACGACTACCCATTGTGCTGCATTCAATCCTTCGATATGAAAAGGCCTTTCATCCAGATCTTCTCTCACTTTTTCTTCAACAGCATCGGTTAACCCTGCAATATGCGTGCCGGAAGTTCCATGACATATTACGAAAAAACTACAAAAACAGTTTTCTATTTTTCTTAAATCGATTTTTACAATCCGGTGCGCTTTATTATCTTCCAGCGCTTCAATAATTTTATTTACTACCTGTTCCGTTTTTAACATTTTTGACTATAACTTTTCAAGCTACAAATATATACTATTTATCAACTAAAAACGAAAAACTGTGCCAGAAAACCTTTGTTTCCTTTTTTCAATTCTACTATGTCGTTTTCGGGTTACTGCATATGATGCGAAATTAGAAAAAATCATGAAATATGGATAATTTTGAATCATTCTTTTTATTTTAGCGTTATTTCAGGTGAAAAGAATATTTTTGTATGTTTTTACTTTAGTTACTAAATACTTTAAACGATGAAAATATATCGAATTCCTATGGTGCCGGGACCTGTTTCTGTATCCCGGGAAGTTTTGGAGGCAGGGCAGGAGAATTTCGGTTCTGCCGACCTGGAAAAAGAGTATATCGATCTGTATAAGGCCACTGAAAAATCGCTGCGTAAAATTATGCAGACGAAAAATAGTGTCGTTATACAAACCGGTGAAGGGATGTTGGCGCTTTGGAGTGCTTTGAAGAGTTGTTTGTTACCGGGGGATAAAGTGTTGGTGTTGTCGACCGGGCTTTTCGGTTACGGTATGGGGGGAATGGCGGAGGCTATCGGTTGTGAGGTAAGGACGGTCGGATTCGGATTCGACGAGACCTTTACCGATTTTGATCTGATTGAAAAGGCTATCCGGGAATTCCAGCCGAAAATGATTACGATGGTACAAAACGAGACGCCGAGCGGGACGATGAATCCCGTGGCTGAAATCGGGGCCTTAAAAGAAAAATATGCCGTACCTTTATTATATGTAGATGCGGTTTCCGGATTAGGGGGCAGCGTAGTCAAAACCGATGAATGGCATATCGACCTCTGTCTGGGGGCTTCGCAGAAATGTTTGTCTGCACCGGCTTCGATGTCTTTTTTGTCGGTGAGCGACCGGGCGTGGGAAATAATCGAAGAAGTGGGATATGTGGGGTACGATGCCCTCTTACCTTTCCGTACAGCGGTAAAAAATGCTTATTTCCCTTATACTCCTTATTGGCAAGGAACCGCACAGTTGAATAAGGCTTGCGAACTGATTCTGGAAGAAGGATTGGGCAAAGTGATCGCACGTCATCAGAAAGTGGCCGGATATTGCAGGGAGCGGATCGTTAAAATGGGATTGAAATTATATCCGGCAATGGATGCTGTACCTTCTCCTACAGTGACGGCTGTCTACGTTCCGCAGAAAATATCCTGGAAGAACCTGGATACACGTTTGCGGGCCGAAGGCCTGGTGGTCGGCGGAAACTACGGATGTCTGGCAGGAGAAGTTTTCCGTATCGGACATATGGGGACTCAGGCCAACCTCAATCTGGTGAAAGAAGCGATGGATATTCTCGAAGGGGTAATCCGGGGAAATTAAGCGTATAACGGCATGATCGAATGGCTGGAGGCACATCAGTTGCCCTGTTTTTTCAGGGAGATTTGGGGGATCCAATGTCCCGGTTGCGGATTTCAGACTGCGCTGTTACTCCTGTTAAAAGGAAATATACAGGCAGCGGTCGTTAGCTGGCCGGGAATAGTTCCCCTTTTCGCATTCGGCCTGTTTCTGATCGGACGTTGTTGTGGGATCAGAAAGATCTCTGCCGGTTTTTTGAAAGGAACCGGATTTTGTTGTGTCGCTACGATTCTCCTCGTTTATGTATTCCGGTTTATAAGAATGGGGCAGGTGATTTGATTTGTATGCTTATTCCTGTAACCTTATCGGCCTGTCGTCGTATCCTAAGCTCGAATTTATTCCTGAGGAACCGATATGAAAAAAATGTTGGCCGGGTTGTTAAAAAATGTCGTTTTTGTTTGTTTGATAATAATTTTAATTTCATATTTGCTTAAATTAATAATTCATTAAAATTACGACCATGGAGATAATGGAAATGAAGAAAAAGGATCTTCCTAACGCAACGGCTGTGTTGGTTTTAGGGATTTTGTCTCTGGTGTTTTGCTGGTGTTACGGATTCGTGGGGTTGGTGCTGGGAATTCTGGCAGTAGCCATTGCTTCCGGGCCCCGGAGGGCTTATCTGGAACATCCGGAAGAGTACACGGAGGCTTCCTATAAGAATCTTAGTGCCGGACGGGTTTGTGGTATTGTTGGAATCTGCGTGGCGTTGGCTGTTGTCGCTTTCGTGATTTTAATGATATTGGGTGTAACGGCGCTGGGCGTCGGTTCTGCATTGATGCTAGGTTAAAATAAAATAACATATGGACTACAGATTTGAAATCAGTTTACCGACTAGTTCGGATTTTAGATGTGAGATTGCTGTTGGTGGAGAACAGACATTTCAACAATTTCACGATAAAATAGTTG
>ERZ772889.3412-NODE-3412-length-11077-cov-3.011159_pt1 | contig 11077 bp, 9 predicted proteins | sample MGYA00512127_ERZ772889 | MGnify/ENA primary metagenome ERZ772889 (study PRJEB29015, sample SAMEA2737689) | human gut metagenome | biome: human gut; feature: human-associated habitat; material: faeces | place: China | collected 2012 ... | reverse complement strand
CTGAAGATGCTTCAAAAGGCAAAAAAGCCTCTGTTCCTGGCAGGTGGCGGTGTCAATATTGCAAATGCAAATGAAATTTTTACTTCTGTAGTTGAAAAAACTCAGGTTCCTGTCGTAACTACAGTCATGGGCCGCGGTGCTATCTCTACGAAGCATCCTCTTTTTATCGGAAACCTCGGAATGCACGGTGCATATGCAGCAAATATGGCAGTTACCAACTGTGATCTGCTTTTCTCTATCGGTACACGTTTTAACGACCGTATCACAGGTAAACTTCATGAATTTGCTCCAAATGCACAGATTGTCCATATCGACATTGATACGGCTTCCATTTCCAGAAATATTCATGTAGATGTTCCGATTGTTGCCGATGCAAAAGAAGCCATCACTAAAATGGCCGAATATGTAACAGAATGCAATACGAAAAAATGGCGTACAGAAATTGACATATGGAAAAATGAACATCCACTTTCCATGAAAAATCGTCCTCTGATGGGACCTCTTGATATTTTCAATGAGATCAATAAACAATTCGACAAGGCAATCATCGTTACAGATGTCGGACAGCATCAGATGCTTACCTCCCAGTTCGTTGATATTACTGAAAACCGCAAGCTTATCATGTCCGGTGGACTTGGAACCATGGGCTATGGCCTTCCGGGTGCGATCGGTGCTCAGATTGGTAATCCGGGTGTTCCGGTTATTTCAATCTCCGGCGACGGTGGTATGCAGATGAATATTCAGGAGCTGGCAACGGCAGTACTCGAAGAACTGCCGATCATCAATTGTATCTTTAATAATACTTATCTTGGAATGGTTCGTCAGTGGCAGAAACTTTTCTACGGAAAACGCTACTCCATGACCAATTTAAGATCCGGTGCACTGTCCCGTCGTACTAACGGGGAAGAATATCCGAAATATACTCCGGACTTTATTAAGCTTGCCGAAAGTTACGGTGCCAGAGGAATCCGTGTAACGAAACGTGAGGAAATCGCAGCAGCTTTTGAAGAAGCACGAAAGAGTACCAAAGTACCTACCGTGATTGAATTTATCATTGATCCAGAAGAAATGGTGTATCCAATGGTCAAGCCAGGTGGTACACTCGCTGATCTGATCATGGATTGTTAGGAGGAATCAAAAATGGATAAAGGTATGAAAACTAGATGGATCTCTCTTTACGTTGAAAACCAAGTCGGTGTTCTGTCCAAAATTTCCGGTCTTTTTTCCGGAAAGTCCTATAACCTGGACAGTCTTACAGTAGGTACCACCGAGGATCCGACCGTATCAAGAATGACCATCGCAACTGTCAGTGATGACGAAACTTTTGAGCAGATAAAAAAGCAGCTCAACCGTATGGTAGAAGTCATTAAAGTTATTGATTTTACAGACGTTTTTGTTCGTATGAAAGAGATTCTTTATATCAAAGTCAAGAAATGTACTGCTGCCGATAAAGTAGAACTTTTTCAGATTGCAGAAACCTTCAAAGCCAGAGTCATTGATTATGGCAAAGACAGTCTGCTCCTTGAATTTGTTCAGACAGCAACCAAGAATGATGCAGTTATCAAACTGATCAAAGAAGAATTCAAAAATATAGAAGTGGTCCGTGGCGGAAGCGTAGGCATCGAATCCATCAGCATGATGGAACGCTGATGCCCTCTCTCCAACCATTTATTCAGTCAATCAGATCATTCTGAAATCTCGAAAGATGTTCATACGGAAGAATCAGACGGCCGCGGTACAATCCGCAGCCGTCATTGATCAGACTGTTATTAACCGCAGAAAACATATTCACATCCAGTTTGGACAATTCCAGTCCGAGAAGCTTCATTCCTCTCTCATAAGCTTCATCAAAATAAATGCATTCTCCTTTTGGAATTGCATCTCTTCTGGCTCTTTCACTTTCCTGTTTTTTCTCATATCCAAGATGATTGGCCGGTCCAATCTCTGCAATATCATCCATGGTTTTTGTACGAAGCTGAACTTCCATATAAGATCTGGAACTGTTATCATAAAACGTAATATGTAAAGACTGATATCCATCGGAATCTGTTCCATGGATATAGTCTCTGTAATAAGGTTTGATATCCTCGTTCAGAAGCGGTGAGCCGCTTTTTCTGACTCCATGTGCCGATTCTGCTGTAAATCCTCTTTCCTCAAGAAAACCTGGAAGAACATTTGCAATCTGATACAGATATTTTAATTCTTCTTGCTCACGGTCTGCTTCACTCTTCAGATGGCATCTCGGCATCGAAATCACAATACGATACGCAATAAAATCTCGAAAACAACTTAATCTGTTTTTTAAATCCGCCAGTGGTGGATATTCTCCATGCTCTGTATAATAGTCATAAATATATTCCACTACGTACCCGTTAAATTTCTCTTCTGCACGTATCAGGGATTTGATTCGTCCTTTAAATGTAAATGCAAGAAAAGGATATTCCTTGGACATATATTTATAAAATTCCCTGATCTGCTGAGACTGTGCAGTAAGGAAATCGTTATGTTCCAACAATTCTCTGATAAGGATCAGGAAATTACAGTGAATCATATCAACCTCATTATGTGTCTTTTTGGCCTCTGCTCTCAGATCATGAATATAATTGTGCAGGATACGAAGAATCGTATCACCTGAATAAAGGTAATCATTTAATGTAATCATAAACCATCACTCCTTTCTCAACATTGTATCAGAAACTCTTATATTATCAAGCATTATGTCACTAATATTCTTTTATTGACATCTCGTATGCCCCACAGTTAAAATAAAGGATAATCTCTCAGATATAAGAAAGGATTATTAACCCATGGATGGTCTGCAATTCGAACACCGCTGTGCAGAATTATTGAGATATCGAGGTTTCCATAAAGTTGCTGTCACTAAAGGCAGCGGTGATCAGGGTGTTGATATCCTCGCACAGAAAAATGGAATAAAATATGGAATCCAGTGTAAATATTATTCTTATCCTGTCGGCAATAAAGCAATTCAGGAAGCATATGCAGGTGCAGACTTCTATGACTGTGATGTCGCAATGGTCATGACCAATAGTACCTTCACGCGGCAGGCCAGAGAACTGGCTGACAAACTTGGCGTAGAGCTCTGGGAACACTGCTCTCCAAACGGAAGTTCATCTGTGATATCCAGACTCATGCGTATATTTAATCTTTTTTTCCTAACAATCGGACTCTGTATGTGTGCATCCGCCCGGCTTTTGAATTTCCCTGAAGGAACGATCCGTACCTATATGAATCTATTGATGCTGATCCTTGCTTCATTATCCGCCCTGTTTGGATGGAATCATTTTCTGCCATGTATCCTCTCTGGAATGCTGTACTTTGGAATTTTTCTCTGGACGATTCTCCCTCTGGTTCTGACTTCTGATTCCAATTGGTATGGAATACTGATGCTTCTGCCTGCTTTTATTACGATTGGACATGCGCTGTATGCAAGATTCCGCAATCAGGAACCTATCCCGTAGCAGAGTTCCTGCATCAGTTCATGTACGGTTGTCATCTTTTGAATACGGTCTACATTCTCCCCGCAAAACACAAGGCCATTTTCCACATCGCCTCTGACTGCATCGATCAGTGCTTTTGTAATGCAATATGGCACTGATCGTGGCTCACATTTTTCCAGGCAGTTATAGCATTTTGTAATTGGCTTTCTTGCAATTTCAAGTTCCTTGATAAATTCATTGCGAAGAGCTCTTCCCGGCATACCTACCGGACTCTGGATAATTTGAATATCTTTCTTTTTCGCGTTTATATATGCATTTTTATAGGCATCTGATGCATCACATTCTTCTGTTGCCACAAATCTACTGGCAATCTGTACCCCATCTGCACCCAGTTCTGTCATATGATCAATATCTGCCCTGTCAAAGATTCCACCAGCAACGATTACCGGAATCTTTGTTCCATATTTTTCTTCATAAGGTGCTTTACATGCAATGATTTCCCTGATTTCATGATCATAATCAAGAGTCTCCAGATTCTCCAGCTGATCCCGGGAAAATCCCAGATGTCCGCCTGCTTTTGGGCCCTCGATCACAATAAAATCTGCTGTCCGGTTATAACGATGTGCCCACATTTTCAAAATAAGCTGTGTCGCTCTTCTGGAAGAAACGATCGGTGCTATCTTTGTCTTATTGTTTCCCACCAGTTTTGGGAGATCCATTGGAAGTCCTGCTCCACTGATGATCACATCTGCACCTGCCCGGACCGCTTCCTGTACATGTTCTTTATAGTGTTTCAGTGCGACCATGATATTTACTCCAACCAGTCCTTTTCCCTCAGCTATTTCTTTTGCCCTGTGAATATGCTTTCTTATTGCAATACGATTGCATCCTGCCTGATCTTTTTCAAAGCCTTCTTCATCATATCCTATCTGAGCCGTCGAAATAATACCAATACCTCCCTCTGCCGCCACTGCTCCGGCAAGATTGCTTCGACTGACACCAACTCCCATACCTCCCTGTATGATTGGTTTCTCTACTGTCAATTCTCCTATTTTCAGTGGCTTTAACGTTTTTCTATCTGTATGCATTTGTATTTCCTCCTGTTATCCCGCATTTATTTTGATTATCAAACTATTTGATAGTATAAACCGTTTAATTATTCCTGTCAACGTATTCTTGATTCTTTTTCTTTATCATGTAGTTTTCATTACTACATTCTCTGTAAAAAAGAAAAGGGAAAGATCTCATCAGTCTTTCCCTTTTGTCCCAAAAACTTTCTTCATATGTACATTCATAATATAAAAATACATAACAAGCAACAAACCGCCTGCCAGTACCCATGCTACCGGACCTGCAAGACAAACTCCAGGATAACTTCGCATTTTACCAGCAATCACAGCCACTATTCCACGTCCGATCAACTCTGCAACACCTGCCATCATCGGAAGCAATCCATAGCCCAGGCCCTGAATTCCATTTCGATAGATATTAACCACAGCAAGAGGAATAAAAAAGATCCCAATACATTTCAGATAAATATCTACAGAACTCATGATCACCTTCACATCCTCAGAAACAAACAGATAGGTCATGAATTTTCCGACAGTCATAATAAACGTTGCAGCTACAATGGAATATACCACACCAACGATCGTACATGCTTTGAAACCTTCCCGGATTCGTTTCACAGAGCCAGCTCCCATATTCTGTGCTCCATATGTTGCCATCGTCGTTCCCATTGCACCATAGGCCTGGGTGACCACCTGTTCAATCTTACCTGCTGCCGTATACGCTGCCACCAGTGTAGATCCCAGAATATTCAATGAAGACTGTACCATCATAGTTCCAATTGCTGTGATCGAATACTGCAGTGCCATCGGAATCCCAATCCGAAGCTGATTGCTATAAATAGTACCGCCCACCTGAAGGTCATCCCTTTTGATATGAAGTACCGGTACTTTTGCAATGATATACAACAGACAGAGTACACCGGATGTTCCCTGTGCGATCACCGTTGCCACTGCCGCACCTTTGGCTCCCATCTGAAATCTAATGATAAATACCAGATCAAGTACAATATTCAAAAGTGCACTGATGATCAGAAAGTATAAAGGAAGTTTGCTGTTACCAAGCGCTCTCAGAATACTGGACAAAAGATTATAAAGCATCTGTGCAAGAATTCCTCCACTGACGATCATAATATATACATATGAATCTGCAAAAATGTCAGATGGCGTATTCATAAGGATCAGAAGTGGCTTCATAAATACCATAAACAAAATCGTCAGTATTGTTCCTATCACAAACGAGAGAACACCTGCTCCGACAACCGTCTTACGCATTCCCTCCATATCACCTGCTCCAAACTTCTGAGCCGTAAGAACTGTAAACCCGGCGGTCATTCCAACTACAAATCCATAGATCAGAAACATGATCGTTCCGGTACTTCCAACCGCTGCCAGCGCCTTATTTCCCACAAACTTACCAACGATCACGGCATCTGCCATATTGTAAAACTGCTGAAACACATTTCCAAGAAAAATTGGAAATGTAAAACTCAGTATAATTTTCATAGGATTCCCAACAGTCATATCATTCTGTGCTGACTTCATTTTCATTCACTCTCACTCCGTTTAGCAGATTTGTCTTCTTTATCAGTTTTTTATATACTCGTTCTACAAACCATGGCTCTGTAGACTTTTCAAGTGCCTCTTCCGGTGTAAACCATGCCACACCACTATTTTCATCCTCTTTTATAGAAAGATGTTCCTCAGGATCAGCCTCCAGAAGGTAAGTAATATTCAGATGCAAATGACTGGATACATATTTGCCCTTTTTGATATGGCCATCCACAGTCAGTGATTCCAGAGAAAATATTTCTTCCAACACAGGATACACATGGGCAATGCCGGCTTCTTCACGCACCTCTCGAATGGCAACAGCCAAAAGATCTGTTTCTCCATCCGCATGTCCGCCAAGCCATGACCAGGAATTATATATATTATGATATATCATAAGTACCTTACTTCTGTCTTTATTTACTACCCAGGCGGATGCTGTCATATGTGCCACCATATTTTCCCTAAAAAATGCATTTTTATTATTCCTGATCCAGTCAAGAATCAACACCTTATCCGCTTCTTCCTGTTCATTAAAAGGTCTGTATTTTTTTATCCGCTCTGTCAGTTCTTCACAAGTCATTATATCTATCTCCCTGATTCTATATATGCCACCTTGCTACTGTTCTTCCGGCCATACGAAATGTGCATTTCCGGCTTCAAGACCATCGATCAGAATATTCTGTCCGGTACAGAAACGATTGGTAACTGTCATAAAATATGCCCAGTCTGCCGCTTCCTCAACTGTCATCCAACGCTTCAGGGGGGTCTGTTCCATAATCTCATTCCACAGAACTTTATCCTCCATAACCGGTTTATTCAGTTCTGTCAGAACCCCTCCAAAATCAAGACTGTTGCATGTTGCACCATATTTTGCGATACGGAGAGCAATGTTCTTTGTGTAAGAAAGGACCCCGCCTTTGCTTGCTACATATTCCGGAAATTCTGACCCGTTGTGTCCACTGGCCGATCCTATCATAAGTACTGCGCGAATCCCCGGGTGTATTCCGTATTTCTCAGTAATATCGATGGTTCCCTTTAAATTCACATCAATATCATTGTTATTCTGTACGCCTGCATTATTAATCACTATATCAAAAGGCCCTAACTCCGGATAATGCATCTTATCACGGATGTCCATGCAGATATGTCTGTAAGCAGTATGCTGAATAGCTGACTTATTACAGTCAATTCCAGTAACATGATGTCCTTCTCTTAGAAATTTATCTGCAATCCCTTTCCCTATTCCGGAACTTGTCCCTGTAATCAGTACTTTCACGCCCTAACCCTCCTGTATTTTCTGTCATCGAAATGCATAAAGCACCATACATCATTCTCTTTTCAACAGTTGAAAATATTTTTCCAAATCAGTTTATCAGAATCTATCGGAAATTAAAAGTCGATTTATCATAATACATGTTTTTCAAAATAAAATTGCACAAAAAAACAGAATCCTCAAAATTTTCTTACTTCAGAGGCTCCTGTTTTCTGACTGATCACATAAATGGAATCAGCGTTGCTTTCATCATTCAATTTTTCATTGTCTTCTTTTCCAAAGAATTTTAAACCTTTTACGTCACTGGCTACATCTTCTGCTGTTACTTCTTCAAATGCCATCTCTTCGTACGCCTGATCCGGATTTTTAGTATGAAAAACGTGGACATAAAGTTGGCAAAGACCTTTATGAAGCTAAAAACACCACAAGAGCTCTATCCGTCGAACTTAAAATGGTCGCCAGATCGGCGACCATTTCTGTGTTTAAGGTTTAAATCAGATTCCATATGCACTAAGCATCTCAGCGATATCCGGCATCGGATCCTCTGGCATTGAACAGGTACCTCTCTTCACCTGAGCACCGTCTGTGATGATCATTGAGCTTAAGAACTTCCGTCCGATAGCCTCCAGCTGCTCATCTGAAGTATCTTCCGGTACAAGAATCGTAAGATTGCTGTTCCCCAGATTTGCCCAGTCATCTTCCATCACATCTGGATCAATTCCTTCCAGACAGATTGTTTCGATTGACGGCAGCATTGCAAATGCTCCCAGACTCATATGCTCAACTCCACCACGGATATGGATCTCTTTCAAAGACTCCATTCCTGCAAATGCACTCATATCAATATTTTTGGCATTCACACAGAGCCTTTCCATAGGAGTTACTCCAAAAGTCTGAATTCCAATCCGGTCTACCTGGTTCTTGCACCATACGGTCTCCAGGTTCTTACAGAAGTTAAACAGATAGTTATCCATGTGCAGTACTCCGTTTACAAACACCACTTTTTTCAGACCTTGGCATTCCGAGAACAGACCCTTATTTGTAGTTTCCAGAGGTGCATAGCAGATCACTGTTTCCAGATCATGACAGTTCGTAAATGCACTGTCCTCAATTGATTTCAGTGTCTCCGGCAGGATCACGCAGCGCATCGGCACCCAGTCTCCTTCTTTCTGGTTTGTCTCCATATCTGAATGTACATAATCTCTGGTATTTTCAAATGCATTATAAGAAATATTTTCTACCGGCACTCCGCCAATCGTACGCGGAATGATAACATCCACAGCTGTTCCAACATATGCTGTGATCGTTCTGCTCTCTTCATCAAATTCAAAATTGTCTTCTGGCAGAGGTTCATATGGCATCTTCACCAGCATAGATTCCTCGCCAACTCTGCATATTCTGTCATACCAGGGATAATTCAGTGCTGCACTCCATTCAGCCACCTGTTCATCCGTCGCATCTGCACTGAGCCTGATATTACTCAGTTCAATCCCTTCAAGAGCTGCTCCATTGACTGGTATATTTGCAGGTATCACAAACTCACTCAGCGAAGTTCCGGCAAAAGCTCTTGAACCAATCTCAGTTACTCCCTCACCCATATTCAGTGAGGCGAGTGCTGATCCTTCAAAAAGTCTTGCCGGGATACTTCCTGCTGCCACAGTTGCTTCGGTAAGATTTGCGCAATCCGCAAACGCTCCCTCCGGAAGCAGCCCAACATCACATAAAATATTAACACTTGTCAGTCCGCTGCAGCCCGCAAAAGCATTTTCTCCAATCTCCGTCACAGAAGCAGGGATTGTGATCTCCTTAAGCTGCGCACAGTTGCGGAAGGCTTCCGCTCCAATACTGGTGACAGAATCAAACAGGTCTACATGCTCCACAATACTGTCTGCAAAAGCTTCTTTTCCAACGTAAACGAATTCATCGTTATGAGGCACCGCAAAGTAGGTTATCGTCTGATCGCCCTTCAATGCACCATCGGCGATTCCTACTACTCCTTTATCCTCCTCGCCTATTGTATAAGTATCATAGCTGCGCACCTTCGCGGCTTCTTTTTCGTATCCAGTTAAGTATAACTTACTCGGGTCATCCGGAAGCTCTTCAACAGAAAAGCGTGCATATTCAACCTCTGTATTCTGGTTTCGCCATACCCGGCACTCCAGTCCCTGTGCATCAACGAGCGCCTGTACATCCAGCATCTGCTGCTTGGTACACTTTTCGTTCAGATCTATGTCTCTCAGGTATTCACACTTATCAAAGGCGGTATCCGAAATTTCCGGCAGCTCTAATCCCTCCATATAAACATAAGTAATAGGTGACCTGCTAAAGCAATTATCCCCTATCTTCTCTAAACTTGATGGAAGAAATACCCTCTGTAATCTCGAAGCTGCTGAAAATGCTCCAGGGCCGAGTTCCTTTACGCCTTCAGGAATGATCAGGTCTGTTTCTACCGAAAAATAGCTGAACGCTTCTTCTCCGATATATTCCAGACTATCCGGAAGATCCAGCCTGAATCCCCGATAAGATGAAAAACCTTTCTTATCAATAGTTTTCAGAGTAGACGGAAATTCCACATATTTTAATGTATCAGTGATACTAAAAGCATCTTCTCCAACATATTCCAGTCCCTCTGGAAGAGTTACATACCCTAAAAGAGGATCTTCCCATAAAGCTCTTTTACCAATTGCTTTTACCGGCACACCATCAATACTCTCCGGGATCGTCAGTCTGGTATTCATTCCATTATAACCTGTGATGCTTCCCGTTTCTGCATCAAACGTCAGATTCTCTGTATCCAGATAGTCTTCAGCTGAATAAAGTACAGCCGGCTTTCCACTTGGCTGAATGTTCAAATTTTTATTATTTTCTTCAAAAACCTTCTTGTACTCTTCTATCTGGTCATCCGGCACATAAATTACCACATCATCTGAAAGCATTACAAAAGCCTCTGAACCTATCAATGGGCATGCACCCTCAAACACGATTTTCTTCAGAGCATAGCAGCCGCTGACTGCATAGCTGTCTATAATACAGACCGATGCCGGTATGGTGAGTTCTGTCAGCGCATCATTACTGGAAATAGCATTCCACCCGATATTGATCAAATTTGAAGATAAAGTTATCTCCGACAGATTATTATCATAACTCAGCGCACCAACATCAAGTATCGTCACGCTATCCGGCACTACTACAGAAGTAAGCGTCTCTGAGCCAGCCAGTAATTGAGTTCCCAGTCTTTTAACCGGCACGCCCTCATCCATAGTGTCCGGCACCACTACATCCGTCTCTGTACCTGTGTACTCCTTCAATACAAAACGCTGGGCATCAAATTTCCAGACATCATCTGCTTTTACCGGTACAGCAGCTCCCGTCAGCATCAATATTGCGGTTAATCCTAATAGTATTTTACCTTTCATCCTGTTACCTCCTTTCACTTCTTGTATGGATTAATAGTTCTCCTAATACCAGAATATATAAAAAAGGAGGGGGTGTCACTATCAAAAAAGCCAGTAAAAACTGGTTTTACTGACTTTGACTTAATTAAGCTTCCACTCAGTTCTCGTATAGAAAAGTTTAATTTTTTCAAATGTAAGACACCGTATTTTAGCTGTTACCTTCCGGCTTTCACATTCATATTTTTAATCATTTATTTATTTGGAATTATACTTCTGCTTTCTTCCAGTACGGTCTGTTCCCACTTCCGCATAGCCGCTACTTCCCTGTCT
>ERZ772889.3411-NODE-3411-length-11078-cov-19.348998_pt1 | contig 11078 bp, 8 predicted proteins | sample MGYA00512127_ERZ772889 | MGnify/ENA primary metagenome ERZ772889 (study PRJEB29015, sample SAMEA2737689) | human gut metagenome | biome: human gut; feature: human-associated habitat; material: faeces | place: China | collected 2012 ... | reverse complement strand
ACGGGCTGCGCGCCTGGACGGCGGGCTGCCACCCGACCTGCCATGCCGAGGACCTGCCTCTGGTGCCCCGCACCCGGGACGAGGCCATGGACGCCTACCTGCGGGAAAAGGGGGCCTGCAGCGTGCAGATGATGCGCGCCACGGCGGCGACGCAGGTGTCCATTGACTATCAGGATGAGACCGATTTTGTCCGCAAAATGCGCGCGGCCAGCCTGCTGACGCCGTTCTTTGCGCTGCTCAGCGACAACGCCCCGGTCTATCAGGCCAGCCGCAACAGCAGCTATTGCATCCGCACGCGGCTCTGGCAGGATGTGGACCGTGACCGCTGCGGTGTTACGCCGCATCTGATGGACGCGGATTTCGGCTACGCCCGCTACGCGGAGAACGTGCTGACCAAGCCCCAAATCACTGCGCTGCGGCTGGGCCGCGTCAGGGCTGCGGGCGGAAAGATTGCGCCGGAGCTTTACGCCGGGCACGTCAGTCGTCAGGAAACCGCGCAGATTTTGTCCAATTTCTTTTACGATGTACGTCTCAAATCCCGCATTGAGCTGCGCACCGCGGACAGCATGCCGCCGCGGTACATCGCCGCGTATGTGCAGCTGGTCAAGTCGGTGTTCGGCAGCCCGGCAGCGCTGCAAAATGTGCTGCGCCACTACGCGGGCGCGACGACGCTGGACATCACGTCGGCTAAGCTGGCCGTCTGCAAGGACGGCTACAACGCGCTGGTCTATGGCCGCCCCGTCAGCGGCGAGCTGGCCTGGCTGCTGATGCAGGCCCGCAGCCGCACGCCCTCGCAGGAGGAACGCGCACTGCTCGACCCGTTCATGCAGCTGCTGACGACCCGCAAAACCATCCGCGAGACGGAAAATTACAACGAATAAACGTGCTTTCTGCGGGCATACTGACCCTGAAAGGGGGCATGTGCCATGCGGGAAACATCCTACCACGCGGTCATTGCCGAGATGACCGTCCGCGCACTGTGGGAGCTGCAAAACCTGCTGGACTGTATCCCCGACGCGCTGTGGGACCGCTGCTACGGCGGCGCACCGCTGTGGCAGCACGTCTACCACACCCTGCACGAGCTGGACCAGTGGTTCATCAACCCGCGGGACACCGACTTTGTCGAGCCGCCCATCCACACGCCGCACTTGCAGGAACTGCACATTTACCCGGCAGTGCGTCTTGACAGACCGGCGATAGATGACTATTTTTATACAATCAAGGCCAAGCTGTCCATCTATCTGACCTCGCTCCACGACGAGGATCTGCTGCAGCGGCCCGACAACTGCGAGTGGACGCGGTTTACGCTGATTTTGTCGCAGTATCGGCATTTATACCGCCACATGGGCATGGTGATGGGTTTTATTGAGGCCGAGACCGGCCTCTGCCCGCGCACGCTGGAGGTGGGGGAGGACCCGCCCGCCGCGCCCTACGACCCTTATCAATGAGAGGAACTTTTCAATGAAGTATCGCTGTTTTGCGGCGCTTGCGCTGGCAATGTTGCTGCCCGGCTGCGCCGCTGCGCCCGACCTGACGCCGGTCTGGCAGCGCGACCTGCCCGCCAGCGGCGTACATATAGAGCTTTCCAACGCGGCGCTGCTCTCCGACGCGGACGTCTACTACGCCGCAACGCGGGAGGAACTGTACGTGCACAATGTGTCGGTTTTGCCCGCCGTCAAGGCCGACGGTCAGCCCGTTGTAACGTTTTACGGCGCTGCAGCGCAGGATATTGACCTTGTGTATCTGGAGGACATCGGCGACGTGTACGTCGATTATGACCGCGTCAAGCCGCAGATCAAGCTGGATTACATCCTGACAGAGGGGGACGGGTACGTCTCCTACGAGTTGGACACCGCGTACAATTTTGAGTTCACGGTGACGACGCAGACCGGCGAGGATAAGATTCTGGTCGTCAGCGAGAGAAGCGACGTGAAATGAAAATGCCCCGCCCGGGTTGGCCGAGCGGGGATTTTTTGTGCGTTAAATGCTTCCCTTTTGGGGGAGGTGGCCGAGGCCTCGCCCGAGGTCGGATGAGAGGAAGGTCCGCGCGATTTCCCACATACGGGCAATCACGGGAACTTAGCCCTCATCAGTCGTCTGCGGCGACAACTTCCCCCGATGGGGAAGCCTTTGAGGTCGTTGCCGCCCACAGCCTCACTTCCTCTCCGGAAAATCCACCGTCGTCGTCGGGAAGGCAAACTCACAGCCTTCCTCCTTCATCAAATCCAAAATTTGCAGATTCAGCGTGTTTTTTACCTGCATGAAATCCCGCAGATTGACTTTGGTGATGTACACCCGGCACGCCAGATCAATGCTGTAGTCGTTGAATTTATCCAGCGCAATCGTCACGCCGTCGGGCTGCACGTCGGGCTGAGCTTGCAGCATGGCGGTCAGATCGGCGGTCAGATGCTCGATTTTTTCGCGCGGGGTGTCGTAGGTCAGACCAATCGTGAACTTCCACAGGCGGCTCTGGCGGCGGTCATAGTTTTGGATGTACTCCGCCGTGATTTTGGAATTTTCTATCGTGATAGCGACATTGTCTGGGCTGCGGATGCGGGTGGAGCGGAAGGAAATGTCCTCAACAGTGCCCTCACAGTCGCCCAGCACGATGTAATCCCCGATGCCGAAGGGCCGCTCCAACACTAGTGTGATGCCCGCAATCAGGTTGTTCAGTGTGGACTGCGCGGCCAGCGAGACCGCCAGTCCGGCGACACCCGCACCGGTCAGCAGGCCGGAGACCGGCACGCCGAGGCGGTCCAGCATGGCGATACCCGCAAACAGGCCGACCAGCGCATGAAAGATGTTCTCAAAAAAGTGTCCCATCGTCTGATTTGTTTCTAAATCCAGATGGTTCTGGGCACTGCGCAGCAAAAGCCGGGTGACCGGGGCCGCACGCCAGCAGCCGAGCGAGATATAGAAGATGACCAGCAGGTCGGCAGCCAGATTCAGGTATTGCAAAAAAGCGGCGTCGCGCACCAGCTCAAACGGCAGCGACTTGACAGCAGCTGCGCCCAGCAGTACCCGAAAAAGGCTCGCCACCGGCGTAAGAAAACTGTCCAACAAGATGTAAAGCCACGATGCCATGTGACTTTTTGCGCGGCCCAGAAAACGCCGGGCGGCGAGCTTGTACACCTCGGGTGCACCGGCAGCCGCCAGCGCCAGCAGCGCCGCAGGCAGAAACGAGAGAAAATCGTGGGTGAATTCTTCCATGGTGGGTACCTCGGTTGGGATGAAATAAGGGTGGTCCCGTTAGCGGGCGTTTACGGGTAGGTGCAGGGCCGGACATTGCGGGGTTGCGAGCACGGGGCCACAGTTGAGCGCAGCGAAACTGGGGAGCGAGCAATGTTTGCCCCCGCGGGGCAAACAACCGCACGAGCGTGCCAGCTTTGCTGGCTGACGGCGCTCGTTGTGCGCCGTCAAGCGTCCGGACCCTACGCTGCTCATCAGTGGACCGGAGGGGGCAAGACCCCTCCCTACGAACCACCCGTTTACGTTGCTTTGTAGGGAGCGGTCTTGACCGCTCCGCAGTGGGCTGTCGTTGTTGGGCAAGAATTTCCTTAATTATACCACACCCCCTTGCATTTTGTAAAATCTATGCTATAATACTTCCCAGAAAGTCTGTTTCAGGGCGGGGTGTGATTCCCCACCGGCGGTGAGCGGCATAGCCCGCAAGCCCGCGACCAGCTGCAAATGCGGCTGCTGACCCGGTGTGATTCCGGGGCCGACGGTTAAAGTCCGGATGAAAGAAACGGAAAGCTGTTTGCTTTGCTTTTTTTGCGCCCTGTCGTATATTTTGCGGCAGGGCGTTTTGCTTTCGCAAGGGCAGGGCAGAGCCTCCCGGGTTCGTGAGCTGACTTTCACAAATTTTTACGGGAGGCATCTTCTCATGCAAAACAAGACTACCAACATCCGCAAACTCACCGGCACCGCCATGCTCGGCGCTGTCGCCGCCGTACTTATGTACATGGAGTTTCCGATCCCCATCATGCCGTCCTTCATCAAGCTGGACGTGTCCGAGCTGCCCGCGCTGCTGGCCGCCTACGCCTACGGGCCGGTGTCCGGCATCGCCGTGTGCCTGATCAAAAACCTCATCAAGCTGCCCAGCACCAGCACTGCTGCGGTGGGTGAACTGTTCAATTTCGTCATGGGTGCGTTGTTTGTGGGCGTCGCCGGCTTTGTGTACAAGCGCAGCAAGACCCGCCGCAGCGCACTCATCGGCGCAGGGCTGGGCGCACTGGCCATGGCCGTTGTGTCCGTGCCGTACAACTACTTCATCGTCTACCCGGCCTATGTGGTTTTGTATCATCTGCCGCTCGAGGCCATCATCGGTATGTACCAGGCCATCAACCCCAGCGTGGACGGCCTGCTGACCTGCCTGATCACCTTCAACTTCCCGTTTACCTTGTTTAAAGGTCTGCTGGACGCGGCGCTCTGCTTCCTGATTTACAAGCCGCTGTCCGGTGTGCTGCACGGGAGAAAGTAAGAAAGGCTTCCCCCGCGCAGGGGGAAGCTGTCACCGAAGGTGACTGATGAGGGCCGGGTTGACGCAACCACTCGTCTATGGGCGGCAAGGAGAGCTTTGCCCTCATCCGGCCTCGGCCATCTTCCCCCGATGGGGAAGGCTCTCCTCCAAAACCACACACGCTGCCGCATTTGCCCCACTTTTGTGCAAACCGTCTGAACTGCACAACGAAATATCGTTGACTTTGCCAAAAACCTGTGGTACACTAACTTCACAACAACAGAATAGCAACTTATCAAGAGCGGCTGAGGGAACAGGCCCGATGAAGCCCGACAACCTGCGTGTATGCGCAAGGTGCCAAGTCCTGCGGGAAACCGAAAGATAAGCGTTACCGCGCGCAGTCTTTCCGGCTGCGCGCTTTTTGTTTCCACGGTTGCGTTTCTGCCGAATATTTTATAGGAGGCTTTCCCCAATGTCCAAAGTTCTTTTCACGTCCGAATCCGTCACCGAGGGGCATCCCGACAAAATCTGCGACCAGATCTCCGACGCCATCCTCGACGCCATCCTGGCGCAGGACCCCGGTGCCCGCGTTGCCTGCGAGACGACCTGCTCCACCGGCCTCGTCCACATCATGGGCGAGATCACGACCAGCTGCTACGTGGACATCCCCGGCACGGCGCGTGAGGTCATCCGCTCCATCGGCTATGACCGCGCCAAGTACGGCTTTGACTGCGACACCTGCGGCGTCATCACCAACATCGACGGCCAGAGCCCCGACATTGCGCTGGGCACCAACGACGACGTGGCCGGTGCGGGCGACCAGGGCATGATGTTCGGCTACGCCTGCAACGAGACGCCCGAGCTGATGCCGCTGCCCATCAGCCTAGCCCACAAGCTGGCCAAGCGCCTGACCGAGGTGCGCAAGAACGGCACGCTGGATTACCTGCGCCCGGACGGCAAGAGCCAGGTCACCGTGGAGTACGACGACGGCAAGCCCGTGCGCATCGACGCGGTGGTCATTTCCAGCCAGCACAGCCCCGACATCAGCCAGGAGCAGTTGCATGAGGACATCCGCCGCGAGGTCATTGAGAAGGTCATTCCCGCCGAGCTGCTGGACGAGAACACGAAATACTACATCAACCCCACGGGCCGCTTTGTTGTGGGCGGCCCGCAGGGCGACTCCGGCCTGACGGGCCGCAAGATCATCGTGGACACCTACGGCGGCTATGCCCGCCACGGCGGCGGTGCGTTCAGCGGCAAGGACCCCAGCAAGGTGGACCGTTCCGCCGCGTATGCCGCCCGCTGGGTCGCCAAAAACGTGGTTGCCGCGGGCCTGGCCACCAAGTGCGAGGTCGAGCTGGCCTATGCCATCGGCGTGGCAAAGCCCGTCTCCATCATGGTGGACACCTTCGGCACCGGCACCGTTGCCGACGAGAAGATCGTGCAGGCTGTCGAGAAAGTCTTTGACCTGACGCCCGCCGCCATCATCCGCGACCTTGACCTGCGCAAGCCCATCTACCGCCAGCTGGCCGCCTACGGCCACATGGGCCGCGAGGACCTGGGCGTGAAGTGGGAGAACACCGACCGTGTGGACGCCCTGAAGGCCGCCGTGGCGGAGTAAATCAGCAGGAATTTTCCGGTCCCCCCCGTGCAGCGTATGCGCGGGGGATTTTTGTTTGTGCGTAGCGCACCGGGTTGCGCACCGGTAAGGGCCGGGAACGGCCACAGTGGGGTGAGGGCACCCCGCCCTACGGGCTGTGGTAAACGGGCGGTTTGTAGGGCGCGGTCTTGACCGCTCCGGGATGTTGGCGGCACGATGAACGTCCGCGGGTCGTCGGGGACGCCGACCCCTACGGTAGGGGCGGATTCCATATCCGCCCGGGGCGTGTGCGGCGGCGCGGGGCGGCCAATACATTTATTTACTGCAAATAAATTTGCCAAATGCCGCGCAATGCGGTATAATATCCTTATCTGTGAAAGTGCGGCGATTTTGCGGGAAGGGGGGCGGCTATGGAACAGCAGGAACAACAACTTATGAAGCTGGAAGGCACCGTCGAGCACGTCATCTACGAGAACGCCGACTCCGGCTACGCGGTGTTCGAGGTGGACGCGGGCGGCACCGATGTGGTCGTCGCCGGCAACGTCGGCGGGGTGGACAACGGCATGAGCGTGACCGTCTACGGACACATGGTCAACCACCCCAGCTACGGCGAGCAGTTCCGCGCCGAGACCATCGAAGCGCGCCTGCCCGAGGACCGCACCGCCATTTTAAGCTACCTGTCCAGCGGCGTGCTGCCCTACATCGGGCCGTCCACCGCTAAAAAAATCGTGGCAAAATTCGGCGATGATACGCTGACGGTCATCGCCGAGACCCCGCAACGGCTCTGCGAACTCAAGGGCATCACCGAGCAGAAGGCGGCTATCATCTCCAACGAGTTCCGCCGCATGTACGGCGTGCGGGAGGTCGTGGCCTGGTTTGCCCGGTACGGCATGACCGCCCAGCAGGCCGTGACCTGCTACCGCGCGCTGGGGCCGCACACCGTCGAGGCGCTGACCCAGAACCCGTATCTGCTCTGCGGCGAGCCGCTGCAATTAAAGTTCGGTCAGGTGGACACCATCGCGGCGGCGCTGCAATTTGAGACAGGCTGCCGCCTGCGGGTGGCGGCGGGGCTGCTCTACGCGCTGCGGCACAACGCGGGCAACGGTCACACCTGCCTGCCGCGGGATAAATTGCTTGAATCTACGTCGAAATTTCTACGCCTGCCGCTGGGCGACCTGGAAGCCGCGCTCGACGAGCTGCTCTCCTCCGAGGAACTGCGCACCCGCACGTTTGACGGCGTCGAGTACATCTACCTGCCCGACCTGCTCTCCGCCGAGGAGGACATTGCCGCGCGGCTCGGCCAACTTTCGACGTTCCCCACCGAGGCCCCGCCGACGCTGGATGCGGACATCCGCGTGCTGGAAATGGCGCAGGGTTTTGCATACGCGCCGCTGCAGCGGCAGGCCATACGCCTGGCGCTGTCCAGCCGGGTCATGGTGCTGACCGGCGGCCCCGGCACCGGCAAGACGACCACCGTCAACGCAATTCTGAGCCTGTACGAGGCACTGTATGACCGCGTGGCTCTGTGTGCCCCCACGGGCCGCGCCGCCAAGCGGTTGAGTGAGCTGACAAACCACGCTGCATCGACGATTCACCGCTTGCTTGAGGTGGACTACAGCAGCGGCAGCGTGCGGTTCATCCACAACGAAAAGAACCTTTTAAAATATGACGTCATCATCCTCGACGAGATGAGTATGGTGGACGTCAAGCTGTTTCAGGCGCTGCTGGCTGCGGCGCGGTACCACTGCCGCATCATTATGGTGGGCGACGCCGACCAGCTGCCCAGCGTCGGGCCGGGCAACATTCTGGGCGAGATTTTAAAGGCGGGTGTCGTGCCGACGGTACGTCTTACCGATATTTTCCGCCAGGCGCAGCGCAGCCTGATTGTCCAGAACGCCCACCGCATTGTGGAGGGGCAGATGCCGCAGAAGGGCGGGCCGAAGGACGATTTCTTCCTGATTGAGTCCAACGGCCTTGCCTGCCAGAAGCTGGTCTGCGACCTTGTCAGCACGCGGCTGCCGAAAGCCTACGGCTTTGACCCCGTGCGGGACATTCAGGTGCTTTGCCCGACGAAGGTCGGCCCCACCGGCAGCGTTGAGCTGAATAGGCGGCTGCAGGATATTCTGAACCCGCCCGCCAAGGGCAAGGGGCAGATCGGCACGGCGGAGAGTGCCAAAATATTACGTCTGGGTGATAAAGTCATGCAGGTCAAGAATGACTACGACATCACGTTTGAGCGTGCCGGGGCCGAGGCCGGTGTCGGCGCGTACAACGGCGATTTGGGCATCATCACGGCGGTGGACGTGGATGCGCGCAGCGTGACGGTCCAGATGGATGACAAAAAGTACACCTACACCGCCGACCAGCTGAACGAGCTGGAGCCCGCTTACGCCGTGACCGTCCACAAGAGCCAGGGCTCGGAGTTCCCCGCGGTGATCCTGCCCGTGGCCGACGTGCCCGCCCGGCTTTGCTATCGCAACCTTTTGTACACCGGCGTGACCCGCGCGCGGAAGCTCTGCGTTCTGACCGGCACCGCCCGCACCGAGCAGACCATGGTCGAGAATGTGCGGCAGAATATGCGGTACAGCGGGCTGCGGTATTTGCTGAAGGACGCGGCGACACCGACAGAGGAGAAGCAGGAACAGCTCTCGGCGACGTGAGCGGGCACGGAGGGGTCAAGACCCCTCCCTACGAACCGCCCGTTCACCCCGGCCTGTAGGGAGCGGTCTTGACCGCTCCACAGGGGGGCTGGGGTTGACGGGAAAGCCACGCACGTAGGGGCCGGACATGCCCGGCCCCTACAGCGGTGCATACTGGCGATAGAACGACGATATTTTACCAATGGAGAACTATCCATGAAACAATACGACATCGGAATTGACCTGGGCACGACCTCCATTATCATTGCCACCGAGGAGCAAGGCGTTGTGTTCCGCCAGCCGACCATCGGCGCGGTGGACACGCGGACGAACTCCATCCTTGCGGTGGGGGACGAGGCATTAAAAATGGTGGGCCGCGCACCCGCGCACATTGACTTGGTGCGCCCGCTGCGGGACGGCATAATCCAGGACCACCGCATGACGAACGAGCTGATCGTCCGGTTTGTCAACCAGGTCTGCCGCTCGCGCATTTTTAAGCCGCGCATTGCGGTCTGCGTGCCTGCGGCTATCACTGGCATCGAGGCGGACGCCGTTGTGGAGTCCGTCATGGCGGCGGGCGCCAGGCAGGTCTACCTTGTGGACGAGCCTGTGGCAGCGGCGCTGGGCGCGGGCTTGCAGATCCGCCAGCCCCACGGCTGCATGGTCGTGGACATCGGCGGCGGCTCCACCGACATTGCGGTCATCAGCATGGGCGGGCGGGTCAAGGCCGCCAGCCTGCCTGTGGCGGGCAACGCCTTTGACAGCTGCATTGCCCAGTACGTGCAGGAAAAATACCAGATCGCCATCGGCCCGCTGACCGCCGAGCAGCTGAAAAAGCAGGTCGCCTGCTGCACCAGGAGCGAGTTTGAGGGCGTTATGGAGGTGCGCGGCCACTCGTGGGAGACGAACCTGCCCGCGCGGCGCATCATCTATACCCGCGACCTGTACGAACCCGTGCAGGAGTTGGCCGCCCGTATTGCCAACGCAGCCCGCAACGTGCTGGAAAGCACCCCGCCCGAGCTGGCGGCGGATGTGTCCGGCACCGGCATTTTGCTGACGGGAGGCGGCTCGCTGCTGCGCGGGCTGGCCGGGTATATCGCGGGCGAGCTGCACACCGATGTGGCCATCGCCCCCGACCCGCTGAACTGCGTGGCCCGCGGCACGGCCATCAGCCTGAGCGAGGGCAAGTATCTGAGTGCCGGGTTCCGGGATGCCACGCCGAAGGTGTGGAATAGAAGGTTGAACCATAGTCACGACCCGTTTACGGGGGAGTGAAGAACCGTTGACTGAGTGGCCGACCCGGGAGGCTTATGCCGACGGAAGCGGGCGTGAACCATACGCTGCGCACGTAGGGGCCGGGCACGCCCGGCCCTGTGCTTCCCCGCAAACGCCCGATACCGGGAAACCCGCGGGCCGGACATATCCGGCCACTACTGCGCATTTTTAAATAAAATCAAAACGAAAGGTGAACTCCATGGCTGACATCACCAAGGAATATCTCGCGCTGCGCGACCAATATATTGAGAGCCGGTTTGCGCGGCTCAACCCCGTGCAGCGGCAGGCGGTCTTTGCCACCGAGGGCCCGCTGCTGATTCTGGCGGGCGCGGGCTCCGGCAAGACCACCGTGCTGGTCAACCGCATTGCCAACCTCATCCGGTTTGGCGCGGCCCACGGCTCAAAACAGCTGCCCCGCCCCGCCACCGAAGAGGACGTCAAGGCCCTGCGCAATGCCATCATGACCGGCACCGCCGCGCCCGGCTGGCCGCACTTTTCGCGGATCACATCCGCCGCGCGCAGGCTGTATTCATCCAGTCCGTAGCCGCAGGTATGCTCCATATTGGTTTCCATCAATCGCCGCATCACCAGCGGATGCGCGCCCTCGCCATAGTCATTCATGAAAAACGTCTTCACGGTTATCCCTCCCGTTTCATCGTTCCGATCATCATCGTTTCGTCAATCGTAATCTGCTTCATGCCGCTCAGATCGAGGCTGTCCACATCGACATTGGCCAGCATCGGGGTCATCTTCGCCAGACGCACCGCCAATTCCCCATCGACGGGCATCGTATAGGCGATCTTCCGCTCTTCAAGCACATTGACATGCGCATGGGCATAATCCAAAATCTGCGCGCCGTCATACGCTTCCAGTTTGCCGCCCGCCGCCTCCCGCAATTCATGCAGATAGCCCGCTCTCGGCGCAAGCTTGATGAGCACACCGTCCGTCTTGAGGATACGCCCGAACTGCGCGTAATTCGCGGGGGTGAATACATCGAGCGCCGCGTCGCAGCAACCGTCCGCCAGCGGGATATTCGCCAGATCGCCGACGAAATATGTCGCCTGCTTATCCCCCTTCGCGGCGAGCAGCACGGCCTCCTTCG
>ERZ772889.3405-NODE-3405-length-11086-cov-3.090563_pt1 | contig 11086 bp, 12 predicted proteins | sample MGYA00512127_ERZ772889 | MGnify/ENA primary metagenome ERZ772889 (study PRJEB29015, sample SAMEA2737689) | human gut metagenome | biome: human gut; feature: human-associated habitat; material: faeces | place: China | collected 2012 ... | reverse complement strand
ACAATGTCAAGGGAGGCACCGGGTTCATCGAGAATCAGGATTGATGGTGCACCTGCGAGGGAACAGGCTATGGAAAGCCTCTTTTTCATGCCGCCTGACAGCTTATTTACGGTGTAATGGGTATATTTGTCAAGACCGAAGCGCTCCATGACCGGTGGAAGGCTTTCCATGCAGCCGCAGTAGTGGAATCTGAGATTGTAGATTACGGAGAGATTTTCAAAGAGTGGATTTTCCTGCGGGATATATCCGATGTACTTTTTGAATTGTGCCGGATTTTTCGAGGAAATCTGTCCGCCGTATTCGATGAGACCGGTGTCCGGCTTATCAGCGCCGGCAAGCATACGCAGCAGAGTGGATTTGCCACAGCCGTTTGCACCGACAATTCCGATAATTTCTCCTGAATGAACTTCAAATGATACATTATTTAAGATGATTTTCTTTCGATAGGATTTTCTTAATCCGCTTACCTTCAAAATCGAATCTGCCATGGAATATTTCCCTTTCTGATTTTATTTTTGGGACAGGTGTCAGACCCCGGTGTCCTATCGATGGGACACCTGGGTCTGACACCTGTCCCAATGTATACCATCGATAGCATAAAACCTTGTCATCGATTACATTCTGATACATTTCAACACCGTAGGCATCGTTTCGCAAATGCATCCAGTCGGCTTTCAGGCTTCCGTCATCCTCTGCCGCCACACTTTTTCCTTCTAAATCAGGCGTTTCGGAAAAATTTTCATTCACGGCGTTCACTATCTCTTCGGCATATTGAGGATACATATAGGCACTGAAAATATTGGAGGCATCCGTGCAATAAAACGGTGATAAATCCTTCTTATTCTTCAAATCATACACAAAATACAGCTTCAGTTCCCTGTCATGAACCGCCACGACCAAATCATCGCTGCCGTCCTCTGTCATGTCGAGCAAACCCATGCTCATCCCCATTCCGCCTCCGAGACGCTGAATCACCCATGAAACCTTCTCATGGCTGTCACCAAATTCCAAATAGATTTCGTTGTCCGCTGTATCATATATCATAGATACATTTTCAAGACTGTACACCTCATCCCAACTGTTGTGTTCCTCATTATATCTGTAAGAAACGTCAGGCTTTTTCTCCGTCCCGTCGTCGATTGGGAGTACAGTGTTTTTGTATTTCGGCTGTACAGGTATGCTTATGTCTGACTGCACTGTCTCAGTACTCTTTTCACTTTTATATTTGCCTATGTATCTTACATTTTTTACTATTAATAGCATGACTTCATTATAAGCCATTTTTTATATTGCGCCATGACAAATTTGCATGTAAGCAGATTTCACATTTCACCCAACACGCAGCCTCAGACAGAGGCCATGAAACGGCGGCAGACACGTGCCTGCGGGTGGATGGTCTGTGGCTTGCTGTGTGATGGCTGCCCTTACGCACTATCTGTATTTATCGGTCAGCTCCCTGCTCAGCTTTTTGATTTTTTCAACCGCCGCATCCGACATCAGGGTAAAGTCCTCACTCTTAGCTTCACTATATAAAGCCCAATTAGCATTCTGCGATATACTTTCGTGTGCCGTTGCATTGACCTCCGAATATGGAAAGAAAGGAGAGAACAAATACTCATCACGCTTATTGTATATATCCATATATGGCGTCTTAATGCAGTCATTAAGCAGAACAAGATATTCCCTACCCGGCTTCATTTCTCCCACAAAGGACATATTGATTGAGCGCATATCGAGGAAAATACAGTTAGCTACAAGTACATTAATCGTACTTCCGACAAGCTCCTGCCCGCCTCTGTACACCCTGTCAATTCTCACGCACTGTGTTGCACATGCAAAATTATATTGGAGCCCGCTCTCGCAGGTCACCTTGAATATGTATTCGTTATCATCACCGGTTTCCCTGATTTTCTTTATGGTGTTATCTAAAAGTTCGTCAGGCAGAATTCCGACACTATACTCTTCAATGATTTCCTCACTGAAATCTTCAAAATGACTTGAACTCCACAATCCATAGCCCACGCAAAGCATGAACAGTACTGTCGTAATAATAATAGTATGCGAAAATCTAATCATACCTTCGTCAGCCTCCCATCAGACATACTGTATACTACATCAGCAAGCATATCTATATCTTCACGGTTATGACTTGTGATAATAATAATTCTGTTTTCATCCTTCATATTCAATACCAGTTCTCTTATAAGGCTGACTCCGCCTTCATCAAGAGAATTAGTCGGTTCATCCAAAAGTAAAATAGATGGATTATCCATAATTGCCTGTGCAATCCCCAAGCGTTGCTTCATACCCAGAGAATAGTGTTTTACTTTTTTTCGGCTATCTGGATCAAGACCCACTTTGTACATTGCACGTCGAATTTGATCCTTGTTTGGGGTATGCAATAATGCTGCAAGATAATATAGGTTTTCATATCCTGAGTAATTCGGTAAAAATCCGGGACGTTCTATTATTGCACCAATTTCTCCAGATAGGCAATTCTCCGAACGTAAAGGGATACCCTTGATATGAATTTCTCCTTCCGAGCAAGAAATAAGCCCGCATATGCACTTGAGAAATACTGTTTTTCCAGAACCATTTTCTCCCACAATACAATAGATGTTTCCCGTATGAAATTCTGCAGATATATGATCAAGAATTAACTGGTCTCCATATCTTTTACTAATGTTGTTGACAGCAATTTGAACACCCACAATTGCGCTCTCCTTTATCAGTTGGATTCTAACAAATAGATGGAAACTCTTGACTGAATATGACTGGCTGTCACGCTGACGGACTGCTTTTCGTTTAAGAAAAGGCTCAACTCGGCTTTGATAATTTCATATATTCCTGTTGAGGACAGGTCAATTCCCTGAACTCGGTCAAGCTGTGCATAAAACGAGTCGGCATACTGAGCATCATTCTGACTGAGTAAACCCCGGAGGACTGCAGCATTGGCCGGAAATGAATCTCCATTCCGGATGACAGCATTTTGAACTTCTTCTCCCAACATAAACCAGATAAAATGCTCTGCCTCCTCTAAGTGTGTCGTATTTGCACAGATTCCAATAAGGTTATTAGCAGGCCGGGAAATAACCGGACCTTTCGGGAATCCTGCGCATTCCATGCCTAAATCTCTGATTTCAGCGTACTGATCGATCGTTGTGATCTCCACTGGCGCGATTGCAGGAAGCGTTTCCTCTGAAATTGAGTTTTGGGAGGGTGCACACATTTGAAGCAATGCTTCAAACTCAGGAGAATCAAACTCGCATGTGCGTTGTTCCAAATCAACAAAAGAATTCAGGGAATATGCGACCATTACATTTGCAAATTCATGACTGGAGGCGAAGCCCTGCGAGGCAGAAACAGCATCCAGCATTTCGCTGAACGAGGACACAGATGGAGAAATGATGTCCGGATCGCAAAAAAGAACCCCCAGACTAAAATCCGGTGTAATTGCGTACAATTCGCCATTTGTCTCAAATTGCTGATAGGCCGAAACCAACGTATTCGCATCAATACTGTCATATAAGTTTCGAAGGACGCCTGTTCGGCAATACTTTTCAACCGGCAACCCATTGAGACAAAGCAAGTCCGGAGCGTTACCGCCGATCAGTGCAGTGGAAAGCGTGGAAATATCTGCATATTCCACAATCTGAACGCTATAAGTTGTGTTGCGCAGCTGGAATAATTCGATAACACCCCTTATAAAGTCCATACCGTCTCCGCGAAGCATTCCGATTTTCAATTCATCCGTAGCCGCAGATATGCTGGCCTCCTTCTGCAGGATCCCAACACTTTTTCCGCCAAACGCGCTATGGAAAATAATCGCGATTCCGTCGCGGTATGGAGCAGCGTCCAGAACCGCAAGAATTCCAAGTTCACTGAAATCAAGATAGGAAGATATATCCCCGGTTTCAAGGTCGTACAGAAAAAGTCTGGTTTCATCGCATCCGCATAGCGTGTTTTCATAGGCATATAAAAAGTCTACTTGTCCGCAGTCGGATAGTATCTCAATAAGGGAGCGGTTCTCTTCATCGACGAAGTAAACGTAACCATCATCATAGAGCGTTGCGCAATAGACTTTTTTATCCGAGCCATATATGAAATTTGAAAAATATGTATCGCTTTCTATCTTCCAATCCTGACTGCCTTCCATTGAATAGTGTAAAATTGCGTGATCCGTCAGCAGAAGGCAGCCGTCGCTGATCGCTAAAACGTCTCGGACTTCCAACTCCTGGCTCAGTTCAAGCTCAACTGTTACCGCTCCGTTTGCATCATATCGTGTCAGAAACTCCGTACAGCTGTTTTCCTGATCGTGATCGCCCCCAACGCCTTGCTCTTGCAGATAATTCACGCACCACACTCCATATGGCTGATAAGATATGTTCCTGATACCGGATATTTCGTTGTCTCCAGCCGTTAAGGAATGATTCAGCGTTGTCTCCGCAATGAATTGTCCATTCCCATCGAACCTCAGGATATCAACCGCATCTGGCTTCATATCGGCCAAAGTAAGAGATTCATTGTCGGCATTCATATAAAGCGGATTGCTGATGGCATGATCCAGCTCTAATTCGTCCAGATGGAACTTGCTCTCTGGAATATCCTTTGCATATTCTTTTGTATGTTCTATACTGTGAGATGTTGGTTGACTTTCTATAGAAGCTGCGTTCTCGCTGCTGCATCCAACTAGCAAAGACAGTGTAAGAAGTGTCAGAATTGAAAAGATTTTTTTCGTAAATTTCATATACAAACCTCATGAAATCATTTGAGCAGCCCAAAATGTGGTTACTTATCCCAATGCTATTTCACCTGATACTAAATATAGCAGTTTCAAATTGCTGCTGGTTATTATACATCTAGTGCAGTACATCAGGGCGCATTTTGGTACAAGTTCAGCGTCGGACAATTGTCAATCATTTTGGTATTTAATATTTCCTCTGTCCATGGAGCAATGTGCCTGTTAATAAATCGTGCAGAAGATGCTGCTAAGATTTACAGTCGACATTCAATATGGAAACATCAATCAGACAGACATATATCAAGACATATGCGCATTTTAAGAAATGGTTAGCTCATCTCTTCCTTTAACATTATGTACGCAAAGTAGGACAAGTGTTATTATTATCAGCAATGTTGCCAACTCTGCATATGTAACAGTTGGGTACATTTCCCCAATTAAACACGAAATATCTACCCAAGAAACCGGAGAAAGAAAAAATGCTGCAGGGTAATCCCCCAAGACATAATAAATCATGAAATCCAGTATAGCGAAGCAGCTTCCTGTTGTGATTCCAACAACTCTGCTATATTTTAAACTTAAATACAATACAATTAGTCCCAGAAGTGTACATGCTGTGATTGAAAGAAATAAACAAAGTGCGCAAGCCGCTGCTGGATCTGTATATATATTAGTTAACTGTGCGATTCCGACACCTCGGTCTATCGTTGGAGAAGCAAATGAAAGTAAAATTGCTCCCCATTCAGTATCAAAAGAGAGATTTGAGAAATTAATAAACAAAGAGTATATCCAAATATAGGACATTAGCATGAGACTGGTTAGAAAAACATACAAGATTTCACCTAGAATCCAAGACCTGCGGCCTATCCGCATAAGAATATAGTTCAGCGTATCATCACAAATAGGAACATCAGAAAAAACCAAAATGACTGCTAACATGACACACATCAGTACAAATCGGTCACACATGATGAACGGAAATAGCCATGGTGTAATTCTTGATGCCTGTTTTACCGCCAGCCTAGCCAGAAAGAGACTGGGGGTTGTAATAAAAACTGTAATTAGAATCAACGCCAGAAAAACTCTGGGGGTTTTTCGCCATCTCTTAAATCGGTATAATATATAATTTAGCATCTGCATTATCTCCGCCTTCTCTGGATTTTAAGGAAGAAAAGGATACCGAAGGAAAAAGTAATAAAAAGGGAAAAGAAAATGACGTATAGAACGTTCATGGATATTGATTTATTATCATCAATTGGCGCAAAAAGAAGATATGAGATATTCAGTTGCCGAGGAATAATGCCCCAGTTTGCAAATTCATTGTAGACGTAATATATAACAATGGGCGATATCGCAGCAGTTAATTCTTGCTCATTAAAGCTAGAAAGGTATAGTCCAATGACCGCAAATGCGGCACCGATGCTTGATGTTAATGTAATTCTGGTAAAAAAATATTGCAAATATTGCTGATTACCTAGAAGAGCATCGTATCCCCAAAAGTCAACAAAAAATTCAATTTCAAGTGGAGATCTACAGCAAAGAAACAGGACAAGAATACTGCTGCCTATGCTTGTAACTGCAAATGCAGAAATATATGTAACTACGATTTTTGCCACTGAATACTTTTTTAATCCGACCCGTATAATAGCATATGGAAGAAAGCCGTTTTTTGCATCGGCCGCGAAGCAGCCAGAAAACGGAATTGCAGCGCAGATAAAAAACATATTAAAAAAACCAGCGTTGTACATAACATAGAAATTTAAGGCTGCGCTATTATATTTTTCTTCCGGGGAATTTAGACACAAAAGCAGTCCATATGCCACACATGATATAAGAAAACGATACGAGAATAACGCGCGCTTTAAGTCCGCAATTAAGAACATAGCAAAACCTCAACATATGAAAACCGAGACTCAATATAACGGTATGCCGCAAAATGAGGAAATCTTTTTATTAACTGACAAAAAGGATACTTATCTGCTTATTTGGAGCAGCCGCCCTGTAAGGGGCGGCTATAAAAAGAACAGGTGTTTTGAAAATTATTACGGATACCACACACCGGAACTAGCTGTGTAATAGCCATTTGTGTTGCTGACCATGCAAAGCCTCCGTTGACCCTCGCATGCATACGCGCTCTTATATCCAATGGTGAAATGATTCGCATTATACCGGATTGCTGGGGCGCTGGATGCAACAACATGGATGCCTAAAAGCCCAGGCGCCTTAATCGTAAACTTCAGGCCGACCCCGTTTGCATCACTAAAACCTCCTGCATCAGGATAGATATCGGCCTCTGTCGTATCGTTTTTTTTGCGATCAAGGCCTTCATCAATGGTCCCAGAAGATGTAAGGCTATACGGCCATCTATCGGAACGACGAAGTGTTGCCGCAGATGCTACAGTAGTAAGCATGCTTACAAGGACAAGCATCAGGCAAAGCAAGGTTTTGAAATGATAGTGTTTTCTCATAAGAATCTCCCTTCAAATTATATTTTCCTATCAGCGCTATTCCTGATCATATCCCGGGAAGAACAGCAACTGTTGAGGACAATTTCTGCACCACGGTGGCATATAATTCCTTAAAAGCGCAGATTTACAGATTGAAAAGCGCAGATAATTGCAATCTCTCTTCGCAGCTCTTGCCAATCGAAAGGTTCTATCGTTGCTGCATTACTTGTAAGATACACTGCTATATCCTGAAAACGTTCTTTTTTCCCCATTTCGTCCAAATGGCACGTTATGCTTTTTCTGAAAATGAAAGAAATCTATCCGGAGCACTTTCATTGCTCAAATGATTCAGGCACTACCAAAACTGCTATTATCTGGAATGTGCAAATTCTCATGTATTTTTAAAAATTTTTGCATTGCGGCAACTGCCTGAAATCGAATCTTTTCTATAGGAACCATGTTATAAGTGGTTTCATTATACAAAACATTTTCATTCGCAAAATGCAACATAAGAAACTGGAAATCGTCAACTTTTTGTGCGCACCTAAATGCAGTTCCCATATGCAATAATAATTTAAAATGCGAATAGAAAAAGCGTAGGCAAGTGATGATGCTTGCCTGCGGCTTTGCATATAAAACCGTTATATTATTTCGATGTTACAGTAATCGTCAAACTTTCCCACGTCTTGTCCACCCACTTGGCAAGCGGATGGATTTCGCTAAATACGAAAGATAGCAGGACGACAGGCTCGTTGTTTGAGCCTGCCGTAAATGTTTTCAGGGACAAGTTCATTTGGCAGTTCGCCTCAGCTTAGATGCCGAGGCATCGAACTGTGAGAGAGGCGGCACTTTCAAGTTTGACGCTTACGCATGAGCTATCAGAAAGTGCTGCGAACAAACAGACAAATCTCGTTTTCAGAGGTTCTGCATCAGCAAAATCGTCTACGTCAAAGGCAAAAATGCAAAGAAATATCGCCGTGGCGTAAGGGGCATTGAAAACCCCTGCAAAAAGACAAGCTATATCCGGCTCCGTATCACCGCTTCCGATTGGCTCATCATGGCGCTGGCAACGGTATGCACGGCTACGACTATATGGATGGGGTATCGGCTATGATCCAATTTCAAAATGTAAGCGCCGCAATACAGGGCAGCAGAATTCTGGATAACATCAATCTGACGGTAAACGACGGAGAGTTTGTTCTCCTTTGCGGAGAGAGCGGCTGCGGCAAAACGACGCTGACGCGCCTTGTAAACGGGCTGATTCCTCATTTTGTCAAGGACGTTGAGATCGACGGCACTGTTACGGTCGAGGGGCTGGACATTGCCAAATCGCCCATGTACAAAATTGCCGAATCGCTCGGTTCGGTCTTTCAGAACCCGAAAACGCAGTTTTTCAACACCGACTCTTCTGCCGAGATTGCCTTCGGGCTGGAGAACATCGGCACAGACCGGGATTCCATGCACAAAAGAGTGGCGGAAACCATATCCGATCTGGGAATTGAAACCTTGGCGGACAGAAGCGTTTTCTCCCTGTCCGGCGGAGTGAAGCAGCTGCTTGCTTTCGCCTCGGTATATGCCATGAATCCGCAGGTTTATGTTCTCGATGAGCCGTCGGCAAATTTGGATCACGAGGCAATGGGAAAGCTGCGTAAGATTCTCGAAACCGTCAAAAAAAGTGGCCATACCGTGCTGATTGCCGAACACCGGCTGTCCTATCTGTCTGGGCTTGCCGACCGGATCGTTTACCTGAAAGCCGGGCGGATCGAAAAAGAATTTACGGCAGCGGAATTTGCCGGCCTTCCCGAAAGCGAACAGACCGCCATGGGTCTGCGGAGCATCCGTTCCGAAGAAATCAAAATCCCCGAGCGCACGCTTATGCAGCCGGATCCTTCCCTTGCGGTGCGCCATCTCTCCGTAAAACGAAACAAGCAGCCCGTCCTCCACGATCTCTTCCTTTCCGCCAATAACGGAGACATCATCGGGATCGTCGGCAAAAACGGAAGCGGAAAATCCACCTTCTGTAGCGCTCTCTGCGGTCTTTTACCGACGGTTGACGGAGAAGTGATTTTCCACGGCAGGAAGCTCTCGCGCAGTGCAAGAACCAAGCAGTTCGGTATGGTGATGCAGGATGTCAACCATCAGCTTTTTTCGGACAGCGTGAAAAACGAGTGCCTGTCGGCCAATCCGAATGCCACCGATCAGGAGATTGAGAAGCTGCTGAACAGCTTTGACCTGCTTGACTGCATCGACCGGCATCCGCTTACCCTGCCGGGCGGGCAGCGGCAGCGGCTTGCCATCTGTCAGGCGCTCCTGGGCAAAAAGAAGCTTTTGATTTTCGACGAGCCGACCAGCGGATTGGACTTCCGCCATATGTGCCAGGTGACCGAATGGTTGAAGCAATTGGCGCAGCACGGGTATATCCTGTTTGTCGTCACACACGATTATGAATTTCTGAACCGGGCGTGTAACTGCTATGTCCGGATAGATAAGATAAACTGATCGGAAAAATGAAAAAACAGCGACTTTGAACGGTCAATTTCGCTTTCAGACCTTCAATAGCAGCCGCAACCCCCACATTGGTCGCCTGGTCGGTGCGGGGGTTGCTGCGCTTATTATGTCTTATATCTGCATTTGATTCCTGAGCTTTTCAAGCACCGGGATTTTGTCCCCAACATACCAATAACCGCCGCCGCGTAGCATTTCGGTCTGCATGAGGATAAGCCCTGCATGCATAATTTCAGCAAGGAAGCGGTCAGCTTTCGCTGATGCCGTTGCCGCTTTACTTTCTTCCCACCAGCAATGTTGAGCCGCGAAGCATCAGGCGTTTGGCTTCCTTCGGTGTCATGAAGCTGCCGTCGGTCGTGTCGATCAGCTCCACGCGCTCATAGCCCATGTCCCTGAGCTTTTGGACAAATGCCTGCATATCGCCGTATCTACGGGGCGACATCAGGTCGTGGATGGCAAACGTTCCGCCCTTTTTCAGAACCCGCAGTGTTTCCAGCAGAAGTGCCTGCTTGTCTGCCCCTGTGATATTGTGATAGACATAGTTGCTGGTCACCGCGTCGAAGCTCTCGTCGGGGAAATCCAGCTTCACGGCGTTTCCGCGCCGGAACGAAGCGTTTTTCACACCCTCCGCAGCGGCGTTTTTTTCGCACAGCGGCAGGCTGAAGGAGGCGTATTCCTTGCCCCAGCGGTCAATGCCGACCATTTTCCCCTGCGGATTGCGCTTTGCGCAGGCAATGGTCAGCGCGCCGCTGCCGCAGCCGATGTCCAGCCCCACGCCGCCCTCCGGGAGTGTGATATGCTTCGCCGTGCCGTCAATGATCTGCTTTGAGAGCTTGCGCTCGCCGTTATAGGAAAATCTCCGATAGGCATACACACACCACTCTGTGTACTTTACACAGACGACAAAGGCGACGCCGAATACCACGCCCAGTACGATGCGCAGCTTTCCGCCCACACCGATGCCGAATACGCCGAAAACGAGCAGCAGCGCAAGCGACAGCATCGTTCCCGCGATGAGCGAAAACAGCATTCCCTTGGGGATCCAGTTTTTGTAGTCAGGCTTCATTCTTGGGACTCCTTTCTTTTCTAACGGTCTTCATGCGAAAATCTCAGCGGTCGTCACCACGTCCCGGCGTTTTCATTCGATGCCAAATGAGCTTCGGATGCAGACCGGCGTAGCTGATGTCGTCGCTGTCGCAAAAGCAACGGCACCTCCGCGCCTATCCCAGCGCCACATCCAGCGTCATCATGACGCTGAAGCCCACGGCAAAGAAAATCGTGCCGATGTTGGAGTGCTTTCCCTGTGACATTTCGGGAATCAGCTCCTCCACCACCACATAGAGCATGGCGCCCGCCGCGAAGCTCAGAAAATACGGCAGCGCCGGGATCACCA
>ERZ772889.3386-NODE-3386-length-11116-cov-3.272670_pt1 | contig 11116 bp, 8 predicted proteins | sample MGYA00512127_ERZ772889 | MGnify/ENA primary metagenome ERZ772889 (study PRJEB29015, sample SAMEA2737689) | human gut metagenome | biome: human gut; feature: human-associated habitat; material: faeces | place: China | collected 2012 ... | reverse complement strand
AAATGTATTACCAAGCAGCTTACGCTCATTGGAGGTAAGGTGACGATTGGTGAAAAGAATCTGAAAGACTTATCTTACAAAGAGCTTGCAACGAAGATGGCAGTGGTGCTGACACAGCGGGCAAAGCCGGAGCTGATGACCTGCTATGAGGTCGTAGCAGCAGGGCGGTATCCTTATACAGGACGGCTCGGGATATTAACTCGTGAAGATGAAAAGAAGACACAGGAAGCACTGGAAATTGTCCATGCAACAGAATACGCAGAAAAAAGTTTTGAGGCGATCAGTGACGGGCAGAGACAGCGGATCCTTCTGGCAAGAGCGATCTGTCAGGAACCGGAGGTCCTGATTCTGGATGAACCCACTTCTTTTCTGGATATCCGTTATAAGCTGGAGTTGCTTACTATTTTGAAAAATATGGCGAAAGAAAAGCAGATCACGGTCATTATGTCACTTCATGAGATCGATCTGGCGCAGAAGATCTCGGATAAGATCCTGTGCGTTAAAGGAGATACAATTTTCGGTTATGGAGAGCCGGAGGCGATTTTTAAAGAAGATTTTATCCAGAAACTTTATGAGATCGACAACGGGCATTTTGATCCGCTGTTCGGAAGTGTGGAGCTTGCAAAGGCGGAGGGAGAGGCAGAAGTATTTGTGATCTCTTCCGGAGGCAGTGGAATCCCTGTTTACCGGAACCTTCAGAAAGCAAAGATTCCATTTTCGGCAGGAATCCTGTATACTAATGATATCGACTATCATCTGGCAAAGCATCTGGCGGTCAATGTAATAGAAGAAGAGCCATTTGAGCCGGTAAGCGATCGTGCATTTGAACGGGCAAAGCAGATGATTAGGCAGTGTAAAAAGGTGATAAATGCAGGAATTGTGATTGGAACAACCAACCGGAAGATGAAAGAACTGCTTGTATTTGCAGAAGAAATGGGAAAGCTGGAATCATATGAAAAATAGACTTTTGCACATTTACTGTGGAGATGGAAAAGGAAAGACGACGGCGGCAACAGGGCTTGCAGTGCGCGCAGCTGGAAGCAGTATGCGGGTTCTGTTTGCCCGTTTTTTAAAAAATGAATTTTCGGGAGAATTGAAGATCCTGGATCGGATCCCGGAGATCGAGGTACTTCATCTGGAAAAAAGCTATGGATTTTTTAAGACACTTTCCGAAAAGGAACAGGAAGAAGTCCGAGAGATGTATGGCAGGCTGTGGAATACGATCCAGAGAAAAATCAGCACAGGGGATTATGATATGCTTGTGATCGATGAATTTATGGCGGCATACCGGTATGGACTGATTCCGAATGAAGAGGCGGTACAGTTCTTAAAAGACAGACCGGACAATCTGGAAGTGGTTCTGACCGGACGGGATCCGTCAGATGAGGTTCTGGAGCTGGCAGATTATATTTCGGAAGTAAAGATGGTACGGCATCCTTTTGAAAAAGGAATCCGGGCAAGGAAAGGCATTGAATACTAAGGAGACGAAATGGAAATGGACAAGATGCAGGTCGTGTGGAAAAATCAAAAAGAACTGCGGTGCGGATACACAACGGGAAGCTGTGCTGCGGCAGCAGCAAAGGCGGCAGCGGCAATGCTCTTTTCCGGGGAGGAAGTCCGCCAGGTATCTCTTATGACACCGAAAGGGATCGAACTGTATCTGGAAGTGGAAGAGATCCAGAGAGAAAATGAAGCGGTCAGCTGTGCCATTCAGAAGGATAGCGGAGATGATCCGGATGTGACGAACGGGATCTTCGTTTACGCCAAGGTCACGAAAAAAAAGGAAAAAGGAATGACCTTAGATGGTGGAATCGGAGTCGGGCGCTTTACCCGGAAGGTGCTGGAGCAGGAAGCCGGAGAGGCAGCAATCAACAAAGTGCCACGGCAGATGATCCGGGAAGCGGTGCAAAGCCAGATTGAGAAATACGAATGGGATGGCGGTGCAGACATTGTGATCTATATCCCGGAGGGTGTGGGGATCGCGAAGAAAACGTTTAATCCAAGACTTGGGATTGAAGGCGGGATTTCGGTACTCGGAACCTCCGGGATCGTAGAACCGATGAGCGAACAGGCACTGACGCAGACTATTTTCATGGAAATGAAGATGCTTCGTGATGAAGGTCACCGGTATTGTTATCTGACACCGGGAAATTATGGAAATGATTTTCTCAGGCAGACGCTTGGATATGACCAGGAGCTTGCGGTGAAGTGCAGTAATTATATCGGGGATGCGATTGATGACGGCGTGCGGCTGAAGATGGACGGACTGCTGCTTGTAGGACATATCGGAAAGCTGGTCAAGATCGCTGCAGGCGTAATGAATACTCATTCCAGACAGGCAGATGTAAGAATGGAAGTGCTTGCCGTCCATGCGGCAATGGCAGGGGCAGACCGGGAGACAGTGTGTGCTCTGATGGAGTGTTTTACGACGAAGGAAGCATTGGAAATCCTGGAAGAAAAAGGGCTTTTGGAAGAGACAATGCGGACGGTTATGGAGAAAATCGAGTATCACCTGACAAAGCGTGCCGGCGAGAAGATGAAGGTCGGGGCGCTGATGTTTTCCGATGAGCTTGGAGTTCTGGGGAAGACGTTGCTTGTGGATGAATTAAGGGAGAAAATCGGATAGGTAGAAAGGTATGACAAAAAATGGCAGGAAGATTTGACCTTGCGGGTGTAGGTCCGGGAGATCCGGAACTGATGACGATAAAGACAATGCGTGCGATTAAGGCGTGTCAGATATTGGTACTTCCAATTGGCAGTCCGGAGTTAAAGAAACCGGAACTGGAAGAGGGGGAAGAAGAGACATTTGCAAAAGAATGTCTGGCATATCGGATTGCGTGTGAGGCAGAGCCGGAGACGAAAAAGAAGCTGCGGCTGTATCTTCCTATGCCAATGATCAAGGAAAAAAAGCTACTGAAAGAGATACACGATGCGGGTGCAAGAAAGGCGTCAGAGCTTCTGGAGAAAGGAAAGAATCTGGTTTTTCTGACGATTGGAGATCCGACCGTGTATTCGACAGGAATTTATATTTATAAAAGATTGAAAAAGATGGGATATCAGGGGGAGATATTTTCCGGGATTCCGTCTTTTTGTGCTGCGGCAGCAAGGCTGGAGATCTCGCTTGTGGAGAACCGGCAGGAGCTGCATGTCCTTCCGGCATCCTACGGGATTGAAGAAAAGTTGAAGCTTCCGGGGACGAAGGTTCTTATGAAGACCGGGAAAAAAATGGCGCAGGTCAAAGCTGTTCTGAAAGAGGAAGGACAGCAGGCGAAAATGGTCATGAACTGCGGAATGGATGGAGAAAAAATTTACAAACGCACAGAAGAAATACCGGAAGATGCGGGATATTTTTCAATTGTAATAGCAAAGGAGAAAGAAAAATGATTCATTTTGTTGGAGCAGGAAGCGGTGCTGTGGATCTGATCACAGTACGGGGGCAGAAGCTTTTGGAGGAAGCGGATATTGTGGTGTATGCCGGTTCGCTGGTAAATCCGGAACTTCTTACCGTATGTCAGAAGGACTGTCAGATCTACAACAGTGCGAAGATGACGCTGGAAGAAGTGACGGAAGTGATGATTTCCGGAGAGAAGCAGGGAAAAAAAGTTGTCCGTCTGCATACGGGTGATCCGTGTCTGTATGGTGCGATCAAAGAACAGATGGATCTTCTGGAAAAGGAGAATATTTCTTATAAAGTGTGCCCGGGAGTCAGCTCCTTTTGCGGAGCGGCATCTGCATTGAATGCAGAATATACCCTTCCTGGGATTTCACAGTCTGTGGTGATCACACGGATGGCAGGAAGAACACCGGTTCCGGAAAAAGAATCCATTGAAAGCTTCGCTGCGCACCAGGCAACGATGGTAATCTTTTTAAGTACCGGGATGCTGGAAGAACTGTCGAAGCGTCTGATCGAAGGCGGTTATCAGCCGGAGACTCCGGCAGCGATCGTTTACAAGGCAACCTGGGAGGATGAAAAGGTGTGCAGATGTAAGGTGAAAGATCTTGCGGTGACAGCAAAGGAGAATGGAATTACAAAGACAGCACTGATCGTGGTTGGTGAGGTTCTTGGCGGAGAGTATGAACGGTCACTTCTATATCATCCGGAGTTTACAACAGAGTTCAGGCAGGGCAAAGGAAAAGAAGGTGCAGGAAATGTGTAAAATTGGAAAAGTCTATGTAATCGGTCTTGGACCGGGTGCTGAGAAAGAAATGACATACCAGGCGTCCACGGCACTGGAAAAAAGTGAGGTTATTATCGGGTATACCGTATATACGGGACTGATACGGGAAAGGTTTCCGGATAAAAAGTATCTTTCCACACCAATGCGGCAGGAAGTGATCCGCTGTGAGATGGCAATGGATGAGGCAATGAAAGGAAGAACGGTAGCTATGGTATGCAGTGGGGATGCCGGAATTTACGGAATGGCAGGTCTGCTCTATGAGATGGGACAGGGCTACCCGGAGGTGGAGCTGGAGGTCGTGCCGGGAATCACGGCGGCAAATGGCGGAGCGGCAGTTCTTGGTGCACCTCTGATGCATGATTTTGCAGTGATCAGTCTGAGTGATCTTCTGACACAGAGCGGAGCACCGGGGGGAGCAGCAGCTTTCCTGAATCCTTTTGAGAACGGAGAGCGCCCATATACATTTGTTGAAATCTTTTCCCAGCTTGCATGGGGACTTGGATACTGTGGCATGCCTCACATCCTTACCCGTTTCATGGCTGTAAAGAGTGAGAAAGAATTAAAAAAATCCAGTGCGATCGCAATCGTGTGGGATATCCTTTCTCTGACAGCAGCGTGCTTTATCGGTATTATAGGTCGTGCATATCTGCTTCCGACTGTACTTGGTGAAAATGGTGCATCTTCCTCAGAGAGTGTATTTATCGAGATGATCAATAAACTGTTTTCCAGTCATCTGGGACTTCCGTTTATCGGAGGAATCTTCCTCTGCGGTATTCTTGCGGCAATTATGTCCACAGCGGATTCACAGCTTCTGGTAACAGCGTCCGCAGCATCTGAGGATTTATATCATCAGTTCATTAAGAAGGATGCAGACTCAAAGGAAATCCTTGCAGTTGCAAGATTTACGGTTATCGTGGTGTCTGTTCTGGCATTTGTGATCGCGTGGAATCCGAACAGCAGTATCATGGGACTGGTATCCAATGCATGGGCCGGTCTTGGTGCAGCGTTTGGTCCGACTGTGGTAATGTCACTGTTCTGGAGAAGAACAAACCTTACAGGTGCAGTTGCAGGTATTGTTTCCGGTGGTCTGACAGTTATCGTCTGGGATTATATACCGTTTGCAGCAGGACAGACTCTTGGTTCTTATACAGGACTTTATTCTCTGGCTGTAGGTTTTGCTGTCAGCCTTGCGATGATCATTATCTTCAGTCTGGCTACGAAAGCACCATCCAAAGAAATCACAGATGTGTTTGATAAAGTGGCAGGAAAATAATAGAATAGAAAGACTATCCATTTTCGGATGAATTTGTTATAATAGCAGTAGCGCAAAAAAAGCGTTACTGCTTTTTTAATCTGATAAACTGCGGAGCAGTTATTCGGTGTAGAGCTGCGTAGCGAAGCGGATGATTTTATCCGCTTGATTATTACAAGAAGAAGGTGTCGCACATGAAGAAATATGATTATCTGATAGTAGGAGCCGGCCTTTTTGGTGCAGTATTTGCACATGAGGCCACAAGACGGGGGAAAACATGCCTTGTGATCGATAAGAGAGGTCATATCGGCGGTAATATTTACACAGAAGAAGTAGAGGGGATCCAGGTACACAGATACGGTGCACATATTTTCCATACTTCCAGAAAACAGGTGTGGGATTATATCAATCAGTTTGCAGAATTTAATCATTTTGTAAATTCACCGATCGCAGTCTATAAGGATGAGTTATATAATCTGCCGTTTAATATGAATACCTTCCATCAGCTCTGGGGAGTACGTACTCCTGCAGAGGCAAAAGCGAAGATACAGGAACAGATCGCAAGAATGCACATTACCCATCCGAAGAACCTGGAGGAACAGGCACTTGCACTGGTTGGACAGGACGTATATGAGAAACTGGTAGAGGGATATACAAGGAAGCAGTGGGGCAGGGAGTGTAAAGATCTGCCGGCATTTATCATAAAAAGACTGCCTTTGCGTTATACTTATGATAATAACTATTTCAAAGATCCTTATCAGGGAATCCCCAAAGGTGGATATACACGTATTGTGAAGAAACTTCTGGAGGGTGTACAGGTATGTCTGAATACAGATTTCTTTGCAAACAGAGAAGAACTGACTGCACAGGCAGACAAAGTACTCTTTACAGGTATGATCGATGAATTTTATGACTATTGTTACGGAGAACTGGAATACAGATCACTGAAATTTGAGACAGAAGTGCTGGATATGGGAAATTATCAGGGCAATGCGGTTGTCAATTATACAGATTATGAAGTTCCGTATACAAGGATCATCGAGCATAAACATTTTGAATTTGGTACACAGCCAAAGACTGTGATCACCAGAGAATATCCGGCAGCATGGGAGAAAGGCAAAGAGCCGTACTATCCGGTCAATGACCCGAAGAACAGTGAACTGTTTGACAAATATGAACGTCGCGCACTGGAAGAGAAGAATGTGATCTTTGGCGGAAGACTCGGCATGTATCGCTACATGGATATGGATCAGGTTATTGAAGAGGCGCTGTCTCTGGCAGAAACAGAGCTTACCTATGAAGAGCCATGAAAGTAAATTTTGGGATTGTAAGATAAAGGTAGCAAACAGTTACAGATAAAGTAACCGGAAAGGATAAATATATGACAGACACACCAATAATTGCTCTTTATTACAGAGAGCATGATCCGATGAAAAGAAAGATGTTTCTTGACCAGTCTATTGCTGCAGGCGAAGATGAGGAGGCAAATGCTGTCCGTAAGGAACTGTGGGAACTGCGTTACGGAGAACCTTCAGAGGAAGGTTCCGGTACACGTGCTGATGGGTATCTGGCGCTTTGGATGGCAATGGAATACAGCAAGGATACAGCGGGAAAGCTGTTTGGTTTAAAGAGAGCCAGAAAAGAAATCGAGAAAAATCTTGCCAGACTGAAATTCAGGGAAATGCAGGAAAAGAGTGAACTTCACAGGGAACTGCTTTACAGAGAATGCTGCCATATGGTTAAGACTTATATGGAACTTTGTGAGAAGGACAAGACATATAATACTACCCTGTGCGGAATTGTTCCTATCAGTGAGAAAAGTGCGAAGAGTAAGCTTCAGAAAGATGTCTATACCACTGCCATTGTGTTTCCGGAAGAAATCAATATGCAGGAAGAACTGGAAATGATAACAAAGGCAGCAAGGGAAGCTTACGAAGCTCATTTTCCGGGAGAAGGCGGATTATAAAGAAAAGCCAAAAAAAATTACTGGAGGCATACATGAACAAAGCAAATTTGACAGCTTATGAAGTTGTAACAGAAGAAAACCTGACAGATATCCATTCCACAGGCTGGCTTCTGCGCCATAAGAAAACAGGTGCAAGAGTTATGCTGATCGAGAATGATGATGAGAATAAAGTATTTAATATCGCATTCCGCACACCGCCTAAGGACAGCACAGGTGTGGCACATATCCTGGAGCACAGTGTACTCTGCGGTTCAAGGGAATTTCCATTAAAGGATCCTTTCGTAGAACTGGTAAAGGGTTCTCTGAATACGTTCCTGAATGCTATGACTTATCCGGATAAAACCTGCTATCCTGTAGCCAGCTGCAATGATAAGGATTTTCAGAATCTGATGCATGTTTATCTGGATGCGGTATTTTATCCGAATATCTATAAAAGAGAAGAGATTTTCCGTCAGGAAGGCTGGAACTATCATCTGGAACAGAAGGAAGGACCGCTGAAATATAACGGTGTTGTATATAATGAGATGAAAGGTGCTTTCTCCTCACCGGATGAAGTTCTGGAACGGGAGATTATGAATCACCTTTTCCCTGATACCACTTATGGATGTGAATCAGGTGGTGATCCGAAAAATATTCCGGATCTTACCTATGAGAATTTCCTGAATTTCCACAGAACTTATTACCATCCATCCAACAGCTATATTTATCTGTATGGAAATATGGATATGGAAGAGAAACTGGCATTCCTGGATGAGCATTATCTGTCGCATTTTGATTATCTGGATGTGGATTCTGTTATTCAGGAACAGAAAGCATTCGGAGCATGCCAGGATGTGACTCTTGAGTATCCGGTTGCTGAGAATGAGGGAGAAGAGGACAATACCTATCTTTCTTATAACATGGTTGTTGGAAATGCTGCGGACAGTCAGATGGCGATGGCATTTGAGGTATTGGATTACGCACTGTTAAGCGCCCCGGGAGCACCGTTAAAGCAGGCACTTCTGGATGTAAAAGCGGGCAAGGATGTCTATGGATCTTATGATGATGGTATTCTCCAGCCATATTTTACAGTAATTGCAAAAGGTTCCAATCCGGACAGAAAAGAAGAATTTGTATCTGTGATCAGACAGGTATTGGGAGATATTGTTAAGAATGGAATTGACAGAAAAGCCGTAGAGGCAGGAATCAATTACTTTGAATTCCGCTATCGTGAAGCTGATTTTTCCTCTTATCCGAAAGGACTGATGTACAGTCTGGATATTCTGGGAGACTGGCTGTATGAAAAAGGAAATCCCTTTGCACAGGTACAGCAGCTTACAGTTTTTGAAAAACTGAAAAAGGCAGTAAACGAAGGATATTTTGAAGAACTGATCCGTAAATATCTTCTTGAGAATCCACATGGATGCATCATGACTCTTGTGCCGAAGAAAGGTCTGGCAGCCCAGCGTGAGAAAGAGCTGGAGGAGAAGCTGGAAGCATACAGAAGCAGTCTTTCTGAAGAACAGCTGGATGCAATGGTTGAGAAGACGAAAGCACTGGAAGCATATCAGGAAGCCGGCGAAGATCCAAAAGCATTGGAGTGCATTCCGATGTTAAAGAGAAGTGATATTAAAAGAGAAGCTGCAAAGATCATAAATGAAGAATTAATGGTAGATGACAGTCTGTTCCTTTACCATGACGTATGCACAAATGGCATCGGTTACGTAGACCTGATGTTTAAGACTGACAGTATTGCGCCTGAGCAGATTCCTTATCTGGGACTTTTGAAATCCGTACTGGGTTATGTGGATACAGAGAATTACACATACGGAGAACTGTTTAATGAGATCAATGCCAATACAGGCGGTATCAACTGTGGGGTAGAGGTTTTTGACAGAGCTGATTCTACAGAAGAGTTTCAGGCTATGTTCTCTGTAAGAGGTAAGGCACTTTATACGAAAATGGATTTCCTTTTCAAAATGATCGGGGAGATCCTGAACAGCTCGAAACTGGAGGATACCAAGCGTCTCTATGAGATTGTTGCATCTGTGAAGTCCAGGGCACAGGTAAACCTGACAGGTGCCGGACATTCCACTGCTGTACTCAGAGCAGCTGCATATTCTTCTCCGATGGCTGCATTTCAGGATGAGATGGCGGGAATCGGATATTATCAGTTTATCGAGAAACTGGAAAAAGATTTTGAACAGCGAAAAGAGGAAACTGTAGAAGAGCTTTGCAAACTGATGAAAAAAATTCTCCGTCCGGAGAACTTTATGATCAGTTATACAGGTGAGAGAGAGTCCCTGGAGACAGTTCAGAAACTGGCGAAAGCTGTAAAGGCAGGACTTGGCACAGAGCCGGTGGAGAAATCGGAAGAGAAGCTGACCTGCACAAAGAAAAATGAGGGATTTAAGACCTCCGGACAGGTCCAGTATGTGGCTCAGACTGGTAATTTTAAGAAAAAAGGCCTGGAATATACAGGTGCACTGGAAATTCTGAAGGTTATCTTAAGTTATGATTATCTGTGGATGAATCTGCGCGTAAAGGGCGGTGCATATGGATGTATGAGCGGATTTAAGAGGAATGGTGAGAGCTATCTGGTATCTTATCGCGATCCTCATCTGAAACGTACACTGGATGTATATAAGGGGATTCCGGATTATATCCGTAATTTCCAGGCAGATGAGCGCGAGATGACAAAATATATCATTGGTACCATCAGCGGAAAGGATGTTCCCAGGACACCTCAGATGAAAGGCTCTGTTTCCAAGACAGCATATTTCTGCGGTGTGACAGAGGAGATGCTCCAGAAAGAACGTGATCAGATTCTGAATGCGTCTGCAGAGGATATCCATGCACTGGCCGAGATCATAGAGGCAGTTCTGGCAGCAGATCAGATATGTGTGGTGGGAAGCGAGAGCAAGGTGGCTGAGGCCTCTGATGTACTGATGGAAGTGAAACCACTGATCAATTGTTAAAAAAGGAAAGAACAGAATGAACGAAAATTTTAAATCCGGATTTGTAGCAATTATTGGACGTCCAAACGTAGGTAAATCCACTCTTATGAATCATCTCATCGGACAGAAGATCGCTATCACATCCAAGAAACCACAGACAACCAGAAACCGTATCCAGACCGTTTATACCTGTGACGAAGGTCAGATCGTATTTCTCGATACTCCCGGTATCCACAAGGCAAAGAATAAGCTGGGAGAATATATGGTCCAGGTGGCAGAGCGAACTTTAAAAGAGGTAGATGCCATTATGTGGCTGGTAGAGCCAAGTACCTTTATCGGGGCAGGAGAGCGTCATATTGCAGAACAGCTTCAGGGAATCGGAGTGCCGGTAATCCTGATCATCAACAAAATTGATACTGTATCAAAGGAAGAAATCCTTCCTGCCATTGACACCTACCGAAAAGTATGCGATTTCGCAGAGATTATCCCATGCTCCGCACTGCGTGGACAGAATACACAGGATATTATCGGTTGTATCCTGAAATATCTGCCTTACGGTCCTATGTTTTATGACGAGGATACAGTTACTGATCAGCCTCAGCGTCAGATCGTGGCTGAGATCATCCGCGAGAAAGCACTTCATGCACTGGATGCGGAAATTCCTCATGGGATCGCAGTTGCCATTGACCGGATGAAAACACGTCCGGGAAAAAATCCAATCGTGGATATTGATGCGACAATTATCTGTGAAAGAGAATCTCACAAAGGAATTATCATCGGCAAA
>ERZ772889.3376-NODE-3376-length-11145-cov-5.288729_pt1 | contig 11145 bp, 10 predicted proteins | sample MGYA00512127_ERZ772889 | MGnify/ENA primary metagenome ERZ772889 (study PRJEB29015, sample SAMEA2737689) | human gut metagenome | biome: human gut; feature: human-associated habitat; material: faeces | place: China | collected 2012 ... | reverse complement strand
GAACCCTTATATAAGTGCGCCCAAAAATCTACTTTATTTTTCACTCTTTCTCCTTGTTTTGCCCCGAAATGCCCTGTTTTGCAAGGGATTTCGGGGATTTGTGAAATGTGTGATTTAGGTGGCATCTTGGCAAAATAGGGCAAGATGGAGCAAGGTATTACTACCTGTTAGTAGTAAAGTTGGTAGTAAAACAGGGTAGGCTTACTACTAAGGATTTTTAAATTTCAATTGGTAAAGTTTTCTCCTTCGGTACAATCGTTTGTTCTGTGCCATTAACACAAATATTAAAGTTTTCTGTTTGATTATAATGAGCCCGTTTTTCAACATCCCAATAATCTAATATAATTTTGAAAGGTGTATTTTCTTCCTTTTCCATGCTAATTAATAAAAAAAGTGTAACTGTTTCATCTTTAGCTATAGATATCTTCTCTGAGAAGTCATTAACACTAACTTTCATATCCACAGCACTACCCGCGCCTATATTTCTAATCATGTATTTCAAATATATGTAATTAGGCACAGATTGTCTCATTTTTATACACTGCTTATCTGTTGATGTAAAATTATATCTAACCTTCTCTACCATTCCTGCCTTTAAATCAAATACTCTGTCATTAATCCCAATTTTTGACTCCTCATTAAAAAACATATATCTGGTATCAAGGTATGGTCTGACTGCATATTTTTTCTGTTCTGCTAATTGTTCTTTTTCTGACTGCCTTTGAATTTCTATCTTTTTATTATTATCCGAAATAGTAATAAATACTGCTACTAAAGTTGCTATTCCACCTAAGTAACTTCCTAGAAAACCTGCCCATGCTTGATTATCAATATTGCTAGGAAATGCATTACCAAACACAAAAAAATCTATAAATATAGGAACCGCAATAACAGAAGCAATTCCTAAAACTATTCTCAACACCTTTCTCATACGATTCATACCTCCGTTTCAACATATTGCATAATAATTAATGTTAAGACAATTCTGCAAATTGTGACATCATACTTGCTGCACTAAGAGCAAACGTCTTTGATTCTTTCGAGAACTCATATTGACCTAATACAGTATTATAGTTACTTCCATTATATTGTTTTACAAAAATGGCATCATAAAATCGCTGAATCATTTCTTCTCTTGTAACCAACTTCTTTTCATCATCTTTTTCAAATGTTTCATCTCCATTTAACATATTTCCTAACAAACGATTATCCTCATCTATATCTAATAATTCTTTCAAAGGTTCAATGTCCCGTCCGTTAATAAAATTATCATATTTTGAAATATCAACAATTTTCAATCCAATCAATAAAGGTACAATATACATCAATATTAATTGGCGACCTTTACCATCAGGAAACATAAAATCATATTTTTTACTATCGTGAGTCGGCTCATAAACTGCAGCTTTAATCTGTGAATAAAACCGTGTTATTTCGCGCAATTCAAAATTATACATGTTTATGATTCTTTTTGTTACTATATCAACGTAATATCTAGATTCAAGCCCAATCTCACTATAAAATTTTTCCATATTAGCAGGTGGCATAGAAACTCTCAAATCAAAAAATCTGTCTAAATATCTACAAGAATCAAAATCCGCACCATAATAGTGTTTTATTGTATGTTGCAACTGTTCCAAATTAATAGAAAACACAAATGTAATTCTATCATCAAATATGTAATGCTTTATTTGTTCAAGAAGATGAACTGCAAAAGTTGGTTTACATCTATCTAATTCATCAATAAATATAACTAATCTGTTTCCTCTTTCTGCCAATATACTAGCAAAAAAGTCTTTAATTTTTTGTTCTACATCTTTCTCTTCTTTAAACTTTGTAAATGGATCTTCTGATGTAAGAGCATCTTTTATTCCGTTTACATTATGACCACTTATTGCCTCAATAATTGCTCCTGCTGTTTTGACAATACTTATATCAGACAATGAAAAATCAATACTTAGCTGCTTCGTAATCTCATAAATTAATGATAGCACTGGCTCAGTGTCATTATCATTTTCCCATGCATCATAATATATGGCTATACTATAATTTTCATTTTCTTCGTCATTTTTAGGAAAAGGAAGTCTAACAGTAGCTTTTGCTTTTGTTTCTTCATCTATTGTACTTGACGGATTCAATGCATTGATAACCATTTGGGTTTGTCTAACAAAAAAAGTCTTACCACTTCCCCATCTTCCATCAATTGCAATTGCACTAGCTGATTCTTGAGCTTGCAAAATATTATAAAAATAAACAATATCTTTATTCCTATTGATTGGATCATTATACAAAGTTTCTATAATATTTTCCTCTGTAGGTAGCATTTCATACTTTTTCATAAATAAGAGCACTCTCCTTTTTATAAACTTATCCAATATATATTATATCCTCAAAACCGACTTTTTTCCACAAAAAAACGCCCCAACCTAAGCCAGAGCGTCATCCCTCTTCTATATTAAACTACCTTAAACATCTTCTGCGACATTGGTTTCTCCTTCTTCTGTTCAACCTCCGCCTGCGCTTTCCTAAACTCTTCCATTCGTTTCAGTTCTTCCTCTGCATCATCGAATCCGATATGCGTGTACACATTCATTGTAACCGATATATCCGAATGCCCCATGAGGTACTGCAGCGTCTTTGGATTCATTCCCGATTTTGCCATATTTGAACAATACGTGTGTCGGCATACATGAGGCGTGATATTTGGCAACTGCACCCGGTAGATGTCATTGTATCTGCCGACCATATGATTGAAACGATGTTGCCAGTGCATTGCCACAAGTGGCATTCCATTATCATCGTAAAACAGGAATCCGCTATATCCATCTATGGCTTTCTCCACTTTCGGTGCATTTCTGTCCTCGATGATTGCCTGAAACATCTGTGCCACATCCTCTGTGATTGGCAATACTCTTGTTCCGGCATCCGTTTTTGTGGTTTCTATGATATACCGCATATCCGATGTTCTCTGCAACTGGTGGTCGATATTTACAGTTCTGTTCTCAAGATCAATGTCCTTCATCGTCAGTCCACAAAATTCTGATATTCGCATTCCTGTATGAAAGAGTATGTACACTACCTCATAATATTTACAGTACACCACATCGTCATGCACAAACTTCAGGAACTTTCTCATCTGGCCTTTTGTGATTGCCTCTCTTGTGACTGCGTCATTTACCAATACTCCGGCAAGCTGAAATCCGAATGGATTCTTTACCAGAATGTCATCATCCACCGCCATCTGAAAGGCTGGTCGCAACACTCCACGGATGGTATGAATGGAACTGTAGCTTTTGCCATCTTCCTGCTGCAATTTGATAAGGAACAGCTTTGCATCGGATGTTTTCACACTTCGTATCGTCTTTTTGCCAAATGCTTCCTTTGCAAGTAATCTCTGTACTGTAACATATCCCTGTTTTGTGCTTTGCCTTACTCCTGTCTTTGTTTTCAAATATCGGTCTACCAGTTCACAGACAGTCATCTGTCCGTCTACGATATTTACAAGCAAATCCAAATCTGTGTTTACCTGTTTTTCCAATTCACGAAGGGAGAGGCATGGCTTCTTGCCCTTTGGAAGTTTGTCCGTAGGCTCTAGTTTCCAGCTGTATACAAAATGTGGTTTTCCATCAATGTGATATTTATATTGATATTTTCCGTCTGCTCTTATGCTTTCTCCCGGTCTTAATACTCTGCGTTTGGAGTCCCGCCTTGTCTGTCCTCTTCCTGCCTTTGCCATTATACCCGCCTCCTTAGTTCTGGATGGTTACGCAGATACCTTTCAAAGGCTACACGAAGAATCAGCTTGCGTTCTCCGTAATATGCCAGAAAATCTTCCCCATCCGTATTATTCAATAAATCGTAAAATTTTCTCCGGCTCAAAACAAAATGTTCAATTGCCTCAGAAGGATTTAAAATATCCTTTTCTGCTAAACTTGGTCTTGCCATAAAAGTACTTCCTTTCTGCCAAAAGTGGCTGTTTTCACAGGTTTTCGAGGTCATACTATATATCACTCTGAACGCTGATAATATCAACTACTTTCGGCAGACAAACGGAATTATATCTCCGAAGAAGCACTGATAAATTTTTCAAACTGCGGGCGGATAATCAGATACCTGTTTCCACTGAATACCGCAAATCTTCCTCTGTTATCTTCTGCCAGTCTACGCATTTTCTTTGTCCCGATATTAAAATACGATGCTGCTTCTTTGATTGTCAGTGTGTACTTTTCACTCACAGGGACAAGTGTATTTTCCGTAGTATCATGTTTTTCTATTGCCATGTGCAATCCTCCTTCCATACGGGCTGCAGTATTTCCACAGCCCCAACTGCTTAGTCTGCTGCCATCTGAAGTACCTTGACTGCATCCTTACGGATCAGTTTTCCGTCCAGATACTCACATCCCAGATACCCTACCTGTCCACGCATGGCAAACTTTTCTTTCAGTGTGCGGATAGTCAGTGGGAAACGCTGAACGAGCCAGTAATTGCTGAAATCTCCAAATGCGATTACTTTCTGCCCCTTTCCGATAGACGGCATGGAATCAACAATCTGCACAGGTTTTGAGAAAATCGTTTCATCACTTTCCTTCCACAGATAGTTTCCGGCTGAATCTTTGAGGGTACGGAGTGCCAGAGCCGTTTCGTCATTCATAAGCCATGTACCATGTTTACGGTATTTCTTATCCACGGACAGATACAGTTTGATGATTTCATCATAGCTGATAGCAGAATCACTCTCTGCCGTCACGCCCGTTTCTGCTCCGTCAGTGGCGTGCAGAATACCTGTCGGCTGATTTTCCCCTGTTCCGTTGATAAACGCCTGTTCCTCGCTTGTGCCAAAACAACGTGCCATTTTCCCAATTACATAATCCTCTATGGCAAAGGACTGGTCAGAAGCGAACTCCAATCCAAGTCTGACAAGCTCGGACAATCTGTATGCCTGTACTTCAAATCTCTGAAAATCGTCCTCGTTATCCATGCCCTCCAGATTGACCATATCGCCCCATTCAGCCTGACCTTCACAGTCAAATGTCCAAAGACGGCTGTCACTTCTGGTCGCATTCACAATGGTTGCCAGCTGACGGACTGCACTTTCTTTCCGTAGTACTGCCGTATATTTTTTATTTGATTCTCCGGGCAGATGGTACGCATTTGTCTTGCTTTCACGGTTGTTATAAAGGCTGTCCGTAACTGCCTGTTTTCCTCTCATTTCGTTCCAAAAATCGTTATAATAAGCTGTACTGTTAATCATAATAAACCTCCTGAAAAATTATTTTTGTGTCATATAACCACTCTGTCTGCAATAATCCACTGCTTCAGAATAGGACAGATAAAACATCTCCAATGAGCCGTCAACCACACGGTAATAGGGCGGGTCACAGGATTCGCTTGCCATGATAATGACCGGGCATCTGTCCCTTAAATTGATGACATTCACACATCTGTACTTGTCTGTTGAAAAATCCGATGGTTCAAACCGCATCGGTGGTGCTGCTTTCTGTTTTCCCATGTATACCTCCTTTTTTCTCAGCAGAGGAAATCTCTGCACAAGAGCCGATATCCTGTTAAAAGTGTGGTTTTTTCTCCACCATCCCTCGGACGCTTGCGGACTACCATACCGATTGTACGAAGTGCCTGGTTAAAATTCCGGCTGTTCTCCGCAAAATATCCATTGTCATTGCACCAGTTGCGGTATGCCTGATACACTGCCGATGTCCGGCATTCCGCATCCTTCTCCTGTTCCAGAAATTCCTCCACAAAAAGTTCCATTTTATCGCTGTCATGCTGATAGGACATGGTGGCATCTTTTACTGCTTTTGGCTGGGCAAATCCTTCCTCTTGTAAAAGGGTATATCCTTCAATCAGCCAGTTTAAGATGGCACTTGCTGCCTCCGGCCTGGAAAATTCTGCTTTCAGATTCTGTTCCTGCTCCCATTCCTCAAAATGCCTGTCAAAAGGAATTATCACGATACGTCCGCTCGAAAACAGTGTCATATCTGTAATAGCCGGAAGATAATTCGTATTCACATACAACTTGAACTGTGGCTTGAAATCAAAACTGTTTTCATGCAGGAATCGCGCATTCAGCGTATCATTTCCCGTCATGCTTTTGATCTGTGCTTCATTCAGCACCAGTCCCCGCCTTGGCTCTGAGATATTGGCAAACCGCACTCCGGCAAGCCGTGCAATATCCTCTGTCGGGTTCTGGCTGTTGGCAGACGGCTTTGCAGCAATCGTTTCCGGGCGGACAGTCAAACCGTAATCTCCCATCACATGAAGCGTACTTTCCATCAGCGTCCCTTTTCCATTTCTGGTAGTTGCACCATAGTAGAAAAACATACATTCATAGCGGGTATCCCCTGTCAGACCGTAACCAAGGCTTTTCTGCATGAACCTTGCTTTCTCCATATCCCCACTCATCACCTCTGAAACAAATCTGGTAAAACGTGGATTCTTGGCATTCGGATCATAGGCTGCCCCGGCAATCTTGGTCAGCTTATCCTGTGGTGTGTGTGGATGGAACTCTCCCGTCTGCAGATCCAATGTTCCGTTCTGACAGTTCAGGTAATAAACATTGCGGTCGAACTCAGACATTGCAATCGGATACACACTCTGGGCATCACTGATATACGTGTTGCGGTAATTCCGACTCTGCCATTTCGCAGAAAATTCCAGATAGTCCTTTCTTCTGCGCTCATCGGTAATTGTCAGGGCATATCTGACCAGACTGTCCGCAAGGGATTTTGCAAGCTCCATTGTTTTCAGTCCGCCAATGTCTGGAATCCACCGGGTCCCGTCATACACATACCACTTTTTCCTTTCCGGCACATACCTTGCGATATCTTTATACACATCCGCAAACAATCTGCCTGAGCCGTTGTCATTCCACGGGTATCTGCTGTTATCCGACACGTTCAGTTCTATCAGCTTCTGCAGCATATCATCGAAATCGCTCTCCGCTGATGATTTTGCATAAGGCCTGTAGAAATCCAGTGCCTGTGCCACTGCCTTTTCCAGCGTCAATGCACCGTAGGTTGATCCACTCTGCACACGGTCCCACTTGCTCCGCATCAATCCCGATCTTCGGAACAGCCTGTCCATCTGCTCTGTGTCACCGCCACACCAGAATGCAAGAATACTTGCAAGCGACATATCCGCATCGCTGTGGGATTTTCCTTCCGGAATTTCTCCATTCCACAAGGCTTTGAACTTTTCGCCCTGTCTGGAATCCGATGCTAGGCGGACCACGGAATCATCCGACAGATAGCTGCCTGGAATATCCTGCACTTCGTTCTTTTTCTTAGGAATCGGACGAAGCATATAAGTTTCCAGTATTTCCCCAAGTTCAACGCTTCGCTCCTCAACACCACGGTTACGGATCACATTTCCTGTCAGAGTACAAAATTTCTTCGTCACACCTGCTGCATAGATTTCCAGACCAAGTTTCTGATTATTGATGTAATATCTGCCCGTATCATAAGACAGGGAAGATGCCTCACATACAATGCGGACTCCCGTGCCGGAGGGACTGAATTCTGTATAGGAGTCCATTTTCCACACGACATCTTCTGCCATTTGTGTCAGCTTTCCACCAAACACACAGTGGTCGATATCTACCATGCAGAAATCATCAAATGCACCCATACCGATTCCGTCATAACCATCCATTGCACTGACTGCCAATCGAAAATCCGAAAAGGTATTTTTATCGGCACTGCTCGCTTTTCTGCCATTTGTCTGATACGGCACTTTGGTCATGCGTCCGTTTCTTTCTTCATATTTCCACAGACAGAACCGTCCGTCTTTTTTCAACTGTTCCGGAAGTTTCTCATACATTCTGTGCTCCTCCTTCCCCGCTTATTTTCTGACATATCATTTCTCCGTGGCTCTTGCCGATAACCACACCTTAAATTCGGAAACAGGAACCAATACCCGCTTGCCTACACGGACGATTGGAAAATCCGCTTCTCTGGTCAGTGCATACGCTTTGCTCAGGCTGATTCCCATCTGCATTGCCATTTCCTGTACGCTCATCGTGACTTTATCCATAGCCATCCTCCTCTCTGCATTCCAAACATGAATTGCTCTTGTTTTCTATCACAGTATACTTTATAATATTACCAAAGACTATTTTCTATTGGTAAGAACTCGTACCGAAAGCAAGTTCTATCGGTAAGAATGGGGGGTAGAATATGAACGAAGATTTCAGTTTGGGGAAAATGAGTGCGGATGCACGGCTGACCGCAACTTTCAAATACTATGCAAAGACAGAACAGAATGGAGAAATCATAATCACCGCCTGTCTGGGCAAGGGCGATGTTCCGAAACTCAACCGTGGATACGGCTTGGACGGAAATGAGCTCTGGCTTTCTCTGAATAACCTGTACCAGAGTATCCGTGGAAAAGATGACTACACTGCTGCCGATGATATCATTTCTTGGTGTCAGCAGTACGCACACCCCTACTATGCCTCTGAGGACATCGAAGAATATCGATGGGATATTGAAAAGGATACGGAATACTGGGATTTTTCCACTAATATTCTTGGCAATTTCACTTTTGATGTTCACACCATGCGGGAAGATCTCGAAAGCCTGTACCGGGATACCCTTGTAATTCTTATGTTCAAAAAGTGTCTGGAACGGCTTGACGTTTCCACGGATCTTGCACAGATCACATGGACAAATGAATTTGCAGATTTTAATTCGTTTCCTATGCAGAAACACCTCGGTAAAATATCAGCTTACCTAAATAAAATGAGTGGCGTAACTATGAAGTTGGGACTGGATGAAAATGGAGAATTGAAGGTCATGCCGGATTTCCACTCTGTTTTTGACACTGCCCGTTTCGCCCTATCGCAATATGTATCTATCCCTACAGATTACCCCATTGCTTATGCCGACCGTGTGGGCGTTGCCGCTTGTGAGTGCTGTGGCCGTCTGTTCATCAAAAACGGAAACCGCCAGAAATACTGTGACAATCCAGAATGCAAAAAGGAACGAAACCGCAGAAAATCCCGCACTGCTTATCGCAGAAAGATACAGGAAGAAAATGATAACCGCTGGGCGTGACCACGGCTGTTTTCACACTGGGGCAAGATGTGGCAAGTAATATAGGTTATTTTCTATATAGGCTCTATAAGAATAACCTAAATCATCTGCCACAAGCTGCCCCAACTATTTTCCCATAGAAAAAGGGCATCGGTTCATCACCGACACCCAATGTCATTTTATCCTTACTCTCCGCAGCGGAATGCTGAATTTCCCGTAAGATTTCTAAGCAGAATCTTTCTCGCTGTCTTATACTCTTTTCCGATAAAGCCAAGTCTGAGCAGAAAACAGCGGAAAGCATATTTGTCATTATCCGTTTCGGTCGGCTTTGATGATACCCTTTTTGCATCTCTTGCCATATCACACAGCCTTGAGATAAATTGCGTGTAGGCTGCAATCTCATCTCCATCCACTGTGTATGGAAACCATATGAAATTTATTTTTTCATCTGTAATTTCAATCTCTGTGCTGTCCATCCGAAATGCACGTTGAAAAAGTGTCTGCTTATTTGCTATGATCTTCTGCAAATTTTCCAATGCCGTATCCGTAAGACTATCTTTTGGAATTGCTATTGTCAGCTTCTCCTGTTGCACTGGCACTTCTTCGGTTACTTCTGCATCGTCCTGAAACCCACACTCTCGTAACTGCAGAATCAGGTCTTCCACCGTTTCTTCCTCTACTCCCTCCGGGATATGCAGTACTCCCTCTTTGTCCAGTCGGTATCCTGCAATATCATATGCACAGCTTGGTACCCGTTCATAATGCGGTGCTGTTCCAAGTAGGTTTCCAATCTCCTGTGCCAGTTTCGGTCTCTGCTTCGATTCCAATGTAAATCTGATTTCATTCTTCATAATATGTACCCGCCTTTCTTTTTCGGTAGTACATATATCACTCTGATGGCACAGAATTGCAAGACAATTCGGATTATATTTCTGCCAAAATGTACGCAGAAAAACTGTGATTTTTATACTGTTTTTTACACGTTTTTTTTGCGTATTTCGTTACTATCCGGCAAAACAAAATCAGCTAAAGTGATGACATTCAGCGGATATTTTCACATCAACCGACCTTGACGGGTATCCCCCCTGTTTAATTCTGCGAAAATTCGCACGAAGGGGGCCATCGGTCTTCAGCGGCTTGCTCCGTAGAGATTTTGATACCCCCACGGTCTGCCATCAGAACCGATACTCAGGATTGTTATCCTCGTTCCATGTCTTTTTATCATGACAAGGTTTGCATAAGCTCTGCTAGTTCTTCTCGTCCCAGAACAGAACGGGATCACCACGGTGCGGTTTCACATGGTCGACAACGGTTGCTGTCACCGCATGCCCTTCCTTTAAGCACTGAACACACAAAGGATGTGCCTTCAGATATCTTACCCTTGCCTTCTGCCACTGCCTGTTGTAACCACGCTTACTGCTGCTCGCCCTGTCACCACGGTGCAGTGCTTCATGCTCCTCGCAGTACAGTCCGTCTGTCAGCTTCGGACATCCGGGGTGTCTGCACGGCTTCTTTGGTTTCATAGGCATCCGCCATTCCTCCCTTCTATGTACACGGGCGGTGTGAAAGGATTGGAAAGACACCGCCTTATGGCAACATAAAAAGGAGCGTTTCCGCTCCCTTTCTTTTTTGCCATCTTAATCATAGCAGATGTAAATTAAAAAGTCAGTACACCCTTAGTACACCTTTAGTGCACCTCTAGTACACCATCCAATCATCATGTTTCTCGCTTTCCACAAAGTATTTATAACCATGCTCCTTAAGAATTGTTTTAATTGCTTTTTCTAAACGTTCTTGATCATTTGATGCCGTATATTTGATACACTCTAAACTGATACCGTTCTGCTCACAATATTGTCTTTTTCTATCATCGTACTTTATCTGCCGATTAAATCTATCCGATGCATAGCTGTTATCTTCTGCCACATAAGTTCCAAATTCATCATAATAACCTTTTTTATAGTGATGCGGTCCCTGTAATTCTATAGCCAGATCAAAGATTGGTTTTCCATCTTTATCAGCAGATTTAGACAACACAAAATCAAAACGAAGCCCTCTTCCCGAATCACCGACTAAGCCATCAAAAGATTTTTCC
>ERZ772889.3374-NODE-3374-length-11147-cov-3.222322_pt1 | contig 11147 bp, 8 predicted proteins | sample MGYA00512127_ERZ772889 | MGnify/ENA primary metagenome ERZ772889 (study PRJEB29015, sample SAMEA2737689) | human gut metagenome | biome: human gut; feature: human-associated habitat; material: faeces | place: China | collected 2012 ... | reverse complement strand
CTGCATATAAACGCGGATATTTTCCATCTGTTCTTTTGTAACCGGATTGCTATATGGAATCCTGTCAATAATGCGGTTTAAGTAGTCATTTTCCGCTATAATATCAAAGCTTTCTTTGAAGTTAATATCGAAGAAATAGACGATATAAGATACCCAGTAATCCATCTGTGTGACGCGGTCTGCGGAAAGGATACATTTGTTTTTAAAAACTGTTTCGTATACCTTTTGGGTTATGTTCTGTGTACCGAGTTCTTCTTCAGAAACGTTAATAAAGGTGCTTGTGGAGTCTACGAGCTTTACCCGGCAGTTGTCCAGCTTGTCCTCATCACGGATCAGTTTTGCGTGTAAAAGTGTCTGCGGATCTGAGATCTCAGGGAGTTCATAATCGCTGTGGTGGGCGATTGCAGTGTAAATGATGGAGTCCCATTTGTCATCCGGAAGAAAGCGGCGGATCATGCCTTCATCAAAAAGCACCTTTACACCGTAAGCAGCGTGATCCATTGTGCCAGGCTCAAAGCTGTCGTAGCGCTTTAACTGCTCAAAACGCCCGATGTCGTGAAGGAGTGCAATCAGCCTTGCAAGGTCGGTGTCTTCGGCTGAAAGATGCATCCTTCTGGCAAGCGCTTCTGCCTGTTTTACAACGCCGTAGGTGTGGATGATTTTTAATTTTATGCGGTCATTTTCGCGGTCGTATCCGTTAAGGTAAGATTCAAATTCTTGTTGTGCGAGTGGATAGTACATGAAGTTAAACCTCCTGGAAATATATGGTTAGTAATTAAAAGATTTATGAATATGATAGCACAAATTTTATTCTTTTTTAAATTGTTTCTACCAGAAGAAAACGGTATTATTTGAAATAGGCGTATGTAGAAAATCGAATCATATATAGATATGAGTTTATTTATTGTAGATAAAATTTTATATCTACACGAAACATGATTGTCATAAAAATACCCCTCTATTCAGATATCCTAATAAATTCATAAGCAATCCGCGGAGTCCCGTCACTGACGTAAATAATCCCACATTCTTCAAATCCATTCTGCTTAAAGCAAGCCTGCATTGGTTGATTATCCTTGTGGGTATCTACACGCAGATGTGAGATCTGTGTCTTGCAAAAATCAAAGCAAGCCCGTGCAATCCCTTTGGTTGTTCCGTCAGATGCAAGGCGGTGAACGGTTCCGTATGGAGCCTCGGAACGCCAGCTTCCATTTTCAATGAGTTGATAGTTCGGCTCGTCTCCGATGATAAGTGTAAAAGTGGCAACGACCTTATCATTTTCTACGCAGACATAACTGTTACCATTCTGGATATCCGGTTCGAGATCTTCGAGAGCCGGATAATTTGCATTCCATTGTGTCGGGTTTCCGGTTGCGTGCATGAACTGGCGTGCGGTGTCAAAAATATTTAAAATCGTGTCTACATCTTCTGGAAGTGTTTTTCTGATTAACATAGTGTTTCGTTACCTTTATTTGTTTTTTGCTGTATATGAAGTATAACATTTGAAATAAAAAAAGAAAAGGTGGAGAAGAAAACTGAAAGATAGAATCCCTTGCCATTCCCCCACCGCAATGATAAAATCTAAGAAACAGTGGTGCGAAAAGGAGTTGAGAAGACGATGCCAAAAGTATTCAATACAACAGCAGTATGCATACCGGAAGAACATTATATGGTCGATATATCCGGACGGCTGGAGGAGATCAAAAGCCTCGTAGATGCCGGCAAATATTTTACGATCAACCGTGCGCGGCAATATGGAAAGACAACAACACTTCGTGCATTGTATCGCTATCTGCAAAAAGAATATTATGTTGTCCTTCTGGATTTTCAGACTTTTGACAATGATAAATTTGAAAATGGAAACGTTTTTTCGGCAGCATTTATCAATTCATTTTTGCGGTCGTTAAAAAGAAATACTCTTTCACCAGAACTGGAAGATGCGATAAAAAATATTTTGCATAGTACGGATTATACAGATAAGTATTTTTCCTTAAAAGAGCTGTTTGAACAGTTGAGTGATCTCTGTGCGGCAGCTGAAAAAAAGATTGTACTGATGATTGATGAGGTTGATAGTGCATCGAATAATCAGGTGTTTCTGGATTTTCTTGCTCAGCTTCGTGCACAGTATATTGAAAGAGATATACAGCCGACATTTCGAGCTGTTATTTTGGCGGGTGTATATGACGTAAAGAATTTAAGACGGAAAATCCGTCCGGATGAAGTTCATAAATATAACAGTCCGTGGAATATCGCAGCGGATTTTAAAGTGGATATGAGCTTTTCAAGAGAAGAAATTGCAGGAATGCTCGATGAGTATGAAAAAGATTATCATACAGGAATGGATGTGGAATTACTTGCCGGACTGATCAGAGAGTATACATCCGGATATCCATTCCTGGTGTCGAGGATATGTCAGCTTCTGGATGAGGAAATCAGTGCGAAGAAGGCGTATGGCGGTAAGAAAAGTGCGTGGACGAAGAAGGGATTTTTGGAAGCGGTAAGGATTTTACTTTCAGAAAAAAATATGCTGTTTGAGTCTTTGCGTGAGAAGCTGGAAAGCTATCCGGAATTGAACAGTATGCTCTATTCGCTTTTATTTACAGGAAAAGCGATTGTGTATAATTATTATGAGACATCAATCAATATTGCGACCATGTTCGGCTTTGTGAAAAATGAAAATGGAGTGCTTGCAGTTTCCAATCGTATTTTTGAGACGTGGTTATATAATCTGTATTTGTCATCTGCGGAGATGCAGAAAAAGGAAATCTATGCGGCATCGTTGATTGACAAGAATCAGTTTATCACAAATGGTTATTTGAATATGAAATTGGTCCTTGAAAAATTTGTGCAGCATTTTCATGATTTATATGGCGACAGTGACGAGACATTTCTTGAAGATGAAGGTAGAAAATATTTTCTTTTGTATTTAAGACCGATTATCAATGGAACAGGCAATTATTATATAGAGACTCAAACCAGAGAGCAGAAACGGACAGATATTATTGTAGACTATTTGGGTGAACAGTATATTATCGAAATGAAGATCTGGCATGGAAAGGAATATAATAATCGTGGGGAAAATCAGTTGATAGAATATCTTAATGATTACCATGTGAAGAAAGGATATATGATCAGCTTTAATTTTAACAGGAAAAAAGAAACCGGTATCAAAGAAATTACAATTGACGGAAAGACAATTATAGAAGCAATTGTGTAACAATCAGAATTAAAAAATGCCAGGCAGGATACAGCATGCAAAGGAGGAAAAGGGATTGCTGTACCCCGTCTGGCGTTTTCGTATACGGGAAGCTTGGGGAGATTTCCCATATACGATTTACTGAATTTTATCGAATGTAATGTGGGCACTTGGGGAATGCACCACAATCTTATAATCATTTGGATAATATCTTGTAGAGAATACGAATTCTCCGTCATTTACAAATACTTCAACGGAAGAAGTATCTGCAAGGATTTTTACATTTTCCAGAGTGCCGACTTCAGCGTAGCGAAGGCTTCTGCCTGCGGATACGGAAGTTTTACTTTTGTTTGTGAAATGCATCTGGAACCGTCCATTCTCATAGTCAAGGATCAGTTCATCTGAAAGGACAGCCTGGAAATGATTCTCCTTAATTCCATTTACATTTACTTCATATACCGGGCAGCCGCTCTGGGTAAGTTCATTCTGAACATCCTGAAGCTGTTGTTTTTTTGCATCCAGCTCGCGAACCGGTTTCTGGCAGACTTTGTCATCTTTTATGAAGACTTCTCTTGGAAATGTAAAGCAGTGCTGCCATCCGTCTTTGATGGTCGGATTGGTATATTCTTCGCAATCCGGCATTCCCATCCAGCTGATATGGATGCGTCTTCCATCTTCTGCTTCGAAGCTCTGCGGAGCGTAATAGTCAAAACCATAATCCCACAGATGATATGGGGATAATTTGTAGGAATCTAAAATGTCGCCGTCCACAAGGAAGTAACCGGACTGGTATACATTTCGGTCAGCCCACTCTTTGCCTTCCAGGCCCTGGACGGAGGAAGAAAGGATTTTGATGCCGTCCGTTTCAAAATAATCCGGGCATTCCCACATATAACCGAAAGGCTTTTCGGATTCTACACGGCTGCGGAAGTGCCAGTTTATTTTATCGGAGGATTCAAAAATCAGTGCCTGACCGACATCATTTTTAGTACGTGCGCCCTGGATCATGTAGTAGGTATCGTCCTTTTTCCAGACCTTCGGATCGCGCACATGGCAGGTCAGGTCAGAAGGATAATCGCTGTTGCGGAGCAGTTCTTTTTTGCTGCCAAAATGAATCCCGTCTTTGGTTGTGACGAGTACGGTATTTGCCTCACGGCCGGTGTTGATATAATCAAAATCTCCATCTTCCAGCTTGACATTTCCGGTGTAGTAAAGATACATTGTACCGTCTTCGAGGAAGGCAGATCCGGAATATACACCGTGGCAGTCAAATGGCTGATCCGGGTAGAGGGATACACCTTTGTATTCCCAGTCGATCAGATTGGTGCTGGTGTAATGGCCCCACATTTTCACACCGCCTTCGGCGTTAAATGGGGAGTACTGGAAAAATGCGTGGAACACACCATCCATCTGACAAAGACCGTTCGGATCGTTGAGCCAGCCAACCGGAGGCATCAGGTGCAGTTTCTCGCGGAACTGCGCGCCGGATGTCTGTTCTTTTGCTGTCTGGTTCTCTTCCGCTGTATTTACTAAGTTTACAAAATCTCTGGTTAATGCGTTCATATTGATTCACTCCTGGAAATAGTTCCGCAGGCAACGGTCCGGAAAACGTATTGATACGGATATCCGACACCCGCTGCGGGAGACAAATCTGATTATTTGTCATGAGTTATTTTATTTTGTAAGTTTCATAACAGATGATTTACCGGTTACAGTGCCGGGTGCGGCACATTCTACAGAATCATACAGATCTGTATTGGTAAGGATCATCATGGTTGTTGCCGGATGTCCGGCTTCTTTTATTGCATTTAAATCTGCTTCGATCAGCACGTCTCCGGCGTGTACTTTTGCGCCGTCAGATACTTTCTTTGTAAATCCATTTCCATCCATTTTTACAGTGTCGATTCCGACATGGATCAGAAGCTCTGCGCCGCCGTCAGTCAGGATGCATACTGCGTGACCGGTATCAAAAATGCTTACGATTTCGCCATCACAAGGTGCGGTGATGATGCCGTCAGCAGGTTCGATCGCTACGGTTTTTCCAAGGACTTCTGCTGCAAATGTATCGTCTGCGATCTGATCATTTGGAATGATCTTTCCATTTACCGGAGCATTTAACACTTCTTCGGAAGAAGTGGTTTTTGTATTGCCTGAAGCTGTTTTGGTTTCGGAAGCAGCAGATTCTTCGCTGTCTGTTTCCTCTACGGAAGCTGCAACAGGTTCTTTCTTCTTGTCTTTGTAAAGTGCGAAGGATACTGCAAATGCAACACCGACTGCGATTGCCATCTCAATGACGTACTGAAGTGGCTGGTTCAGGCAGAGCAGGATTCCGAAGATACCGGTTACACCTGTTCCTTTTGCACCGAGGTGAACAAGGGAAGCATAAAGGGCTCCGCATCCGCCACCGATGCATCCGGCGATAAATGGTTTAAAGAATCTTAAGTTTACACCAAAGATTGCAGGTTCTGTAATTCCCATAAATGCACTGAGTGATGATGGAAGTGCAAGGGATTTGATCTTCTGGTCTTTTGATTTTACAGCAACGGCAAGTGCTGCCGCACCCTGTGCCACGTTTGCTGCACTTGCGAGTGGCAGCCAGTAGGTTACACCGTATTTCGCAAGCTGTCCGATATCGATGGCTGTGTACATCTGATGGATACCGGTAACAACGGTCGGTGCATATAAACTACCCATGATCAGACTTCCAAGTCCGAGCGGAAGTGTCAGCATCCACTGGATTGCTCCGAGAATCGCATTTTCAGCCCATACGAAGATCGGTCCGACGATGGAAAGTGTAAGGTATCCGGTTACGAATACGCTGACAAGCGGTGTGACAAAAAGGTCTAAAACTTCCGGTACGATCTTGTGAAGCTTTTTTTCAAGTACGGATAAGATCCATACAGCGATGACAACCGGAATAACGTGTCCCTGATAGCCGACCATGTCAATGTGATACAGTCCGAAGAACACGCTCTGTGTCTGCTGAACACCTTCTGTTGCAACTGTGTAGGCGTTCTGCAGGGATGGATGGATCATGATCATACCGATAACTGCGCCAAGGTAAGGATTTGCGCCAAATGCTTTTGCAGCGGAGAATGCAATCAGGATCTGCAGGAATGTGTAAGCAATGTTACTGAAAAGGGTTGCAAATACATAGATCGAGCTGGTTGTGCTGATGTGTAAGAACCCGTTACTGTTCATGAAATCCAGTGCGTTCATGATTCCCATAAGGAAACCGCTGGCTACGATCGCCGGGATGATCGGTACGAAAATGTCTCCCAGAAGCTTGATGGCTTTCATAAACCAGTTCTGCTTTTCGGCAGCAGCTTCTTTTGCTTCTGCTTTCGTGCTGGCTGTGATGCCTGCGATTGCAATAAATTCATCAAATACTTTGTTGACGGTTCCTGTTCCGAGAATGATCTGGAGCTGTCCGGATGCTTCAAATACCCCCTTTACCCCGTCTACATTCTCAAGTGCTGTCTTATCCGCTTTCGTGTTGTCTGCAATGACAAGGCGAAGTCTGGTAGCACAATGGGCAGCAGATACGATGTTCTTACTTCCACCCACATGATTCAGAATTTCCTTTGCGGTTTTTCTGTAATCCATATTCTCTCCTCCTTTAGATACAATGTGTAATCGATTTCATATCTTATGCTTAAATAATATGAAAAAAAATGCCATTTGTAAATATGGCATTTTTACTGATAATTCATATTGTTTTTTGTGAAAAGTGTTGAAAGAAACTTTCGTTTCCTTAAGAAACTCCGGGAAATCAGGAAAATCAGGTAAGATTTTCGGAGTCTGAAGGGTCTGCTCCAACAAGACGGAAGCCGAGCTTCATCTCGATCGGGATCTGTTCTCCTCTTTCAATATTGTCAAGAAGTAGCTCTGCGCCGCGGATTCCACTGGTTTTGTAGCCGAAATGGATGGTTGGGATTCCTCCGGTGACGGCTTTTAACATCTGGTTATCTCCGAATCCGGTTACTCGGATGGACGTATTTTCAAGGATATAGCGCATTCTTGCACCTGCATCGGCTGCATTTGTCGGAATCTGCTTTTTTAAGTAGGTCTGAATGGCTTCGATTGCTCCCGCTGCTATGGTATCGGTTGCACATGATATGACATCGATATCACATTTGCTTTCCAAAAGATCCAGAGCAGACTCATATCCGGATTCCAGCGTGAAGGCTGAGGTTCGCTTATTTTCCTCGAAAAGCGTGACACCTGCATTTTTGAGTCCTGCGATAAATCCGTCCTCTCTTGCGGCACCTGCAGCTTTGTCATCACGGGTAACGCCGATGTAAGCAACTCCTTTTTTACTGAATCCGGCAACGGCCTGTCCCATTGCCTTTCCTGCATCGTAATCGTCGTGGTAAATGCAGTTTGCGTGTGAGGTGCGCTGCCCGATCACGACAACAGGAACCTTTGTCTCTTTTAAAAATTTCCGGTGACCGGCGGTGAACATCGTACCGACAAGAATAATTCCGTCCACCGGATAATTTTCAAATAACCGGAGGTATTCTACTTCCTTTGCAGGGGTGTTGTCGGTTCCGGCAAGAAGCATCTGATAGCCTCTTTCGGCGAGAACACTTTCAATTCCGGCAGTGATCCGGCTGATGGATTCAGAATTGATCTTCGGGACGACCACGCCCACCAGGCTTGCCTTTTTGGTACGAAGCATACGCGCCTGTGCGGATGGCTGGTATCCGGTTTCTTCGATGACTTTACGGATCTGTTCTTTTTTCCCTTCACTGACGTAGCCGCCGTTCAGATATCTGGATACAGCTGCGCTGGATACACCGGCGAGCTGTGCGATTTCTTTGATGGTCATAATATAAAAATCTCCTTCTTATACAACAAGTATAAAAAGGAGATTTCAGGATGTCAAACAGAAAAATTCATTGTAATCAGAATAAAATATGGACTACTAAGGAAGCAAGCGGAATTGCGATAATAGTACGCTCCAGGAAACATACAACGATTTCCCAGAATTTAATTGGGGATTTGGTTGCTAACATTACTGTTGCTGTTTCTGAGAAGAAAATAATCTGTACCATGGATACCAGAACAACGAATGCTCTTGCTTTTACACATACGGTAACGCCGCTTCCCATCATGACTAATACAGGAAGGAACATTTCTGCGATTCCAACCGGGATTGACGGAGCAATCGCTGATACGTCAGGAATCCGGAATAAAACAAGGAGTGGCTGGAAAATGTAACCTAACCATTTGAATACAGGAGTGTATTCTGCAAGAATCAGACCACTTACACCGATGGCCGATAACATAGTCAGAACCTGTGGGAGAACCAGTAAGCTGTCTTTTAAGCTGTTCTTAACTTCTACGGATACATTCTTTGCAATATAAGCACGCTTGACTGCACGGTTTATACCGAGAGGAAGAAGGCTGAAACTGAATTTGGTATCATTTTTACGTTCCGCCTCTGTCTGCACATGTCCAGAATAGTATACATCCTTTTTCTTGCTGATCGGTGGAATTCTTACGGTTATCATTTCGATAATGAATACGAGAACAAAGCTGATCGCGTAAACTTTTACGAAATGATCACCTAGTTTGGCTGTATTGATTACCATGTATGCAAAACCAATACTTACAGCACTGAATCCGGTCATGATGGCGACCATTTCTTTTTCAGTGTAAACATTTCTTTTCCACAATCTGTTTGTGATTAAGACACCAAGTGAAGAAGAGCTTACAAAAGAAGATACGGCATCCAGAGCAGCTTTTCCAGGAACCTTGAATAACGGACGCATCAGTGGTTCCAGGATGGCACCGATAATTTCCAGGATTCCATAATTTAAAAGGAATGGCATGAAAATAGCACCTACGATGATGATTCCAAAAACACCAAGAACGATCGGAGGAATAACGCTTCCACCGGTAGAATCGCCAATGATGATTTTCGGTCCCTGGAATCCTGTGATATTTATATGACAGGCATATAAGACCACATAGATGAAGCCGAGAGCGTATAAAAATGTATGGATAATCGTGTCGTTATCATAAATTTTGGCAAAAGGTGATTCAAGAGTACCTTTTTTCACATACTTAAAATAAATATGACAGACAAAATTTCCGGCAACGATGAGTGTCAAGATCCAGTAGGCAAAATTGCCAAACATATTTACAAAGGCATTATAAATAATACTAAAGATAATTTCGCTCTTACCGTTGTGTGGTACAGAAACAAAAAAAGCGGCGATACCGATAGCTGAACAGATGACTAATCTGAGAATGCCCTTTATAGTCTGGCTTTTGTTCAACTGGATTTTATCAAGTTCGGCGGACATCATATCGCTGTCATAAGTAACTTGTTCGGTAGTAGCTATGGTACTTTCCGTGGTCATAGTCTTAGATTTAACCATAAAGAGTCTCCTTTCCTGAAAAATGCGTATTTTAAGAACAACAGCACCAGTTCCAGTAGAAACTGGTGCTGTCATTTATCTTAAAAATATAATCTAAGATAAATTATTTTCTTTTTTTCTTGAGTGCAAGAATAGAAAGATATTCAAATACGATATTAGCTGCAAGATATGCGGTAATTTCACCATGATCATAAGCTGGAAGAACTTCAACAATATCAAATCCTACAAAATTCAGATCTTTCAGTGCTCTTACAAGTTCCAGTCCTTCGAGAGAAGTAAATCCGCCAACTTCCGGAGTTCCTGTACCTGGAGCATAAGCAGGATCAATAAAGTCAATGTCGAAAGTGAGGAAACAAGGTTTATCTCCTACTCTTTCAATTGCTGTTTCAATCAAAGCCGGAAGTCCCATTTCACGTACCTTGTGTGCAGGAATCAGTTTCATGCCAAGTTCTGCAGCCATCTTGTGTTCGTTTGGATCATAAAGGGAACCTCTCATACCAATCTGAATAGAATGAGATGGATCGATGAGTCCTTCTTCGATCGCTCTTCTGAAAGGTGTTCCGTGATTGTATTTCTGTCCAAATACTTCGTCACACAGATCTGAATGAGAATCGAAATGAACAAGAGCTACCGGACCATATTTTTTGGCTACTGCCCGGAGTTCTGCAAGTGTAATTGCATGATCGCCGCCGAGAACGATCGGACAGGCATTTTTCTCAAGTATTCCAGCAACCCCTTTTTCGATTGCGTCGTAACTCGGGTGAATATAACCAGGGGTGATATTGAAATCACCAATATCTCCACCCTTCAGGCTTTCCATAATATTAACCTGCATGATTACATTGTTCGGTTTCATCATTGCAGAGATATTACGGATTGCGTTCGGACCAAATCTTGAACCAGAACGGAAAGAACTTCCTGTATCAAATGGTGCACCTGCAATCGCAAAGTCAAGACCTTCTGCGGTGTCTACCTTTTGCATTCTCATAAAAGTTCCCATGTTACAAAATCTTGGTGATGATAAAGCACTTGCTGGCTGTTTGATTTCTGACATATCTGTATCCTCCTTAAAATCATATGTAATCATTGCGAACGTTCGATATTTGTTTCGTTGAATGTATGATAGCATTTTGTTAAAAGCTTGTGTTATATCGATCTTTGATAAGTTATATGAAAAACCATATAAGAAATAATATAAAAAGATATAGATTACAGAGATTTTTTGTGTTAACATATAAAAAATATCAATAAAGTCAATAGATCCAGAGTATGAAAAAACAGGTAGGTAGTGAGTGAAAATGGATAGCAAATGTTTTCGATATTTTATTGAAGTTTATGAATGTGGATCAATTAACAAAGCAGCCAAACATCTGGGTTTGTCACAGCCAAATTTAAGTGTTTGTATTAAAAATGCGGAAAAGGAACTGGGATTTTCTGTGTTTTCAAGAAACAATAACAGAATACAATTGACGAGTGAAGGAGAATTGTTTCTGAAATCCGCCCGTAAAATCGTCAGAGAGCTGGACGCGATCGGGAACATCCCTTCTCTTTTTGCAAATAAG
>ERZ772889.3363-NODE-3363-length-11164-cov-2.738680_pt1 | contig 11164 bp, 10 predicted proteins | sample MGYA00512127_ERZ772889 | MGnify/ENA primary metagenome ERZ772889 (study PRJEB29015, sample SAMEA2737689) | human gut metagenome | biome: human gut; feature: human-associated habitat; material: faeces | place: China | collected 2012 ... | reverse complement strand
TCTTTTGACGGACGGTTCTTCTGAAGGGATCAGAGCTCTAATGGGCGCATATTCCCGTCTTCCCAAAGTCCAGTTGGTTATTCCGGAACTGACTTACGGCGACGGTGAGCACTTTGCGAACCTCTATAACGTTCCTGTTGTAAAAGTTCCGATGCTCGCGGATTGGAAGGTCGATGTCGCAGGGCTCAAGAAGGCAGTGGACGGTTTCGACGGCTTCTCCATTGTTTATTTCGTCAACCCCAACAACCCGACGTCGACTGTTACACCTGCCTCTGAAATCGAACCTTGGGTCAAGAGTAAACCGGACAATACCCTGTTCATCGCGGATGAGGCCTATGCGGAGTATGTCAGCGATCCGAAATTCAAATCGATGGCAGGTTTAATTCAGGACGGGCTGGACAACGTAGTTCTCTTAAAGACATTCTCGAAGCTATATGCTATGGCCGGGATGCGGGTTGGTTTTGCGGTCGGCGCTCCGAGCATTATCAAGATGATGAAAGATCAGGTAGCCGGTGAAAAATTGAACTATCCGGGTGTTACTGCTGCTTTGGTTTCCTTAGATGATGAACCGTTCCAGGCTTATTCCAGAGCTTCGAACTTAGAGAGCCGAAAGATTTTAGCTTCTTGTTTAGATAAGCTCGGGGTTAAATACCTCCCTTCGAGCACGAACTTCATGTTCTTTGAGTTAAACGAACCGATTCGTGCATTCCAGAAGAAGATGGCTACTCGAAACATCATCGTCGGCAGACCGTTCCCGCCTGCAATGAATTGGTGCCGCATTTCCTTAGGTACGCCGCAGGAGATGGCCTATGTCGCAAATGAACTGACAAAAATGCGTTCAGAAGGCGTGTTTTAAAAATTTTTGATTTTTTTTACAGGCTGTATTATAATGGGTGGCAAAGTCCGGCAGACATATGGAATCTGCCTATTTTAATGAAAGGAATCTTTACATATGCATACGGAAATGAAATATCGTTTTCTGATACATTACACCTTATCTTTTATCGGTGGATACCTGGGGCTTTATGCCATTGTGTCAAGAGCTGATCTTTTCGGCAATGCCCAGACAGCCAATCTTCTTGGTGTTGTGCGGGATCTCATAGGCAGGAATTTTTCGGATATGCTTCTGCGTGTGGGTGCGCTTCTCATATATATGGCTGCTGTTATCCTTACGGTCTGGATCCCAGAGCATTTTTCCGCAGATCTTCGTTTTATCAGTATCGGGATCGATATCTTTGCGATCCTGCTCCTGGGATTCTTTCCTTCCGGAATGTCTCCGGTTGTGGCTCTTTACCCCGTGTTCTTTGCAATGCCTTTCCAGTGGTGTACCTTCAAGGCTCCCGGCGGATATAACAGCTCCACGATCTTTTCCACCAACAACCTTCGCCAGTTCACCACAGCTGTCACTCAGTTCCTTATGAAAAAGGACAGCGCACAGTGCGATAAAGCAAAATTCTACGGAATGACGCTGCTTTCTTTTCATACAGGTGCAGCTTTGTCTCTGATCCTGTATATGACCTGCGGTCTCTCAGGCGTATGGCTCTGTCTGGTTCCTGCCTTCTATGCTGTATGGCTGATCAGTGCAGACCGGAATACCGCAGCCGATACACCGGCAGTTACCCGAAGCACAGCTTCTAACGGCAGCAGCCTCAGGAATCTTTCCTATAAGAAAAAAGAGGCCTGACTTTATTTTAGCTTTGATAAAATAAGAGGAAATGTGATCTGTTTTTACACTGTCACATTTCCTTTTTTGTTTACGCATAAGCCCCTCTGGCGCTTACAGCTTATATGCGTTCGAAATCCAGTATCATGATTTTGAATGGCCACAAATTGATTTCATCTATATTTCTCATACTATCCTCATAACATATCAATATGCTCCGTAACTTGTTTAAACATTCCACGGTATTTGCATTGCGCTTACCGGGAAAATCTTTTATAATTATTCCAGAAATCATAAATCCTGCTATATATTTTTGACCGAACATGAATGGAGAATTGAAATGCCCAAAAGTATTTACGAAGATATCTATAAAGATCTGAAAATGAAAATAGAGGACAACACCTTTGCCTATCAGGAGCTTCTGCCTTCCGAAAACACTCTGATCCAGACTTACGGCTGCTCCCGCAATACCCTGCGACGTGCGGTCAGTCTTCTTGTCAGTGACGGCTATGTACAGACCATGCAGGGAAAAGGTGTCCGCAATATCTACCGTCCAAACGAGAAGACTGCTTTCACCATCGGAGAGATCTAAACCTTCAAAGAATCTGCTGCAAGGAACGGTCAGAATGCCCATACGGAGGTGGCTCTTTTTACAGAGCTTTGTATCAGCAAAAATCAGTCAGCTTACACAGGATTTCCCGCTGGTGCAGAAGTATATTATATTCAGCGTATCCATTATCTTGAAGATATCCCGCTGATCATCAGCCATAATTATTTTCTGAAGGAATCCGTTCCCGGCCTTACTGCCGAGATTGCCAGTCATTCTATCTATGAATATCTGGAACAGGTGCTTCATATGACCATTGTCAACAGCAAACGTATCATGACTGTGGAAAAGGTTACAGAAATTGATGAAAAATATCTTCATCTGAATGTGAAGGATTATAACTGCGTGGCTGTAGTGTCTAGCCAGACTTATAACAGTGATGGCGTGATGTTTGAGTATACCCAGTCACGGCACAGACCGGATCATTTTCGATTTTATGATAATGCCCTGCGCCGATGAGCCCGACTCATAGCTACTTCGCAGCTATACGGTTATGAGCAGGTGACAAATGTGGCTCACAAATATCCGTCTAGATCTGTATAGATGCTGCAGTTTCCTATTTTCCAAAATTATGTTATACTGAAACGATCAACGGAGAGAGGAAATTTTATTTTTATGAAAAAACGAGAATCTTTTAACAGCCGCTGGGGGTTCATTCTGGCCTGCATCGGGTCTGCGGTTGGAATGGGAAATATCTGGATGTTTCCCACCAGAGTTTCCCTGTATGGCGGTGGATCGTTCCTGATCCCATATTTTATTTTTGTGGCACTGATCGGCTTTACCGGGGTGATCGGTGAGATGAGCTTTGGCCGCGGGACACGTTCCGGGCCCATTGACGCCTTCGGCATGGCCTGTGAAACCAAATGCAGACGAAGGCTGGGCGAAACACTGGGCTGGATACCGGTGATCGGTGCACTGGCCATGGCTATCGGTTATACGGTTGTTATGGGATGGATCTTCCGATATATGCTCGGAACCTTTACAGGATCTACCCTGGCACCGGCAAATATTGAGTCCTTTGGCGCCAAATTCGGAGGCATGGCCTCTGCCTGGGGAAATAATCTCTGGCAGCTGGCTGCTCTTGTGATCTGCATGTTTATCCTGATGTACGGCGTTGGAAGCGGCATCGAAAAGGCCAATAAAGTGATGATGCCTATCTTCTTTATACTGTTTGTGATCCTTGGCATCTATGTTGCCTTTCAGCCGGGAGCTGCTGCCGGATACCGCTATATCTTCCGCGTGGAGCCGGAAATTCTGGCAAAGCCTTCCACCTGGATCTTCGCACTTGGACAGGCATTTTTCTCCCTGTCTGTTGCAGGCAACGGTACACTGATCTACGGATCTTATCTTCCAGACAGCGAAGATATCCCTGCATCTGCTGCAAGGGTAGCACTTTTTGATACTCTGGCTGCTATGCTGGCAGCACTTGTTATCATTCCGGCCATGGCTACCACAGGTGCCAAGCTTGACCAGGGCGGTCCCGGACTTCTGTTCATCTACCTGCCGCACCTGATCAAAACCATGCCTGGCGGACGGATCATCGCCATTATCTTCTTCGTAGCCGTTTTCCTTGCAGGCATGACTTCCCTTATGAACCTTTATGAGGCCCCCATCGCCACGGTTCAGGAAAAAACAGGCCTTGGCCGTATCCCTTCCTGTATGGTGATCGCAGCTATCGGAGTGGTGGTTTCTCTTCTGATTCAGGGCATCGTCTCTGACTGGATGGATGTGCTTTCCATCTATATCTGTCCTCTTGGGGCAGGACTTGCAGGGATCATGTTCTTCTGGGTATTTGGCAAAAAATATGTGGAGAACCAGATCAACAAAGGCCGCGAAAAACCATTTACGAAATATTTTTACCCGGTGTGTAAATATCTTTATATTCCGGTATGCTTCCTGGTGCTGATCCTTGGTATCGTGCTTGGCGGTATCGGATGATAAAACGCTGAAATTTACAGAACGTACTACATAAAAGAATCCCGCGGAAACGGTTTTAAACGTTTCCGCGGGATTCTTTTCATTTATATTTTTGCAAAAGGGATGTTCTTTTTTAGAGGGTATCTGGTTTCTCCACTTCATAATCAGACCAGGAGGCAACGGTATCGCTGCCTGAAGTATCTGCGGTATCTTCGTATTTATCTACGGTGATGGTGTAATCGCTGTCGCCTTCTACATATACAGTTCCGTCTGTTCCTTTAATTGTGACATTTTTTCCGGAATCGTCTACGATGGTTCCTGCGTTGGAAAGTGTGGATACGGTGCTGTCACCGGTTACTGTCCAGGTAGAATCGTCACTGACATATACATTACAGTAGCCATCTCCGCCGTTGCCGGCAAAACTCTCATCGTCTATGATAGCTCCTGTCAGGTTACTTCCATCTGTCATATAGAAATCAAGCTGGCTGATGGTATCCCAGATCACACTGCCTTCCATATCCTGGCTGATTGCAGTAAAGTCACAATCTGCTCCGTTGGCTCCGCTTTCGCCCCAGCCTCTTTCGTTGTTATTTCCTGTACAGCGAAGGAAATACTCATTGTCATTGTTGTATGTGATATCTACATCTTTCAGTGTAATATCACTCTCTGTGTTGGTTGTGTAGAACACGCCGCCGTTCTGGGAAGTAAGGGTTCCGCCGTCCATCTGGAAAGTGCTGTTTCCTACTTCAGAATCACCGGACATACTCTGATAGAGAATTACGGTCCAGGTACTGTCATTCTGACTTAAGTCGCTCATATTTCCCGTAAGGTCGCAGTTAAAAAGATGCAGGGAGTTCAGTCCTTCGATGCACACCGCTTCTGATCCATTTGCTGTAAGTGTGGCATCTTTTACTGCAATATCTGCGGTGCAGTATACTGCCGGTGATCCTACACCGTTGGATGTGTAAGTTCCGCCGTCTACGACCATGGTTCCGCCGCCACGATCGCTTCGGATGGCTGCTGCAGATTCTCCGTCTGTCTCCACATTCAGATCCCAGGCGTATAATTTACCGCCACCAGCTGCATGGATTCCACCGGAAGTATCCTGTGTTGTCTTGATGGTGGTATCTGCCGCATAAACGGTTCCGTCGCCGTAGGCAAAAAGTCCTGCTCCGCCGGCTGCGTCAGTGGTTACGGTTCCGCCTTTTACATAGGCGTTGCCCTCTGTTGCAAGGAGTGCCGCTCCTACGCCGTAAAAGCTGGAGTTATCGCCGCCTGTGCTGTCGGAAGAATTTCTTGTGATATCTACATTATCAAAAGTTACATTGGCTCCTGAGGAAACAAGTGCCGCATTCTCGTCTGTTCCTGTAGATTCCAGGGATGTATCGGATACCTCTGTATCAGAATCGTACGTATTGGCTGCATCATAGCTGTCTACTCCCTGGGACTGTCCACCAGGTGCTCCACCAGGACCTCCCTGACCGCCGCCCATGTCTGAGCTCTGTACTTTAATAGTAAGGGCGTTTCCATCATCGTCTGTGGTGATGGCTACGATGTCACCTTCCTGGATGTCTGAGAGTTCGATGGTCTCACTCTGGGAATTATTGCCGTCCGGCGCACCGCCCTGGTCACCGCCTGGGGCCTGACCATTTCCATTATCTCCGTCTGGCTTCTCAGGGGCTTCTCCCTGACCATTTCCATCTGTGCTGTCACCGTCCGGTTTCTCCGGGGCTTCTCCCTGATTTCCTCCTGGTGCTCCGCCTGGACCTCCGGCGCTTTCTTTTGTGATCACTGTATCGTCTGTTACTGTGACTGTCATCTCATCTCCGGTCAGATCCAGCATGGAAGGCGCTTCTCCCTGATCTCCGCCTGGGGTACCACCATTTCCATCTGCATTGTCACCGTCCGGTTTCTCCGGGGCTTCATCACTGCTGTCATCAGATGCTGCCTCTGAATCGGATTTGTCTGCTGTATCAGAAGAAGCATCTCCACCATTTCCGCCCATTTCTTTCATCGTTCCAACTGCGATGATAATCTTTCCGGCTTCCACAGATTTCACTTCACCGTAGGTCACATCTTCCTCATCAGAATCCTCTTTATCCACATCTGCACTGCTGTCACTATCATCTGTGCTTTCTGCACTCTCTACTGTTGTATCTTCTGTTTCTTTATTCTCTGAACTTTCCGCTGTATTCGTTGTTGTCTCTGTTGTCGCTACCCCACATGCGGTAACAGATGTTGTTGCTATCATAACTCCTAAGATTGCTGCAAGATATTTTTTCTTCATATAAACACCTCTCTCTTTCTTGTATGCTCATACTATATCAACAAAATCTGTTCACTTTATGTTTAAAGCGTGAAAAAAGTATGAGCGATAAAGTCCAGTTTGAAATCTTTTCCCGGAAAAAGGCATAAAAAAAGACCCGGCAGTTTAAACCGCCAGGCCCTTTACAGAATTTCTTATTTATCTCTCCAGATGATTCTTCCCTTGGAAAGATCATACGGAGAAAGTTCGATCGTTACTTTATCTCCCGGGAGAATACGGATGAAGTTCATACGGAGCTTACCGCTGATATGGGCAAGTACCACATGTTTGTTTTCCAGTTCTACTTTAAACATCGCGTTAGGCAGTTTCTCCAGAACAGTGCCTTCTACTTCGATCACATCTGCTTTTGACATTTTTTACCTCCTATGTCATGACAACAATTGCTGCTTACAGATTCGTAAGCGTCAGAATCTCTGGTTCCCCATCGGTGATGAGGATCGTATTTTCATAATGTGCGGAAAGTGAACCATCCATGGTTACTACTGTCCACTCATCGTCCAGCCATGCCACGTCCGCACGACCAAGGTTGATCATGGGCTCGACGGCCAGGGTCATTCCCGGAAGGAGCTTGATGCCCCTGCGCTTCTGCGGGAAGTTTGGAATCTGCGGATCCTCATGAAGATGAGTTCCGATTCCATGTCCTACAAGGTCACGTACAATACCGTAACGGTATTTCGCTGCGTGGGCTCCGATGGCTTTGGAAATATCATTTAAATGATTTCCGGCTTTTGCCATTTTCAGTCCTTCAAAAAAGCACTCTCTTGTAACCTTAATGAGCTGCTGTGCTTCTTTGGATACTTCACCTACCGCATAGGTACGTGCTGCGTCAGAATGGTAGCCCTTATAAATCAGGCCGGCGTCGATCTTAACCAGATCCCCGTCCTGGATGATCTTCTCTTCGGATGGAATTCCATGCACAACCTCGTCATTCAGGCTGATACAGAAAGAAGCCGGAAAACCTCCGTAATTCAGAAAGTTCGGAATACAGCCCATAGACCGGATCATTTCTTCACCGATCTTATCAATCTCCTTGGTGCTGACACCTGGTTTGATGTAAGGGATCAAACCGTCGTGCACCTTCTCAAGAAGATGGCCGGATTCTCTCATAAGTTCTATTTCATGCTGTGTCTTAATTGTTACGGACATTCTTATTCTCCTAAGATGTCAACGATCTCCTGGAATACCTCATTCAGGTCCCTGGTTCCGTCTACCGTCTTCAAAACACCCTGTGTGGTGTAATAGTCAATCAATGGCTGTGTCTGCTCATGATAAACATTCAGACGTTTCTGGACTGTCTCCGGCTTGTCATCGTCACGGAGTACAAGCTTGTCACCACAGGTATCGCAGACACCTTCTGTCTTCGGTGCTGCAAATACAACGTGATAAGTTGCACCACATTTCACACATGCACGGCGTCCACCCATACGTTTCACGATGTTATCATCCGGCACATCCACATCGATTGCATAGTCAATTTTGCTTCCAAGTTTATTCAGAGCTTCTGTCAGACATTCTGCCTGCGGAATTGTTCTCGGGAAACCATCCAGAACATAACCTTCTCTTGCGTCATCCTGCTGGATTCTGTCAACAACAAGGTCACAGGTCAGTTCATCCGGAACGAGAAGTCCCTGATCCATGTAAGTTTTTGCTTTTTTTCCAAGCTCAGTACCGTTCTTGATGTTGGCACGGAAAATATCTCCTGTGGAGATGTGCGGAATTCCATATTTCGCCGCAATTTTCTTAGCCTGAGTACCTTTGCCTGCCCCCGGTGCACCCAACATAATAATTCTCATAGCATACCCTCCATTTTCCTGTTTTCTGCCTGATTTTCAGACAGTCCTGTTTACAAATCAAGGCTGCGACACTTTCGCACCGCAACCTTCATTTTCAATTAGTTCAGGAAGCCTTTGTAATTACGTACAAGCAGCTGTGATTCCACCTGCTTAACGGTCTCCAGGATAACACCTACGATGATGATGATAGATGTACCGCCGAAGGAAACATTCGCACCGAACACACCGTTGAAGAAGAACGGGATTACGGCCACGATAACAAGACCTACTGCACCTATAAATATAATATAATTCAGGATTTTAGTCAAATAATCTGAAGTCGGTTTTCCCGGACGGATGCCTGGGATAAAACCGCCCTGCTTTTTGATATTATCGGCTACTTCCAACGGATTAAAGGTAATGGATGTATAGAAGTATGCGAAGAATACGCAAAGTACCACATACAGGATCAGACCCCAGCTGTACTGGATCTGACTTGGATTACACCAGTTATTGGAGGAAAGTCCTCTTAAGATCTCACTTCCAATGCCTGTTCCGTTTCCTTTGCCAGCGAACTGTGCAATGATTGACGGGAAAGACATAATGGAGGAAGCAAAAATAACCGGAATAACGCCGGCAGTATTTACTTTAAGCGGGATGTTTGTGGACTGACCGCCCATCATTTTACGTCCAACCATCTTCTTGGAATACTGAACCGGAATTCTTCTCTCTGCTCCGTTGAGGATAAGTACGAGCACTACAACAACCAGGATGATCACAGCGATGATGCAGGCTGCAAGCATTCCTTTTGCAATTGTTTTGCCCTTGACGAAGTTCTCATAAAGAAGGGATATATCGCTCGGGATCCTGGACACGATATTGATAGTCAGGACAATGGAAATACCATTTCCGATGCCCTTCTCTGTAATACGCTCGCCCAGCCACATAAGCATTGCGGAACCCGCTGTTAAACTTGCAACAACCACGATTCCCTTCAGGAAATTCATATCCGGGATCATACCCTGACGTCCGAATCCGATTGCCATGGCAACAGACTCAAACAGAGCAAGACCGACCGTTACATAACGTGTGATTGCTGTAAGCTTTTTTCTTCCTTCTTCTCCGTCACGCTGCATCTCTTCCAGTGCCGGAATAGCAATGGTAAGAAGCTGAATGATAATGGAAGAAGTAATGTAAGGTGTGATGTTCAATGCAAAAATTGACATCTGAGTAAAGGAACCGCCGGTGAACGCATCAAAGAAATTGAATGCGTCACCGGTATTAGATTCAAACCACTGCTTAAAGAAGTCACTGTCGACCCCCGGTACAGGAAGCTGGGATCCAATTCTGATCACGAATATCATCCAGATCAGATAGAGAAGTTTCCTTCTCATTTCCTTTACTTTGAAAACACTCTTAAGAGTCTCAAACATTAGATCACCTACTGTACCACCAGCAGCTTCAATTTTTGTTCTTGCAGTCTCGCTGACAGCGTTTACTTTAACATTGAGTTTTTTTGTAAGTTCGCCGTTTCCAAGGATCTTAACACCATCACCAGCCTTGGAGATTGCACCGCTTGCAAGTAAGCTGTCAACTGTAACCTCTGCGCCATCCTCAAAACGATTGAGAACGTCTACATTGATTGCGATAATTTCTTTAGAGTTTCTGTTAGTGAAACCTCTCTTAGGAAGACGTCTGTATAAAGGCATCTGACCTCCCTCGAATCCCGGTTTCTTGTGTCCGGAACGAGCAAGCTGTCCTTTATGTCCTTTACCAGCAGTTTTGCCGTTTCCTGAACCATGTCCACGGCCTCTTCTGAAGTTATCGCTATGCTTGGAACCCTCTGCGGGTCTTAAGTTTGATAATTCCATTCTGGCACCTCCTTAATCTTCTACTTTTACCAGGTGCTGCACCTGCTGAATCATTCCTCTAGTTGCAGCGTTGTCTGGCATCTCAACTGTTTTATGCATCTTTGTAAGACCCATAGCTTTTACAGTCTTTTTGTGCTTCGGTACTGCACCGATTGGAGATTTTACCAGTGTAACCTTGATTGTATCTGCCATTTCCATTTCCTCCTTAACCCAGAATCTCATCTACAGATTTTCCGCGGAGCTTTGCAACCTCTTCCGGAGTCTTTAACTGGCTCAGGCCTGCGATTGTTGCCAGAACTACGTTCTGTTTATTTCTGGAACCCATACATTTTGTACGGATGTTTTTGATACCTGCAAGTTCGATTACCGCACGAGCCGGACCACCAGCGATAACACCAGTACCTTCCGGAGCCTTCTTCAGAAGTACGTTAGCGCTTCCGAATTTGCCGAGGAAATCGTGCGGGATGCTATTGTTCTCATCGAACGGAACCTCCATCAGGTTTCTGGCAGCTGCCTCTTTGCCCTTGCGGATTGCTTCCGGAACCTCAGCAGCTTTTCCCATACCAGCACCAACGTGGCCGTTTTTATCTCCAACTACTACTAAAGCGGAAAAACGCATTGTACGTCCGCCCTTAACGGTCTTGGATACACGTTTGATTGCCACTACAGTATCCTCTAACTCGAACTGGTTGGCATCAATTTTTGTACGTTTCATGTGTATGTTCTCCTTCCTACTAGAATTCCAGACCAGCCTCGCGGGCTGCATCTGCTAATGCCTGAACTTTTCCGTGGTAAATAAATCCGCCTCTATCGAAGACAACTTCTTTAATACCTTTTTCAAGCGCTCTCTTAGCGATTACAGTTCCAACGTGAGCTGCTGCTGCAACATCGTTCGTCTTCTCCAGTTCAGCTTTAACTTCCTTCTCGGCAGTGGAAGCTGCTACTAAAGTTTTTCCAACTGTATCATCAATGATCTGAGCATACATATGATTATTACTTCTAAACACT
>ERZ772889.3358-NODE-3358-length-11177-cov-5.913864_pt1 | contig 11177 bp, 10 predicted proteins | sample MGYA00512127_ERZ772889 | MGnify/ENA primary metagenome ERZ772889 (study PRJEB29015, sample SAMEA2737689) | human gut metagenome | biome: human gut; feature: human-associated habitat; material: faeces | place: China | collected 2012 ... | reverse complement strand
CTGACGAAAAATTTGACGACGCATCTGTCGCACAATCTTTGTGCGGTATTGCCGTAAGACTCCCTTCGCCGGACAGACTGGAGGTATTTATGTATGCAGACATTTTTCGGGGCATTCTGATCCCATTTTTGGGGACCGCACTGGGGGCGGCGTGTGTGTTCTTTATGAAACGCACCCTGTCCACGGGAATCCAGCGTGCCCTGACGGGATTTGCTGCCGGCATCATGACTTCGGCTTCGGTGTGGAGCCTGTTGATTCCGGCAATGGAGCAGAGTGCCGATATGGGAAAGCTGGCATTTTTGCCGGCGGTGATCGGCTTCCTGGTGGGAATCCTTTTTCTGCTGGGGCTGGATCACCTGATCCCGCACCTGCACATGAACAGCAGTGAAGCCGAGGGACCGAAAAGCAAACTGAAAAAGACGACCATGCTGGTGCTGGCGGTGACGCTGCACAACATTCCGGAGGGCATGGCGGTAGGCGTTGTCTATGCCGGCTGGGCATCGGGCAATGTGTCGATCACCGCAGCCGCGGCAATGGCACTGTCTATCGGCATCGCCATTCAGAATTTTCCGGAGGGCGCCATTATTTCCATGCCGCTGCGGGCAGAGGGCATGGGAAAGGGCAAGGCATTTTTGTACGGTACCCTTTCCGGCGTAGTGGAACCCATTGGGGCGATCCTGACGATTCTGGCGGCAGGGCTGGTGTTGCCGATTCTGCCGTATCTGTTGAGCTTCGCCGCCGGTGCCATGATCTATGTGGTAGTGGAGGAACTGATTCCGGAGATGTCGGAGACACCTCATTCCAATGTGGGAACGATTTTTTTCGCCGTGGGATTTGCCCTGATGATGACGCTGGACGTGGCGTTGGGATAATGGAAATGACCGGTTTTTGCGGAGAGCAGAAGCCGGTTTTTTGTGGGCGTTTTTCCTTTTTGAAATGGAAATTTTTGAAAAATCATTTGACTTTTTACAGCATCTGTGCTATAATGGAAAAGCAGACATTTTGCAACAAAAAAGAAACGGAGGAATGAAGATGAGGTTGTGGAAAAAAGTGCTTGCCGCCGCCACCGCCGGCATGCTCTGTCTGGGCAGCGTTGGTGCGTCTGGGGTGCAGAGCGTGTTGGAAAGCGTGGGGCATGCACTGATTGTACATGCAGAGGAATCTGTGGCAAACGACTCGACTTTGGTAAGTACTGGAACAACTACAGTGCGTGTAGGTACAAGAACTACTGAATTGACTTATAGCGTGTATGATGATGATACAGTAGAAATTGTGGATTGTGAAGAAGATGCTGTGGGTGATTTAGAAATTCCGGCAGAAATTGATGATAAAGTTGTGACAAGTATTGGAGATGATGCTTTTTCTCAGTGTGTTAGTTTGACAAATGTCATTATTCCAGATAGCGTGATAAGTATTGGGGAGCGTAGCTTTTCTCATTGTGCGGGTTTGACAGAAATCAACATTCCAGATAGCGTTACACATATTGGAAAAGCTGCTTTTGAAAATTGCACTAATTTGCTTGAAATAATCATTCCAGTTGGCATAACACGCATTGAAGGATGGGTGTTTTCTCACTGTTCTAGCTTGACGAAGATTACGATTCCAGATAGTGTAACAAGTATTGGCGGTTGTGCTTTTTCTGATTGCTATAAGTTGGAAAGCGTTACTATTCCAGATAGTGTGACAACCATTGGAGCTTCTGCTTTCTTTTTTTGTAGTTGTTTAATGGAGATTACTATTCCGGATAGTGTAACAAAAATTGGCGGATATGCTTTTTCCCATACACGTTGGCTGTCAGAACAACAAGAAAAAAACGTACTGGTGATAGTTAATAATATTTTGATTGATGGAACAGCTTGTCCTAGCAATGTTTCTATACCGTATGGAGTAACAAGTATTGGAGATAGTGCTTTTTATGGCTGCAATATAACAGACATAATCATACCAGAAAGTGTGACGAGTATAGGAGAGTATGCTTTTGGTGGTTGTACTTTAACAGATATTACTATACCCAATAGTGTAACATATATAGGAGAAGGAGCCTTTTTAAATTGTGCAAATTTAGAAGAAATTACCCTGTCTGACAGTGTAACAAATATTGAAAAAAACACTTTTTTTGGCTGTACTAGTTTGAAAAGTATTATTATGGCGGATAGTGTGAAAAATATTGGGGAGTGTGCCTTTGCTTATTGTAGTCAATTGACAGATATTTCCATGCCGAATGGCGTAACAAGGATTGAATCACATGTCTTTGAAGGGTGTACTGATCTAACAAAAATTACTATACCAGAAAATGTGACAAGTATTGATTGGTCTGCTTTCTACATTTGCGACAACTTAACCATTTATGGTTACGCTGATTCCTACGCACAACGATATGCTACTGCAAACAACATTCCATTTGAAGTGATAGATAAGCCAACAACGACTACTACAACAAAGCAAACCACCACAACGACCACTGAACAAACAACAACTACAAAACAAACCACCACAACGACCACAACTCAAACAACAACCACAACCGCAAAACAGACAACCACCACCCAGACCACCACATCTTCCACTCCCACCGAACCCACCGCGATCTACGGTGACATCAACCTTGACGGACGGGTGGACATCACCGATGCGGTTCTGTTGAACAAGGCTTGTGCCGGTACGGTTATGCTGGACAGCACTGCCAAGAAGAACGCCGACTGTAATGGCGACGGCGAAATTGGCAGCGATGATGCAGTGGTGCTTCTGAAATTCTTGGTGCATCTGGTGAATACGCTACCTTTCAGCGAATAATCCCGTTCCGCACTGGACAACCCGCCGGAAATGTGCTATACTAAAAGTATTCCCAAACCGTTCGTTTCCGGAACGGAAATTCAAAAAGTCAGGAACGTGATGTAAATGAAGCGATTTCAGCAGAATATCCGGAAAGTGGTGCCGTATGTGCCGGGAGATCAGCCGGATTTTCCCGATATGATCAAACTGAATACCAACGAGAGCCCCTACCCGCCGGCTCCGGAAGTGCAGGAGGTTCTGGCAAAGAGCAACGCTGAACAGATGCGGCTCTATCCGGATCCCACCGCACACCAGCTGAATGCTGCCATTGCCGAGGCATATGGCGTAGAGGAAGCACAGGTATTCACCGGCGTGGGCTCGGACGACGTGCTGGCAATGATCTTCCAGACCTTTTTCAACAGCGATCTGCCGATTCTGTTTCCGGATATTACATACGCGTTTTATCCGGTGTGGTGCGACCTGTTCCGGATTCCCTACGAGGTGCAGCCCCTGAACGAGAAGCTGGAGATCGTGCCGGAGGACTACTACAAGCCCAACGGCGGCATTGTGTTCCCGAACCCCAACGCCCCCACCGGCATCGCTCTGCCCTCTGCGGCAATTGAGGAGATCTTGCAGCACAATCCGGAGTCGCTGGTGGTCGTTGACGAAGCCTACGTGGACTTTGGCGGGGAAACCGTTTTGCCGTTGCTGAAAAAGTATGAAAATCTGATCATGGTGCAGACGTTCTCCAAGTCCCGTGCTATGGCTGGCGAACGAATCGGCTTTGCCATTGGCTCTGTGGAACTGATCAAGGCTCTGCATGATGTGAAGTATTCGTTCAACTCCTACACCATGAACCGTTCTGCACTGGATGCCGGAACCGCAGCTGTGCAGAATGCCGCATACTTGCAGGAGACCACCGCCAGGATCGTAAAGACCAGAGAACACACCAAGCAGGTGCTGGCGGAAATGGGCTTCCGGTTTCCGGACTCCAAGAGCAACTTCCTGTTTGTGACACATCCGGACTGCGATGCACATGAACTGTTCGAGGCACTGCGGGAGGCACATATTTTCGTCCGCTGGTTTGATTCTCCCAGAATCCGGAACTATCTGCGGATCACGATCGGCACCGATGCTCAAATGGAATCGCTGTTCGCATTCCTGCGGGCGTATCTGAAAAAGTAATTTCTGTTGGACAAACATCAAAAAAGGGGAAGCTTCCCGTGAGAAGCTTCCCCTTTTTCAATAGGAGATACATTTTATGAAACTGCGGCGTAATTACCGCAGGGGGAGAACCTGTGAATGGACAGATCCCAGCAGGTTTACTGGATCTCGATCTGTTTTACTTCCGGCTTTGCCGGCTGCTTTTTCGGCAGTGTCAGGGTCAGCACGCCGTTTTCATAGGCGGCATCAATGTGTTCCACATCGACATTGCTGATGTCCAGCCGCTGCAAATACTTGCAGAAGCTGCGTTCCCGCTGTAAATAGGTGCCCTTGCTTTCGGGCTGTTCTGCCGTTTTTGTTTCGCCGGATTCGCCGTCTTTCTCGGGGGCTTTTTCGTTCTGTTTCTCTGCGGTATGCTCTGCCGCAATTGTCAGAACATCGCCCTCCAAGGACAGCTTGATTTCCTCTTTCCGGAACCCCGGCATGTCGGCTTCCAGCACATAGCTGTCACCGGTATCCCGCAGGTCGGTTTTCGGCACTTTTGTGATCTCTGTGTCTTTCAGAGAATTCCACAGTGTGTTTGCAAACGGTTGAAAAATGGTCATCATAAGTCATTCCTCCTTGGAATTATCTCCAGCAGTCCATGCTGCTGTTCTTTCTTTGTTCTGCATGCTGCGAAAACAGCACTTTTTCTCTCTGTCTATTTGTCTTTCTCTCTTTGTTCTTATGCTCGTTTTTTAGTGGATTTCCAGCTGACGGGAAACCGGAGCAGCCGGCTGCTTTTTCGGCATCGTCAGTGTCAGCACGCCGTTTTCATAAACTGCATGGAGTTTGGAAGTGTCCACATTGCTGATGTCCAGCTTCTGCTCATAGGAGCTGGTGCTGCGTTCCCGACGGAGATAAGTGCCGTCTTTTGCCTTTTCCTCCTCGGTCTTTTCCTTGTGGACGGCGGACAGTGTCAGAGTGTCGCTCTCTACGCTGATCTTGATCTCGTCCTTCTGGAATCCCGGCAGTTCTGCTTCCAGCACGTAGCTGTCACCGGTGTCCCGAATGTCGGTCTTGCAGGAACTCATCGCTGTGGACTTTTCGCCGAAGAATTCATTCTCCCAGTCCCGCATGGAACGGAACAGGTCATAACCGGTACGTTCAAAAGGTGTCAAATATGTCATCATAAAGCATTCCTCCTATGCATGGTGTTCTGATTTTGTGGTTTGCGGAATGGTGCTGACCGGTTTGCTGTTTGCTTCTTCCGGAGCTCCTTTCCGTTTACAAGTATCATATTACCCCCGCTGTGTGAAAGTTCAAGGTCGGTTCTGTGAAAACTAGATGAAAATTAGCACTCTTAGCAAATGAGTGCTAACAAGTGCTAATTGCGAGTGCTAACTCTAAGAATAAGTATCGAAAAGAAAAACGGGCACAGCATGCTGTACCCGTTTGCAGTATTTGTTTCCAACCAATCCGGCTTTTCAATGTGAGATCACTTAAACTGATATACGGCGATATTTTCAAAGCCGTCCAGCAGGGTGTCCATTTTGCGGAATGCAATGGCAGTGCCCTTTGCCACGCAGTGAATGGCATCTTTGGCGACTACGCACTTGACCTGCAAAGTCCGTTCCACCAGCTTCCGCAGACCGCCCAGCATCGCACCGCCGCCAGCCATGAGCACACCGTTTTCGTAGATGTCGCCCACCAGTTCCGGCGGTGTTTCTTCCAGAACCGTCTTGATCGCTTCGATGATGTCGGCGATCACATCTTCCACGGCTTCGAAAATTTCCAGTTCGCTGATCTCCTGCATCTCCGGCAGACCGCTGACCAGATTCCGTCCCTTGACCCATGATGTCACATCGGCTCTGGGGTCGTACAGGTTCGTCATTTCGATTTTCAGCCGTTCCGCAGTGCGTTCGCCGATCAGCAGCTTGTACTTGGTCTGCATGTAGCGGATAATTGCCTGATCCAGCGTGTTTCCCGCCGCACGGACGGAGTGAGAGGTGACGATGCCGTTCATGGAAACGATCGCCACGTCAGTGGTGCCGCCGCCGATGTCCACGACCATGTTGCCCCGTGCCTTGCCGATGTTCACGCCGGCACCGATCAGAGCGGCAATGGGCTCATCGATCAGGTATGCCTTTCGGGAGCCGGCACTCATGGCAGCTTCCACGACGGCACGCTTTTCCACGTCTGTGATAAAGGACGGCACACAGATGATGATGCGGGGCTTGGTGAGCCGGTGGCCGGTGACCTGTAAAATGAATTCGCGGATCATGTACTGTGTCATGCGGTCGTCCGAAATGACACCGCCGGACAGCGGGCGAATGACCTCAATATAATCCGGTGTTTTTCCGATCATCTGATAGGCACGCTTGCCCACTGCAAGTACTTCTTTGGTGTGGGTGTGATAGGCAATGGCAGAGGGCTCGCTAAGCACGACACCCTTTTTTCCTAAGGTGATGACCGTGTTTGCCGTTCCTAAGTCGATACCAATATCTGTTTTGCTCATAGCGATTCCTCCTGTTTTTGGGTGTCCTTGATTTCTCCGTCCGGTTCGTCAGACTGGGAAATCGGAAGTGTCTGCGTGGGCTTCTGCTGTTCCAGCATATCCCGCAGACAGGTATATCGATTCATACGGCGGTTGTTGTCCACCATTTGATAAATGACGTTTTGAGAGCCGATCAGGATCAGCAGCCGTCTGGCTCGTGTGACGGCTGTGTACAGCAGATTCCGGTAGTACAGCTTCGGGAATCCGCCCAGCAGAGGCATGACGACCGCCTGAAATTCGCTGCCCTGACTTTTATGTACGGTGACAGCATAGGCAAGTTCCAGCTGATCCAGCTGTTCAAAGGGATAGGTGGCACGTCTGCCGTCAAATTCTGCAATGACTTCCTGACCTTGCCGGTTGATCGCACGGAGATACCCGATGTCCCCGTTGAAAATGCCGGTGCCGTTTTCGCCGTCCTTGTGCCAGATGATGTCGTAGTTGTTCTTGATCTGCATCACCTTGTCGCCCTCCCGAAAGGTGTACAGGATCGAACGGCATTCCGGCTTGTCCACGGATTTGGGGTTGAGTACCGTCTGTAGCTGCTGGTTCAGTTCAATGACACCCATGCTGCCCTTGCGGGACGGGGTGATGACCTGAATGTCCTCCATGGGGGAGTAGCCATAGGCGTTTGGCAGTCTGGTTTTCACCAAGTCCAGCATCAGCTGTGTTGCGTCCTTTTCCTGTAACCGCTGGAAGAAGAAACAGTCGCTGTCCTTGCGGGACAGGTCGGGGTGCTCGCCCTGAATGATTTTGTGGGCGTTGGTGATGATGCTGCTTTTCTGTGCCTGCCGGAAAATTTCTTTCAGAGCCACCACCGGCACTCTGTCGCTGTGGATCAGATCCCGCAGCAGATTGCCGGCTCCCACAGAGGGCAGCTGGTCGCAGTCGCCCACCAAAACGACCTTGCAGCTTAGCCGCAAGGCACGGAGCAGGTGTTCAAACAGCAGCACGTCTACCATGGACATTTCGTCCACGATCATTACATCGCAGTCCAGCGGGTTGTGTTCGTTGTGCTGGAACCGCATGTTGCCGGACATGTCGTATTCCACCGCCAGCATGCGGTGAATGGTGCTTGCCTCGTAGCCGGTGAGATCAGAAATGCGGCTGGCTGCCCGACCGGTGGGGGCGGCGATCATCACGCGGTAGCCCTGCTTTTCGTACAGTTCGATAATGGCATTCAGCGTGGTAGTTTTACCGGTGCCGGGGCCGCCGGTGAGGATCATAATGCTGCGGGAAAGGGCAGTGACAATGGCTTTTCGCTGCAACGCCGCGTACTGCATGCCCTGTTCCTGCTGCTGTGTATCGATCATTTTTTCGAAGATCTCCTGATCTTCCGGTGCACTGAAGTCCTGTACCACACCGATGCGGTCGGCGATATAGCGTTCCGCAATGTAGTAGTCTTCCAGATAGACAAAATCCCGTCCGTTCTTTTCGTAGACGTAGAGGGTGTGGTCTTCCAGTGCTGCCGCATAGGCAATTTCAAATTCCGCCTCGTTGACCTGCAAATACTTGCACGCCGTAGGACGGAGCCGATCCAGCGGCAGGCAGGCGTTGCCGCCGTTGGTGTTGTACTGTAAAATATAGCAGATGCCCGCCTGTATCCGCTGGGGAGCATTGTGGGCAAACTGCATGCCCTGAGCCACGGCATCGGCTTTCTGGAAGTCCAGTTCCACGCCGGAGCTGCAAAGCAGATAGGGGTTGGCGGCAAGCATGTCCATGGCACCGGGGCCCCAGTGCTGATAGGCACGCATGGCATATTTGGAACGAATGTCATACTGCGACAGAAACAGCATCAGTGTCCGCAGGGAAAAGATCTGCCGGACTTCTGCGGCGATCGCTTCGCACTTTTTCGGGGAGATGCCCCGAATCTCCAGAAGACGGGTGGGCTCCTTTTCCATGATCTCCAGCGTTCTGTCCCCGAAGTTTTCCACGATTTTTTTCGCCAGCGACGGTCCGATGCCTTTGATCGCACCGGAGGAAAGGTATCGCTGGATATTGAAGGCATCTGCCGGCAGCTTGCGTTCCCAGTACTGTGCCCGAAACTGCATGCCGAAACGGGGGTGCGTGGTGTATTCACCGTCTACCGACAGCCGTTCGCCTTCTTCGGTTTCTCCCATTTCGCCCACCACAGTGACCAGTGCGCCGTCTGCGTCCAGTTCCAGTACGGTATAGCCGTTATCCGGATTGCAGTACAGCACGTTTTCCACAGTGCCTTCCAGGTGCAGCGTTTTTCTTTCGTTTGGTGTCACTGCGGGTCCCTCCTTTGACAGCGGCAGCAGGCGTTCTGCATTGCTTCTACGGCTGCCGGAATTTGGCTCTCCTGTGGGCGGGAGAGTACACTTCTTTTATTATACCTGTTTTTTCGACAAATTGCAATGACTTTTTTCACAATCTGTGCCGCTTCCAAAAATTTTCGTCAACTCCGACAGACGGCAATAGCAAAAGTCCTTGTGCCGGCTACAAAACGCTGTACATGCCGGTTCCAGCGAGCCGTCCGGTGTCGCGTCCACCAGCCAGACTGTCCGCACCATGTCGCGGTCCGTCCACGTCAGCTGTGCCGCCAGTGCTGCACATTGTGTTTCCCACTGCTGTGGATTTTCCAGCAGGGCAAGGGTCGCCATATGTCGGGGCAGCTCATGGGAAAACAGCCGCCGGCACAGTCCCAGTGCTGCCAGTGCCGTGATCGCCAGCAGCCCGAACACCAGCAGGCAAACCAATCCGTTCATCTGTGACACCTCTCTTTCAGTGGTTCCCAAATATCCCCACCGTCGGCGGGAACAGACTGAAGATCCCGAAGCAGACGGCAACGCCTGTAAACAGCAGGATCCCCAGCCATGAACCGCCTTTGGCGTGGGGCGTGTGTTTCCATGTCCAGAATGCCGTCACTGCCGCACCCAGCACAAATGTGAGAATATCTGCCCAGAGCCAGTGCCTGCCGCAGATGCCGGTATAGGTGTAAAAGAGGGCAGTAATGGTCAGCATGCCCAGCAGTGCTCCCTCTGCCCGCGTCAGGACGTAGCCCTTCCAGCGGTGTCCCACCCAGATGTACTCCCAGACGGTGTAGACCAGCACCGGAAAGAACAACAGTTTCAGATGTTCCCACGGACTTTCGCTGATCGCGGCATACAGTCCCACGACCCGATTTTCTCCTGTCCAGCCGTACAAAAAATGGAGCACTGTCCCAAAGACAATGCTCCATAGAAATCCGATCCAGACACTTCTGCGGAATTCCTGCATCACGCATCACCTCAATACCAAGGTATGCAGCATGCCGGAATCTGGTGCATGAGAGTCTGTTTCGCATCTTCCTACACGCATCTTGCGTGCATATTTTCCGAGATATTTCGGGAAAATACTCGAAAATCCACAAAGGATTTTCTCCGTTTTTCCCTTCATCTCTCAAAAAATCTGACGACGCAATCTGCATGCGTCAGATACGAAACAGACTCTTAGATCTGTTCTTCTGCCGGTGCTTCCAGCCCGAACTTTCTCCGGACTGCATCAACGATCAGGTCTGCCGTGCCCTCTACGCCCAGCAGGTTGCTGTTGAGAAACAGGTCGCGGTAACGGGTGTTGTTCACTTCACAGCCGGTGTGCGAACGGTAATATTCCGCCCGTGCCTTGTCCACTTCTTCAATGATTCGCTGGGGTTCTGCGGTGGCAAGCCCCAGCGTCAGAATACTGTTGCGGATTCTTGCCTGATAGGGGGCAAAGATGTAGCAGCGTATTACGTTTTCCCGTTCCCGCAGCAGATAGTCCGCACAGCGGCCGATGATGACGCAGTTTTCTGTTTCGGCGTGCTGTAGCACTAACTTGCTCTGTACCTCAAACATGCGGTCCTTTTTCAGAGAACTGCCGATGCCCAGCGGGTACGCCATTTTATAGTAGCCGGAGGAACTCATGCCGTTTTTGCTGAACTCCACCAGAGAGTGCAGGGTGCTGTCGATTTCCTCTGCCTCTTTTTCCAGTACATTTCTGTCGTATAGGGGAATGCCCAGCTTTTTTGCCGTAGCAATGCCGATGTCCCGCCCTCTGCTGCCGAACTGCCGTGTAATTGTGATCACATAATTTTGCATGGATAAAAGCCCCTTTCTCTTTGAAAATCGTATGATATTGCTCATCATATTCATGATACCACAAACTGTTCCGTTTGTAAAGATGGAATATTACACGAGAAACACTTTGGAATTTTGGAAAACTTGGCAGTTTTTCGGCGGAATCCACGCTTTTGCAACAGACTCGAAAAAACATGCAGGATTCTGCCGGCGAGTTTGTCCGGAACCGGCTTTTTTCGGAAATATAACGGAGAATGCAATTGCATCTTTTTGACTGCACTTTTTTACAGTTTAATTACAATACACAAAAAGGTGTTGTAATTTTGACAATTGTTGTGTATAATAATATATAGACAAAAGAACTTGTGCCGTCGCAGATTTGGCATAGTTCGGGCAGACCGCAGAAGGATGCTGCCTGAAATCCCTGTAAGAATGTGAAGTGATCTCATGAAAAAAATTCTGTTTATGACGATACAATCTGCCGCGATCTGGACGGCTATGGCGATGCTGCTGTATACCGTAGGAAAAATGCACATGGACAGCAGCCTGTTTTTGCCGCTGACTGCCGGCGTTCTGCGGTAGATTTTCTCTTGGACAACACCGCACAAAGCCCGCCTGACGGCTTTGCACGCAATCTGCGTGCAGATTTT
>ERZ772889.3354-NODE-3354-length-11196-cov-7.568620_pt1 | contig 11196 bp, 14 predicted proteins | sample MGYA00512127_ERZ772889 | MGnify/ENA primary metagenome ERZ772889 (study PRJEB29015, sample SAMEA2737689) | human gut metagenome | biome: human gut; feature: human-associated habitat; material: faeces | place: China | collected 2012 ... | reverse complement strand
TCGATATCCTTGTGCCGCCTGCCCACTACGCCGCCGCCAAGAGCGCCTTTGTGGCCCTGCGGGACAATCCGCCACGCCGTCCACCAGCAGGTTCGGGATGATGCTCGTGTATAGGCTCCCCGGCCCGAGGAGGATGAGGTCCGCCGCCGCGATGGCGTCGAGCGCATCAGGGAGCGCCTTCGGGTGCGCCGGCAGAAGCTCGACGTGGTCGATGCGGCAGTCCTGCTGCTTTTTGAAGCCGAAGATATTGCTCTCGCCGACAACGTAGGCGCCGTTTTCAAAGGTCGCCGTCAATCGCACGTCCGTCGTCGTAACCGGAATGACCGTGCCGCTGATGGCCAGCACCTGCCCCATGCTGCGCACCGCCTCGTCAAACGAGCCGGTGACGCCGTTGAGCGCTGCGAGCAGGAGATTGCCGAAGCACTGCCCGCGCAGCGTGCCGCTCTCAAAGCGATAGGTCAGCAGCTGCTGCATGACCGGCTCTGTGTTCGCGAGCGACTCCATGCAGTGGCGGATGTCGCCGGGCGGCAGCATCCCGATGTCCCGCCGCAGCATACCGCTGCCGCCGCCGTCGTCCGACACGGTGACGATGGCGGTCAGATTTTTCGTGTATTTTTTCAGCCCGCGCAGCATGGTGGAAAGGCCCGTGCCGCCGCCAATGGCGACGATATGCGGTCCCTGCGCCCACAGCTGACGGCTCGGAAGCATCGCGCTCATACGCAGTCCTCGTTTCCGCGCCGCCCACAGCGGACCGGCGCAAAAGACTTTTCGATTTTTAAGGCAGCACCGCGCAATTTGGCAAGCCGATCCGGCGAAGCGCGCAGACGCAATTGCGCGGCGATGCCTTAAGATTATACCACTTTCTTTAAGACTGCACAAGCACCCTTGTTTTTTTCACCGCCGCGTGCTACACTCAGGGCGTACTGTTCAGAAGTCGCAAAGAAAGGCAGATCGCTGTGCTATGACCTATTTCTGGGAAACCGTTGACACCATCGCGCCGGGCCTCGGCTGGCGGCATTTCGGTCCCTTCCACCTCGCCGTGCTCGCCGTTTTTCTTCTGCTCGGCGCCGTGCTCTGCCGCAGCTATCGCGGCATGGACGCGGACAAGCGGCGCCGCTGGCGGCGCACCGTCGCGCTGCTGCTCATCGCGGACGAGCTCTTCAAGGACTTCAGCCTTCTTTACGGCGGCAATTTCAGCCTCGATTACCTGCCGCTGCACCTGTGCTCCATCAATATCTTTCTCATCGTCCTGCACGCCTGGCGGCGGCCGAAGCTGCTCGACACCTTTTTGTATTTCGTCTGCCTGCCCGCTGCCTGCGCGGCCCTGCTCTTTCCGACATGGGCCCCGCTGCCGCCGCTCAACTTCATGGTGATCCACAGCTTCATCGTGCATTTCCTGCTCGCACTCTATCCCCTTGCGCTGACCCTCTGCGGCGACATGGACCCGCAGCCGCGTGCATTCCCGCGCTGCTTTGCCCTGCTCGCGGCGATGGCTGTGCCGATCTGGTTCTTTGACCGCGCGTTCGACACAAACTTCATGTTACTCATGCGCGCCGGCGAGGGCAACCCGCTCAAGCTCTTTGAGCGCTTCGGCAGCCATCTGCTCGGCTACCCCGTGCTCCTCGCCGTGGTGTTCGCCGTGATGTATCTGCTGCTGCGCGTGCTGCGCCGACGCACCGCCGTGCCCGCCGGCAAATAAAGCCCTCCGCCGATCCGGCCCGTCCCGCAGGGGCGGGCCGTTTCATTTGTGAACTTTCTGTGTCATTTCATTTTCCCGCTTGACAAGAAAAAATGTTTCGGCTACAATACGCAGGTCAATAGGTCGCATACGACGTATTTTATTTTTGAGGTGAGAAAGAATGTGTAAGCACCCCATGCCGAAGGGACTGCGCTTTGCGATCCTGCAAAAAACCATACGCCGGCAGATGGATGAATACGTGCGTGAAACGGGCCTGACCGGCACGCAGGTCGGCGTGCTCGGCGAGCTTGGCCGTCTGGAGCGCGAGAGCGCGGGTGAGGTAACGCAGAAGGCGCTGGAGGCGGCGGCGCACGTCACGCATCCGACGATGACCGAGCTTCTGAAAAAGCTGGAGAAAAAGGGCTTTGTCACCTGCCGCACCAGCGAAAAGGACCACCGCTGCAAGGTCGTCTCCGCCGCCGAGAGGGCGCACGAGCTGCATCATGCCATCGGTGTTTTCGACGATCGCGTGTTCACGGCGCTCTGCCGCGGACTGAGCGAGGGCGAGATCGCGGAATTTTTACGCATCACCGATGTGATGCTGGAAAACGCAAAAAATATGAACGACGCGCGGGAGCCTTTCCCGTGCGGGAGAGGATGTGATGCCGAATGATCCGACAGCTCACAAAATGTATCCGCGAATACAAAGCCCCGACGGTTTGGACGCTCGTGCTCATTTTAGCCGAGGTCGCCATCGACGTCATTATTCCCTTTGAAACGGCAAACCTCATCAATGAGGTCAAGGCCGGCGCGGAGCTCGGCGGCATCGTGCGCGTGGGTCTTGTGCTCGTGCTGCTGGCAATGATCTCGCTCGTGTGCGGCGGCGCGGCGGGCTTTACCGGCTCCAAGGCGGCGTCCGGCTTTGCCAAAAACGTGCGCCATGACCTCTTCACCAAGGTACAGGGCTTTTCGTTTGAGAACATTGACAAGTTCTCGTCCGCCTCGCTCGTCACGCGCATGACCACCGACATTCAGAATGTGCAGATGGCGTACATGATGTGCATCCGCATCGCGGTCCGCGCCCCGCTGATGATGATCTTCTCCATCATCATGGCGTTCATTATGGGCGGAAGGCTCGCGCTGACCTTTGTGGTCATCGTGCCGGTGCTGGTCGTCGGGCTGTTCTTCATCGCGCGCGAGGCCATGCCCGCGTTCCGCGCGGTGTTCCGCAAGTACGATAAGCTCAACGAATCCGTGGAGGAAAACGTGCGCGCGATGCGCGTGGTGAAGGGCTTCGCGCGTGAGAGCTACGAGACGAAGAAGTTCACCGCCGCGAGCGACAACATCCGCGGCGACTTCACGCACGCCGAGCGCGTGGTCGCGCTCAACTCCCCGCTCATGCAGCTGTGCGTGTACTTCAATATGGTGTTCGTGCTCTTCGTCGGCTCGAAGCTCATCATCACGAATGGCGGCACGACCATCGACGTCGGCCAGCTCTCCGCCATGCTCACCTACGGCATTCAGGTGCTCATGTCGCTGATGATGGTCTCCATGATCTATGTGATGCTCACCATGTCCGCCGAATCCGTCAAGCGTATCTGCGAGGTCTTGAGCGAGGAGTCCGCGCTCACCGATCCCGCCGCGCCGGTCACGACCGTCGCGGACGGCTCCGTGGACTTTGACGGCGTGAGCTTCAAGTATTCCGCCGGCGCGGAGAAATACGCGCTGCGGGACATCGACCTCCACATCGCCTCGGGCCAGACCGTCGGCATCCTCGGCGGCACCGGCTCGAGCAAATCGACCCTTGTGCAGCTCATTCCCCGTCTCTACGACGTGACGGAGGGCAGCGTGAAGGTCGGCGGCGTGGACGTGCGCGAGTACGACCTCGATGCGCTGCGCAGCGCCGTAAGCATGGTGCTGCAGAAGAACGAGCTGTTTTCCGGCAGCATCAAAGAAAATCTCCGCTGGGGCAATGAGAACGCTACGGACGCGGAGCTTGAGGAGGCCTGCCGCCTCGCGCAGGCGGACGACTTCATCCGCTCTTTCCCCGACGGCTACGACACCCACATCGAGCAGGGCGGCACGAACGTCTCCGGCGGACAGAAGCAGCGCCTGTGCATCGCCCGCGCGTTGCTCAAAAAGCCGAAGATTCTGATCCTCGACGACTCGACCTCCGCGGTCGATACGCGCACCGACGCGCTCATCCGCGAGGGCTTCAAGTCCTATATCCCCGAGACGACCAAGATCATCATTGCCCAGCGCGTCGCGTCCGTGCAGGACGCCGACCTCATCCTCGTGATGGACGGCGGCGCCATTGCCGCCTCCGGCACGCACGAGGAGCTGCTCAAGACCTCCGAGATTTACCGCGAGGTCTACGAATCCCAGACGAACGGAGGCGACGAGAATGCCTAAAGTGAATCCGCACGCCGATCCCACGCGGCGCGATCTCGGTCCCGCCGCCCTGGGGCGCACGGTGAAGAAGCTCTTTTCCTACTACCCCGTGCTCGCCCCCGTCACCTTCGTCTGCATCCTGTTCTCCTCCATCGTATCCTCCGTTCCCTCGCTCTTCACGCAGAACATCATCCAGATCATTGAAAAGTGGTACATCAGCCGCGACTGGGCCGCCGCCAAGGCGGAGATCGTGCCCTATCTCACGCTGCTCGTCGTGCTCTACGCGCTCTCCATTCTCTCCATGACGGTCTACACGCAGCTCATGGCGTATATGACGCAGGGCTTTCTGCACAAACTGCGCTGCGAGATGTTCGGCGGGATGCAGAAGCTGCCCATCCGCTATTTTGACAGCCACCAGCACGGCGACATCATGAGCCACTACACGAACGACATCGACACGCTCCGCCAGCTCGTCTCGCAGGCATTGCCCGCGCTCATTCAGTCCGGCGCGATCGTGCTCGTGGTGTTCTCCATCATGCTCTACTTCAGCCTTTGGCTGACGCTGGTGCTCGTGCTCGGCATCATCGCCATGGTCGCGGTCACGAAGAAGATCGGCGGCGGCAGCGCGAAATACTTCGTCCGCCAGCAGAAGGCCGTCGCCTCCACCGAGGGCTTCATTCAGGAGATGATGGCGGGTCAGAAGGTCGTCAAGGTCTTCTGCCACGAGCAGAAGAGCATCGAGGACTTCGACCGGCTCAACGACGCCCTCTTTGAGGACAGCTTCCGCGCGCAGGCCTATGCCAGCGTCCTCGGCCCCATCATCGGCAACATCGGCAACATCCTCTATGTGACGCTCGCGCTCGTCGGCGGCGTGTTCCTGCTCATCGGACTGCCGAACGTGTCGCTCTCCGGCAAGGCGCTGGACATCTCCATCCTTGTGCCCTTCCTCAACATGGCGCGCCAGTTCACCGGCAACGTCAACCAGCTCTCCCAGCAGATCAACGCGGTCGTCATGGCGGGTGCGGGCGCGCAGCGCGTGTTCGCCCTCATCGACGAAAAACCCGAGACGGACGACGGCTATGTGACGCTTGTGAACGCCGAGATCGCGCCCGACGGCACCGTGACCGAATCCGACCGCCGCACCGGTCATTGGGCGTGGAAGCACCCGCACGGCGACGGCACCCTCACCTACACCGAGCTGCGCGGCGACGTGCGCCTCACCGACGTGGACTTCGCCTACACCGAGGGCAAGGACGTGCTGCACGACGTATCCGTTTACGCCGAGCCGGGCCAGAAGGTCGCCTTCGTCGGCGCGACCGGCGCGGGCAAAACGACCATCACGAACCTCATCAACCGCTTTTACGACATTGCCGACGGCAAGATCCGCTACGACGGCATCAACATCAACAAGATCAAGAAGGCGGATCTGCGCCGCTCCCTCGGTCTTGTTTTACAGGAGACGAACCTCTTCACCGGCACGGTGATGGAGAACATCCGCTACGGCCGTCTGAACGCGACGGACGAGGAGTGCCGCGCGGCGGCAAGGCTTGCCGGCGCGGACGACTTCATCACGCGCCTGCCGCAGGGCTACGACACGCCCATCGGCGAGAACGGAAGCCGTCTTTCGGGCGGCGAGCGCCAGCGCCTCGGACTCGCCCGCGCGTTTCTGCACGACGCGCCGCTGATGCTCCTTGACGAGCCGACGAGCAATCTCGACAGCCTGAACGAGGCGGTCATCCTGAAATCGCTGCACGAGCAGTGCGCGGGCAAGACCGTCGTGCTCGTGTCGCACCGCGCGTCGACCATGCGCATCGCCGACACGGTCTACTCCGTCGAGCACGGGAGAATGAGCTGATGAAGGATATCGAAACCAAGCGCGAGCGCGAAAAGAAGATGATCTCGCAGATGATCGCCCTCTACTGCCGCCGCAATCACCACACAAGAGGCGCGCTCTGTCCCGAGTGCGCGGCGCTGAACGACTACGCCCGCGCCCGCTCCGAGCACTGCCCGTTCATGGAGACGAAGACCTTCTGCGTCAACTGCCGCGTGCACTGCTACAAACCTGACATGCGTGAAAAGATCCGCGCCGTGATGCGCTTTTCCGGCCCGCGGATGATTTTCTATCACCCCGTCGCCGCAATCCGCCACGTGGTGGAGACAAAGCGCGAAAAAAAGAGACTGGAGAGAGAAAACCGATGAAGCTGAAACGCCTTTTCTTCCTGATCCTCGGCTGCGTGTGCCTTGCGCTCGGCTGCGTCGGCATCGTGCTGCCGGTGCTGCCCACGGTGCCGTTCTTCCTTGCGACGGTGTTCTGCTTTGCAAACTCGTCGGAAAAGCTGCACACATGGTTTCTCGGCACAGAGCTCTATCAAAAACACCTCGACTCATTCGTGAAGAAAAAGGGCATGACCGCGCAGACCAAGGCCGGCATCCTGATGTCCGTGACGCTGCTGATGGCCGTCGGTTTTTTCCTGATGCTGCGAAAAGCACTCTACATTCCCTGCACTATTCTCGCTATTGTGTGGCTCTGCCACCTCGTCTACTTCCTCTTCGGTGTGAAGACGATCAAGACAGAATGCGAGGAGCAGATTTGAGTAAAAAAAGCGGCAGAGCCGGCGGAATGCTCCGGCGGCTCTGCCGCTTTTTTGAGAGAGAGAGGGAAAAATCATGCTTTTTCGGGGCGCAGCGGGCCGTAGAAGTAGCTCGCGGTCGCGCCGCCGTCGATGAGGAAGGTCGAGCCCGTGATGAACGCGCCCTTGTCGCTCATCAAAAGCTCGGCGACGTTTGCGACTTCGTCCGCCGTGCCGGGGCGTCCCGCAGGGCACTTAGCGAACATGTTCTTGTAGAAGTCGCCGCGCGGGCCGTTGAACTCGTCGAGTGCCAGCGGCGTGACGATGATGCCGGGGGCGATGTCGTTCAGGCACGCGCCGCGCTTGCCCCATTCGACTGCCTGCGCCGTGACGCGCTTCTCGTTGCAGCGCTTCGCCATCTGATAGGCAAGGAGCGTGTCACGGATGTTCTAGGGCTGCAAAAAGTCGAGGGACAGCAGCTCCTCCGTCGGCGTGGTGGCGAGCTTTTCGCCCTGCTCCGCCGTCAGGGCGGGCATGCGCCAGCAGGACTGGCTCGAGATCGTCACGCCCACGCCGCCCGGTGCGATGACCCTGCCGACCTCTTCTAAAAGTACCGCCGTACCGTAGAGGTCGACTTTCAGGATCGCCTCGATGGGCGCCTGACTGGGCGACACACCCGCAGCGTTGACGAGCATCTTGATCTCGCCGTACTTCTGCCCCCGGCGATGAGGGCCTGAATGGACTCGCGGCTCGAGAGGTCCATCTCGACGGGCGTGACATCGAAGCCCGCCTCGTTCATCGTTTTGGCGATAGCCTGCGCATTCTCTAATTACTTGTCGCCTACAACGATCTTCAGCCCGCGCCCATGCGGCGGGCGATAGCCATGCCGATCTGTCCGGCATCGGCCCATAACATGACGTTTTTCATCGTTTTCCTCCTTACAGCAGCGCCTTGACGCTCTGCGCCCAGGCATTGATCTTGCTTTCCGGCGTTTCCAGATGGTCGCCGCCGTTCGAGTCGAACTCCACCTGCATATCACAGGCAAAATCCGCGCCGGGGCAGGCGGCCTTCATATCTTTGATGACGCGGCCCGGCCAGCCGCCGTTTGTCATAAACGGCACAACGGTCTTGCCTGCAAAATTCTGTCCATGCAGGAATGTCTTGACGGCGGGGGCCATCGTGTACCACCACGTCGGCGTGCCGACGGCGATGACGTCGTAGTCGGCGACGTTGACGGGAAGCGGCTTGAGCTCCGGCTCAAAGCCCGCGTTCACCTCGTGCTGGCCCTGATCGACCACATCGTTGTAGCTGCCGGTATACGGCACGGCGGTGTCGAGCCTCACAAGATCGCCGCCGGCGACGCTCTGCAACGCTTTTGCGGTGCGCTCGGTGTTGCCGCACGACCAGGAGTAGTAAACGATCAGGAGCTTTTTCATTTTGCGACCTCCTCAGCCCACTGGGCAAGCGCGCTCTTCGCCTCGTCCACGTGGCTGCCGTGGATGGCGAGGCCCTTCGTGACCGCCGCGCCATGGGCAGCCTTGCGGATGTCGTTTTCGGTATCGGAAAGGCCGCTGCCCTCGTGCGTGCAGAAGGGGTGGATGGTCTTGCCCGTGAAGTCGTAGTGCTCGAGGAAGGTGTAGACCGCCATCGGCATCGTACTGCAATAGTTGGGGTAGCCGAGGTAAATTTCATCATAGGCGTCGAGGTCATCGGGCAGATCCAACACCGCGGGACGGGCGTTTTTCTGCCAGTCCTCACGCGCCTGCGCCACACAGGTCTTGTAGTCGTCTGAATAGGGCTCGGCCTGCTCAATTTTGTACAGCTCGCCGCCGGTCAGATCCGCGAGCATCTCAGCAACCTTTTCGGTGTTGCCGACGGAAATGCGGCGGTACGCGCCGCCGAAGTAGTTCTCTCCCGCGCGGGAGTAAAATGCGATCAATGCTGCCATTGTTTCGCTCCTTTCTTATCTTTTTGCGCCAAAAGCGGCGCACGGTTTTTGTTGATGCTTTCTGTCGCTAACTAAGGGACATTGTCCATCTTCCCTGCCTTTCGCCGCCCTCCAGCGGCAAAAAGCCCCTGCCGCCCGCGACCAGAAGACGTGCCACCTCCAGATTCTCGGCATACAGGAATTCACTTGGAAAGCCGAGTACAATGCGGCTGAATTCCTGCTCCGCCTCCCGCTCCGGCGGCGGGGCGATCAGAATGCAGGGAAAATTCTTGAGCTCTGCCGGTGCGACCGCCTCCATTTGCGCGATTGGGCTGTGGGCGGAGACTTCAATCAGGGCGGGCCGGGCTGCAAGGATCAGATTTTCGTAGGCGTCGGAAAACAAGCGGCGCTGATCGTTGAGCGTGATCTCGACCCGATCCTCGCTCAGCATATCACACAGCTCCCCATGGCTGCCGTACGCGATGGAGACGCTGACGTCGGGATACCTTGCCGAAAAGGCCGCGAGCGCGCGGTGGAACTCTCCCCCCTGCATAGGTGCGCAGGTAGCCGATCTTCAAATTCGCCGCCTCGCCCTTGGCGATCTTCGCCGCCTCGGCGCACATGCGGTCGCAGTCCGCTGTGAGCAGCAGGCTCTTACGGTAAAAGTATTCGCCCGCAGGCGTGAGCGAAAATGAGCGATTTTTGCGCACGAGCAGCGCAAAGCCCAGCTCACGCTCCAAGGACTGCACCTGCTGGGAGATGGCTGACTGCGAGATGAAATTTTCCCCCGCCGCGGCGGAAAAGCTCCCGAGACGCACGACGGATTGAAAGTATTTGAGCTGCTTGAGCATGATGCACCTCCTGATGTCTAAATGACGATCCCCTCGCAGTGGTCGATCTCGTGCTGGATGATCTCCGCCGTCCAGCCGGTGAAGGTCTTGAGGCGTGTTTGGAATTTTTCGTTCTGCCACTGGACTTTGACGGTCTGGAAGCGCTTTGCCTTGCGCGTGCCGGTGAGGGACAGGCAGCCCTCCTCGGTGTCGTAGGGGCCGGACTTTTTGACGATGACGGGGTTGAACATGAGCATGTATTCGCCGCCATTTTCAAAAGCGATGATGCGCTTGTTGACGCCGATCATGTTCGCCGCCATGCCGACGCAGCCGTCCTTGTGGGCGATTAGCGTGTCGAGAAGGTCATGCGCGGTGTTGGGATCGTCCGCCGTGGCGGCTTCGGCCTTTTGGGCGAGGAAGACTTCAGCTTTGCATATTTCACGAATCATGGCGTTCCTCCTGCGCGGCATTCTGCTGCTTGTAATGTGTGCCCCAGACGACCATGGAATCGAGGATGGGCTTTAGGCTGTAGCCGGTCTCGGTCAGCGTGTATTCGACGCGCGGCGGTACCTCGGCGTAGACCTTGCGGGTGAGCAGGCCCTTGGCCTCCATGTCGCGCAGCTGCGCGGTCAGCACCTTCTGCGTCACATCCTCAGGCAGGACGACCTGACGGACGGCGACGCCGACCTTTTCGCAGCGCTTGAGCGCACCGCGCTCGTAGGCCAGGTCGTCCTCGCGTGCACCGACGCGCAGGATGGCGAGGCATGGCTCTACGCCGTTTTTCTTCAGTTCTTCCGTCTTTGCATGGAGCCCCTCGGTCAGCGCCTTGGCGACCTCGGCTCCCTTGAGCAGCATAGCCATGGTAAAAATTCCTCCTCTGATCGACGCGGTCATCCGCGTTCCTATCCATGATTAGGATAACAAAATTAAAAATTGCTGTCAATTTCTTTTGACAAGCGCGGCGGGATATTATTTTACTTTCTTCGGCAGCTTGCCTTTTCCCTCGCTTTTTGCTACGATAGGAACGATAAATTTTGAAAGCATCAGGAGGGTCCTTCCCATGTCTGTGATCGAAGAGAAAAAAGCACTGAGAACCTTTATCCGCAAGAAAGAGCGCACGCTCGACCCCACCTATAAGGCCGAGAGCTCCGAGGCCATCTGCCGCCACCTGCTCGCACTCGACGAGTACAAGAGCGCGAAAGTCGTCTTCGCCTTTGCCGGCACCGAAAAGGAGATCGACACCTCGCTCTTTATGAACGAGACCATTGCTGCGGGCAAGACGCTGATCCTGCCCCGCTGCGCCGCCGAGCACGCCATCGATCTGTGCATCGTGCGTTCGATGGATGACCTGGAGGCGGGCGCCTACGGCATTTTAGAGCCGAAAAAGAGCTGCGCACTCGTCACCGCGGCGGACATCGACTTCGCCGTCGTGCCCTGCCTGTCGTTCGACCGCAAGGGCCGCCGTCTCGGTCAGGGCGGCGGGTACTATGACCGCCTGCTGCCGCAGCTCCACTGCCCGACGGTGCTCATCTGCCGCGAGCAGCTCATGTCGCCCGAGGTGCCGGTCGAGGAGCATGATATGCGCTGCACGATGCTGGTTACGGAGAAAGGGATTTTGACGCCGGAGGCGTAAAAGAGCTTTTTTCCTGCACTGGTGCAGGAGGACGATTCCCGCACCGTGCGGGATTGCGTAAAAGGGGGATACTCTCTTTCTCGAAAGAGAGTATCCCCCTTTACAACCCCCGAGAGAAAGGACGAGGGGCCTTCCCCCTCGACCCCGCACATTGGCAGTCTCGATCT
>ERZ772889.3351-NODE-3351-length-11216-cov-21.272915_pt1 | contig 11216 bp, 7 predicted proteins | sample MGYA00512127_ERZ772889 | MGnify/ENA primary metagenome ERZ772889 (study PRJEB29015, sample SAMEA2737689) | human gut metagenome | biome: human gut; feature: human-associated habitat; material: faeces | place: China | collected 2012 ... | reverse complement strand
CGTCGACATACGCCGCGCCTTCGGCCACCGTGCCGTCCACGGCGATGCGTTCGCCGGGATGCACGGCGACCAGATCCCCGGCGCGAAGCTCCGCAACGGGCACGGAGCGTTCGCCCGAAGGGGTGATCACCGTGACGGTTTTCGGTTGCAGGCCCATCAGTTTCGCGATGGCCGTCGTCGTGCCGCGCTTCGCCCGCTCCTCAAGCAGCCGCCCCAGCAGGATGAAGGCGACGATGACGGCTGCCGACTCGAAATAGACGTGCGGCTCGATGCCCCTCGACAGCCAGAATTCCGGGAAAAACAGGTTGAAAAGGCTGAACAGATAGGCGATTCCGGCACTGACGGCAACCAGCGTATCCATGTTGGCCGCCCCGTGGCGGAGCTGTTTCCAGGCGTTGACGAAGAACTCCCGTCCCAGTCCGAAAACGACCGGGGTGGAGAGCGCCCACACGGCGTATTTCACGGCCGGAGCGTCCATGAACAGCATGCCTCCGGCCACGATCGGAAGACAAAGCCCCGCCGCCCAAAGAGTCCGCCGTTTGAGCGCCCGGTAATGCGCCGCACGAACGTGCGCCGCCTCGTCCTCCGCCGGGCCTTCCGCGTCGGTCAGCAGGTCGTAACCGGCCGCCTGCACGGCCCGCTTCAGCGTCCCGGGAGAGCACTCCCCCGGACGGTAGGCCACCCGCGCCGTAGCGGAAGCGTAGTTCACATGCGCAGACTCGACGCCCGGCAGGCCGTTGAGCGCCTTATCGACCCGGACGGCGCACGAGGCGCAGCTCCTGCCTGCGACCGGGAACGTATTCGTGATGATCTTACTCTTTTCCATGGGAACAAAGGTAAGGTCCCGACACGCTCCGGGTGTTACAGAATTATGGATATGATTTATACCTACACTTCATCCAGCGGTTTCAGGCCGCGTCCTTTCAGCCGGCGGAATTCAGTGGGCGACATCCCGGTCTGGGCGCGGAACTGGGCGCTGAGGTGCGCCACGCTCGAATAACGGAGTTTGTCGGCGATCTCGCTGACGGTCAGGTCGCCGTAGGCCAGCAGTTCCTTGACCCGCTCGATCCGCTGGGCGAGGAAGTATTTCTCGATGCTGATGCCGTTGACCTCCGAAAAGAGCTTGCTCAACGCACTGTAATCACGGTGGCAGCGTTCGCGCAGGTAATCCGACAGGTTGACTTTCGAGGCATCTTCGCTGTAATGCACCAATTCGATCACGGCCGTCCGGATCTGCTCGATGAGGCGCATCCGGCTGTCGTCGATCAGTTCGAACCCGTAGGCTTCGAGCAGTTTGCGGAACGCCTCCCGCTGCTCCCGGCCGGGCTTCTCCTGCACGACGACCGTTCCCAGTCCGACATCGAGGGGCGTGAACCCCGCTTTTTCGAGCAGCCGGGTGACGACCAGAATGCAGCGGTTGCAAACCATGTTTTTGATATAAAAGACGTTCTCCCGTTCCATAACCGCATTCGTTTTATCCGTAAATATAACACAAAAACGATTCCGTCCCGCCGACCGTCTTCCAGCCTTTCAGGTTCCGGCCGTTGAAAAGCGTCGGCCACGGGACCTGCGCTCCGACGAAGGTGCAGGGTCCCCAACAGTGCAAGAGTCTCTTTTTCCTATCAGTCGGGCAGTTTTGATCGTACGAATATAGTCTATTTTTTTCGGGTCTTCAGCCTGTCCCCCTGCAAAATTAACCTCTGACCCGCTCCGTATTCCGAAAAAGTTTCGTAACTTCGGCACAGCAAACCCATAGACGAAGCCATGAAACATGCGCACATCCTGCTGCTGCTCCCTTGCGGCATGCTGCCGCCGCTCGCCGGGGCGCAGCGCACGGAGCCGCCCGGCCGGTTCGACATCGCACCGGAATAACCACCCCGAAAACAAGCAAACCAACCAAAAACAACCATGAAGAAAACCGCAATCACCCTCTTTTTCCTGCTTCAGGCCGCGTGTCTGTTTTCGCAGATCCCCCGCCCGGAATATCCCCGCCCGCAGTTCGAGCGGACGGACTGGATCAACCTGAACGGCGAATGGACCTACACGTTCGATTTCGGCGCAAGCGGCCTGGAACGCGGCTACGCCGGCTCGAAGGGATTCGACGGCAAAATCATCGTGCCGTTCGCCCCGGAGAGCAAGCTCTCGGGCGTCGGCCACACGGACTTCATAGGCCGCATCTGGTACCAGCGTACGATCGACATTCCGGCAGACTGGTCGGGACGCAACGTGATGCTCAACTTCGGAGCCGTGTACTACACCTCCGAGGTGTATGTCGACGGCCGCTTCGTCGGACGCCACTTCGGAGGCAGCACGTCGTTCTCCTACGACATCACCGCATTCGTGAAGCCGGGCGGCAGCCACAGTCTGGTCGTCTTCGCCACGAGCGACCTGCGCAGCGGCAAACAGACTGCCGGCAAACAGTCGCTGCAATACGCCTCGCACAGTTGCGACTACACCCGCACGACAGGCATCTGGCAGACGGTGTGGATGGAGGCCGTGGCTCCCGAGGCCCTCGCACGCGTCCAAATGACGACCGACATCGACCAGCAGCAGCTGATCGTCGCCCCGCAGTTCTTCCGGGAAAGCCCGAACACGCTCCGGGTGACCCTTCGGGACGGCGGCAAGGTCGTCGGCACGCGGCAGGTCCGGGCGTCGAACAGCAGCGTCGTCGTCATCCCGGTCAAAAAGGCCCGGCTCTGGAGTCCCGAAGACCCGTTCCTCTACGACCTGACCGTGGGTACCACCCAGGGGGACGAAGACGGTTTTGATACCGTGCACAGTTATTTTGCCCTCCGCAAATGGAGCTGTGAGCCGGACGCGAAAGGCATCCTGCGCTTCTGCCTCAACGGAAAGCCCATCCTCCTCAACGGCCTGCTGGACCAGGGCTACTGGCCGCAGGGCCTGTATACCCCGCCTTCCGATGCGGCGGTGGAGCGGGAGCTGAGCGAGGTGAAAGCGCTGGGATTCAACCTGCTGCGCAAGCACGCCAAGATCGAGCCGCAGCGCTGGTACTACCACTGCGACAGGCTCGGCCTTGTGGTCTGGCAGGACATGGTGAACGGCGGCAGCAGATACAACCTGTGGTTCGTCACCTACCTGACCAATGTGCTGCAGCCCCTTGTGCGCCGCCTGCCCGACGCAGAGCCGCTCTGGGGCCTGCTGAGCCGCGGAAAAGCATCCAGCCGGGAAACATACCGCAAAGAGCTGCAAGCCACCGTGGAAGCCCTGCGCTGCCATCCGTGCATCGGCTGCTGGGTGCCCTTCAACGAAGGCTGGGGCCAGTTTGATGCGGCCGGGGCAGTGCAGGCCATCCGCACGCTGGACGATACCCGCCTTGTGGACGAGGCCAGCGGTTGGTATGATCAGGGCGGCGGAGATGTGTGCTCCATCCACAACTATTTCTATCCGCTGCATGTAAAGCCCGGAAAGCGCACTGTGGCCCTGAGTGAATACGGCGGCATTGCATGGCCCATGCCGGGGCACGAAGCACCGGGCAAAACCTACGGCTACGGCACGGCCAAGAGCCGCGCAGACCTGACCGCCCGCTGCAAAAAGCTGCAATTGGGCACGGTGCTGCCGCAGCTCAAAAAAGGACTCTCGGCGCTGGTGTACACCCAGCTGACGGATGTGGAGGATGAGGTGAACGGTCTGTTCACCTATGACCGGGCCGAGATCAAGCCGGATGCCAATGCCGTCCGCTCGGTGAATGCTGCCCTTGCCGCAGAGTTTGCGAAAGTAGTGAACCCTCTCAGTCACGGCTGACGCCGTGCCAGCTCCCCCGAAAGGGGGAGCTTTTTTGTGCTTGTCGGAAAATAAAAAGAGCTCCCCCTTTCGGGGGAGCTGGCAAACCCGTAAGGGTTTGCCTGAGAGGGTCTTTGTTCTCAGCTGTTGGCGCTGTTGTTCACGATCTTTTTGGCGGGCAGTTTGTTCATGGCAGAGCTGTCCAGATCGTGTGCCAGCTCTGCACCGCCTGCGGCCAGTGCGTCGTCCAGCTCGCCGCCCTTCATATCGCTCAGGATCTGGCTGCGCAGGTCGTCCAGCGAAGAAACGCTCAGCGGGTCTACACGCACCATCAGGAGCAGGGTGGAGCCGTTGATCTGCACGGCAGCGGCTTCGCCGTAGGAAAGGCTGCGCAGAGCATCGGCAGCACCGTCCTGCGTAAAGGCCGAAGCAACATCGCTCTCGGTCAGCAGCTCGGTCTGGACGCTGGCGCTGTCGTCGGAAGTTTTGCCGTCCAGCACAGCGTAGATGTCCGGCAGGGCATTCTGTGCGGTCTCATGCAGGGCACTCACCTGATCCGAGACCGTCTCGCCGCCTGCGGCGTTGACGCTGTCGGCAGCGGCCTGTGCCAGCTTGAGCATCTCGGCCTTCTGGTCATCGTCCGCAAAGGCGTAGGTGCTGGTATTGTACAGCGGGATGCTGATGTAGCAGATCTCATACATGCTGTCGTCCAGATGGCTGGTCAGCTCGTCGTCCTCCACTGGGGTCTCGCCGTCCAGGCCGTAGACCATATCCAGCAGGGCGGTGTGCTCCACCTGCAGACGTTCATATGCCTTGACGGTCTCCAGACCAATGCCGTTGGCGGTGTAGGTGTCGCCGTACTGGTCCATCATCTGCTGGGCATAACGGTCGGCAGTGGAAAGCTGCTCTGCAGTCAGCTCACCGCCCAGCGCCTTGAAGCGGGCATCCACAGCGGCCAGCGTTTCCAACGTTTCCTGCGTTTTCTGGGCCACATAGTCGCTCACAACTGCGGTCTCGCCGCTGTCAGAGTCGGTGGTGATGGTCTCTTTCAGGAAGGCTTTTACGTCGGTGGTGTCCTGATCGGTGCCGGCAAGCTGGGCGGCCTGCTGGTAAGCACCGTACTGTGCCAGCAGATACATGCCGGAGGTGATCTCAAAATCACCGATGCTGCCCACGGTGTTCGGGGCGGAAATGGTGCAGCCCACAAGGCTGAACACCAGTGCAAGTGCGCAGATCAGCGCGAGAAGTTTCTTTTTCATGGTAATGCTCCTATGATGTTTATTTTTGCTCGGCGGAGGCAAGGATCTCTGCCATCGCCTTGAGGATGCTTTGCAGCAGCTCCAGCGGCTTTTCGTCGGGCTGAAGCGTGACCGAGAGATAGGGCCGGTTGCCTGCACCGGCGGTGACGCGGCCATTGAAGGCCACCAGCAGGCCCCGGATCATGGGCAGCTCCAGACTTTCCAGCTGCAGGGTGAGGGTGTCCTTTTTCTGGGTCACTTCGGTCACGCCCACAGTGCTGGCCTGCACGCGTACCAGCGACACGTTCACCAGATCGTTCACCGAGGGCGGCGGGTCTCCGTAGCGGTCGATGAGCTCGTCCAGCACATCGGCGGCATCCTCTGCCGTCTGGATGGCGGCAATGCGCTTATAAGCTTCAATGCGGCCCGGGCCGTCTGCGATATATTTCTCCGGGATGAAGGCATCCACCCGCAGGTCCACAAGGCATTCACTCTTGTCCCGCCGGACAGGTTCGCCCTTGGCCCGGGCGATGGCCTGCCCCAGCATCTTCACGTAGAGGTCGTAGCCCACGGCCTCCATGTGGCCGTGCTGGCTGTGGCCCAGAAGACTGCCCGCACCCCGGATCTGCAGATCCCGCATGGCGATGCGGAAGCCGGAGCCGAAGGCCGTGAACTCCCGGATAGCGGAGAGCCGCTTCTGAGCGATATCGGTCAGGGTCTTGTCCCGCCGGAAGGTGAAGTAGGCATAGGCCTTGCGGCCGGAGCGGCCCACCCGGCCTCTTATCTGGTACAGCTGGGCAAGGCCCATGCGGTCGGCGTCCTCGATGATGAGGGTGTTGCAGTTGCGCACGTCGATGCCGGTCTCGATGAGGGTGGTGCACACCAGAATATCGATCTCGCCGTTCAGCAGATGCTGCCACACGGGGTTCAGCTCTTCCTCGGTCATCTTGCCGTGGGCAATGCCGATGCGTGCGCCGGGCACCAGCTTGCTCACATGGGCGGCGCAGGCTTCGATGTTGTCCACCCGGTTGTGCAGGTAGTACACCTGCCCGCCCCGGGCAAGCTCCTTCTTCATGGCTTCGGCAAGGATCACGTCGTTGTATTCCAGCACAAAGGTCTCCACGGGCTGCCGCTCGATGGGCGGCTGCTCGATGGTGGAAAGGTCCCGGATGCCGCTCATGGCCATGTTCAGCGTGCGGGGGATGGGGGTAGCCGAAAGGGTGAGCATGTCCACCCCGATGAAGTTCTCCTTGAGCTTTTCCTTGTGCTTCACACCGAAGCGCTGCTCCTCATCGATGATGACAAGGCCAAGGTCATGGAACTTCACGTCCTTGGACAGCAGCCGGTGGGTGCCCACCACGATGTCCACACTGCCCGACTGTAGGCCCCGGAGGGTCTCCTTCTGCTGTTTTGCGGTGCGGAAGCGGGACATCATCTCCACCTTCACGGGAAAAGCTTCCATGCGGGAAAGAATGGTGTTGTAGTGCTGCCACGCCAGCAGGGTGGTGGGGGCAAGGATGGCGCACTGCTTGCCGCCCATCACACACTTGAAGGCGGCGCGCAGGGCCACTTCGGTCTTGCCCACGCCCACGTCGCCGCACAGCAGGCGGTCCATGGGCCAGCCCTTTTCCATGTCCTGCTTGATCTCGGCGGTGGCGTTCAGCTGGTCGTCGGTCTCGTCGTAGTCAAAGCGGGTCTCAAAGTCCCGCTGCCAGTCGCCGTCCGGCGGGAAGGCGTAGCCTGTGGCCTGACGGCGGCGGGCGTAAAGCTCAATCAGCTCCTGCGCCATCTCCTCGGTGGCCTTTTTCACCTTGGCGCGGGTGCGCTGCCACTCGGTGCCGCCCAGCTTTGCCAGCTTTACCTTTTCCTCATCGCCGGGGGCAGTGTAGCGGCTGAGCAGATCCAGCTGGGTCACCGGCACATACAGCACATCAGAGCCGGAATACTGCACCTTGAGGTAGTCCTTGGTAGCGCCCTGCACCTCCAGCCGCTGGATACCGGCGTACATCCCGATGCCGTGGCTCTGGTGCACCACATAGTCCCCGGGCTTGATGTCCGAAAGGCTGGACAGGGCGTTTTTGTTCTTCTTGCGCTTTTTGGCTTCGGCGGCGGCTTCCTCGTCCAGCCCGTGACGGCGGCTGGAAAGCACTGCCGTGTGGGCAAAGGGAAAGGTGCACCCGGCGGTCAGATGCCCGGGCAGCACCTGTAAAATGCCCTTGGCGGGGCGCACATCCCGGCTCATGCTCACGGCGTAGCCCTTGTCAGCAAGGTCACGGGTCAGGGCGGCTGCGCCCTTGGGTGTACCGGCAAACAGGGTGACGGCATAGCCTTGGGCAATGAGTGGGTCTAAGTCCTCCCGCAGGGAGGCAAGGTCGCCGTTCCAGTTGGGGGCGGCAAAGGCCTCGGCGTTGATGAGGTCTTTCAGTTTGAACTCGTTCATCCCGCGCAGGAAATTCTCGCACAGCAGGGTGCTGTGGTTCTGGGCGGCAATGACAAGATCGTCCATGGTCTGGTACAGCACATCCAACCCGGGGCAGAGCACGCCCTCTTCCAGCAGTCCGGTCAGCTCCTCGCTGCGGCGGAACTCAGTGGCCTTTTGGGCATCCCGGATGCCGCCCACCTCGTCCAGAATGAACAGCGGCGTGTCCAGATGGTCCAGCAGCGTGGCGGGGGCAGGGTAGCGGATGCCGTAATATTTATCCATGGCCTCCGGCATCAGGCCGGAATCCAGCTGGGAAAGATCGGCTTCGGTGGCCTTTTCCAGCGCGGCGCGGTGCTTGCCGCGCGCCTTTTTGATGGCATCGCGCAGCGCTTCGGCGGTCTCGGCGGTGCTGCCGAACAGCACCTCGCGGGCAGGGGAGAGGTATATTTTTTCCAGTGCGCCGTCCCGCCGCTGGGTCAGCAGGTCAAAGGAGGACATGGAGTCGATCTCGTCGTCCCAGTACTCCACGCGGGCGGGCTGACGCATATCCGGCGCGTAGATATCCACGATATCGCCGCGCACGCTGAACTGTCCCGGGCCGTCCACCTGACTGCGGCGCACATACCCGGCGGCAAACAGCCGCGCCACCAGCGCCTCGCGGTTATACACCATGCCGGGCTTCAGGGTGAGGGTGTTCTGGATGAATTCTGCCCGGGGCACGGTGTACTGCAAAAGTGCCTCGGCGGGCACGCAGACGGCCTGCAGCCGTCCGCCCGCCAGTGCACCCAGCACCGAAAGGCGGCGGTACTCGTACTCGCGGCCTGCACCCTCCACCGGGCGCAGCATAAAGTCGCGCGGGGGGAACACCGCTGCGGTAAGCCCCAGCGCCTTGAGGTCGTCCGCAAAATGGGTGGCCTCGGCTTCGCCGGGGGTCACGATGCAGAGCACCCGGCCAAGGTCTTTTTGCAGTGCGGCATACAGCAGCGCCCTGCCTGCGGGCGGCAGACCGAACAGCGCCGCCGTCCCTGCCGAGCCAAAGCTTGCGGCGACCTTCTGATATTCCGGGGTGGCCTTGAGTAAGGCTTCGTACATGGAAAAACCTCCTTTCCTACTGGGATGAGCATTGAAAATGCGCGGCGGTTAGCGGGTTCGCCCTCTCAGTCACCTTCGGTGACAGCTCTCCCAAGGGGAGAGCCAAGAGCACTCCCGAGAACTTTCTCTTTTCGCCTAACACTTTAGTAACGAGCCTTAGACCTTGGCTCCCCCTTTGAGGAAAGACTTCCCCCGGCCGGGGGAAGATGTCACCGCAGGTGACAAAAGGGGGAATCTGGCGCGGGAGCGCCTGAGAAGGCGCGTTTACCCGTTATACTTGCTCTGTGCCAGACCCAGTTTACCGTCCATGATGAGCTTTGCGGCGGCTTCAAGGTCGGCGTAACGGTCAGAGATGGCCTTGGCGTCCTCGGGCGGGAACTTGCCCAGCACCCATGCGGCAAGGTCGTAGTCCGGGTGGGGCTTTGCGCCGATGCCGATGCGGATGCGGGGGAAATTTTCCCCGCCCAGCCGGGCAATGATGCTCTTCAGGCCGTTGTGCCCGCCCGCAGAGCCGGAGGGACGGATGCGCAGCTTGCCGGGGGCTTGGGTGATGTCATCGCACAGCACCAGCACATGGCCGGCAGGGATCTTGAAAAAGCCCGCCATAGGGGCGATGGAATCGCCGGAAAGGTTCATGTAGGTCAGGGGCTTCAGCAGCACCACCTTGTGGCCGTCCACCTCGCCCTGTCCCCACAGGCCTTGGAACTTGGTTTTGCCCACAGAGATGTTCCACTTGTCGGCCAGCGCGTCCAGCGCGGCAAAACCGGCGTTGTGGCGGGTGCCATCGTACTTTGCTTCGGGGTTGCCCAGCCCTGCAATGAGCCAGATATCGTTTTCATTCATGATATGATAATACCTTTTCCTGATAATAGTGTGATACAACATCTAAGTATAACATACGCGCGCACAAAAAGATATACATTATAAGCAAAAAATGCCCCCATGCCGCAGGGCACAGGGGCAAAAGGGCTTATTACAGGTTCAGCGTGATGGCAGAGGCCTTCCAGCGGCCGTCCTCCTTCACCATGGTGATGGTGCCGGATACCTGCGCGGCGGCGGTGCTGTCCGTAGCGGTCAGCAGGGCGGCGGAAAAGTCGTAGCAGTTTTCTGCCCCGGCGCGCTTTTTCAGGGTAAGGTCAGCGGGCACCAGCTTGTCGCCGGACTGCCCTGCCAGCGCAGTGATGCGGGTGGGCAGGCGGTTTGCCATGACCTTGTTCAGGCAGTCGGCGGTCATGGCATCGCCCAGCTGCGCCTGAAGAAAGGCGTACAGCCCATCGGTATCCACTGCGGCAAGCCCCGGTTCGCTGCCGGAGGATGCGGCGGCGTCCACAGCCTGCTCTACGGCAGAAGAGCAGGAGAGCAGCTGCTGCACCACGAACTCCGCCTGTTTTTTGGCGGGGTCGCTGCGCAGGCGGGTCAGGGCGAACACGGCGGCAACAGCCGCGAAGAAAAGGACAAGGCACAGTGCCTGCTTGCGAAAACTTTCAGACTTCATACGCAGCTCCCTTCTGGCAGAGGTTTATTTGCTCTGCTCGTTTTCCAGCTTCTGCTTTTTGGCGATGTAGGCTTCCATCTTGGGCTCTGCCCAGCCGTCCAGATTGGTCTGGCGCTCCCGGGCGATGCCCAGTGCCTGTGCGGGCACATCCTTGGTGATGGTGCTGCCGGCGGCGGTGTAGGCACCGTCGCCAACCTTGACCGGGGCCACAAGGTTGGTGTTGCAGCCGATGAAGCAGTAATCGCCGATCTGGGTGCGGAACTTATCCTTGCCGTCGTAGTTGCAGGTGACGGTGCCGCAGCCGAAGTTGCAGTACTTGCCCACATCGCTGTCGCCGATGTAGGTCAGGTGGCTCACGGTGTTGCCACGGGCAAAGTTGGAGTTCTTGGTCTCCACATAGGCGCCCAGATGCACGCCGTAGTCGGTGACGGTGTTCACCCGCACATGGGTGAAGGGGCCGATGTTGTTGTGGGGGCCGATGTGGCTGCCGTAGATCTGGCTGGCGTTCACGGTGGTGCCTTCATCCACGGTGCTGTCCTCGATCAGGGTGTTGGGGCCGATGACGCAGCCTGCGCCGATGACCGTCTTGCCCCGCAGGATGGTGCCCGCAAGGATCACAGCGCCCGGGGCAATGACCACCTCCGGGTCGATCTGCACGGTGCGGCTGTTGATGGCCACGCCGTTTGCAATGTGCTGCACAAGGATGTCCTCGCGGGCAGTCTCGGCGGCGTCCAGCTGTGCCAGAGCTGCGGCGCGGGCCTGTTCAGAAATGGAATTCTGCATGAAAAAAATCTCCCTTCCCACCAAAGCGCGCGGCGGAAGAGAGACAGGAAAGGCGACCGGAAAATTGTTGCCTGTCCGCCCCAGCACCCCGCTGCGGAAAGCTTTGTTCCGACAAAATAGAATTTGAAAAGTTACAGGGATAGAAAGTTGTATCCAACAGGACGAGAAATCGCGTGTATAAACAAAAAACCTCTCGAACTTTCTCCCATTCTATACTACCTTAAAACTTGGAGAATTTCAAGAGATTTGCATAAAAAATAACAGACAAATTCGGGATTTTGCATGGTGGAAAGGAATGGATTTTCTGGTATAATAGTTTAGCATTCATAAAACAATGTTCATCGTACGTTCAAGACAAGGCAAACGATGAGACCGCGGCTGCCATGCCGCCGGTCACGAATGGGAGGTAAACAACGCATGAGCAAAAAGTATCTGTACTACTTCA
>ERZ772889.3346-NODE-3346-length-11229-cov-3.921783_pt1 | contig 11229 bp, 8 predicted proteins | sample MGYA00512127_ERZ772889 | MGnify/ENA primary metagenome ERZ772889 (study PRJEB29015, sample SAMEA2737689) | human gut metagenome | biome: human gut; feature: human-associated habitat; material: faeces | place: China | collected 2012 ... | reverse complement strand
AATCGTTTCCGGTGTATTTCCCTTGTGGCAGGCAAGACATATAATAGAATTTTCTCCAAAGTCCTTTGGTGTGCTATGCACAAACTCATTACTGTTTATCCAGGCTGATCTCAAAACCTGTGATTCTCTCTCCATAAATGTTTTTGCCGGATAAAGTGCGCCAAGTGATCCTCCGCATCCCACAAAATAAATATTTTTAATTCCACCGATGTCTTTTTTTTCTTCTAAAATTTCTTTCACAATGTTTTTAATGTCTTTACTTACGTATCCCATTTTTTCTCTCCTTTTTATAATGTATTTATTTGTTCTATGTGTTTACTATAATACAATATAATACATTCTGTCAATATATATCATACAATATAGGAAAATATATACATTTTTGCAACTTTGTTTTATAATATTTGTGAAAGTTATATTAGGAGAGAGGTATTTATATGGAACTGAACAACACCATTGCCACACCACTGTACAAACAATTGGAGGAAAAAATACGAAAAGAAATTGACGCCGGAGAACGGGCGGCCGGCAGTCGTCTGCCTACAGAAAATGAATTAAGCGAATCATACCATGTGAGCAGAGTTACTGTCCGAAAAGCATTAGCCGTTTTATCTGAATCCGGATATTTAGAAAGGAAATCAGGAAAAGGAACTTTTGTAGCGGAAAAAAAATTGCAGCGTAATATTACAGAAGTCATAAGTTTTTCTGATATGTGCCGGATGAAAAACGCAACACCTGGAGCTAAGACCATAAAAATTGCATTGGAAGATCCTTCTGAACGGGATTTAACTGAAATGTCACTACACGAAGGGGATAAAATACTCGTAGTGGAAAGAATCCGTTATATGGATAATGTCCCTGTCATCTTAGAGTTCAATAAATTTCCCGAATCCTTTTCTTTTTTATTTGGAGAAGATTTAAACGACTCATCTTTGTATGAAATACTAAGAAAACACAATATCATTCTGGATCATTCACGTAAAACACTTGATATTGTTTTCGCTAATGCCCAAGAGGCTAAGACTTTAAACATCAGTAAGGGGTATCCTCTGCTCCGGATATCAAGTATCATCCACGATGTTGACAACACTATCACGAATCTTTGCAAACAGCTATGTATCGGTGATAAGTTCCAGTTTATTATTTAGTTACAATTTGTGCTGTTTCCAATGCGGCTCATCTAATAACAAATGCGATAAAGTCCCTTATTACAATTAACTTTATCGCATTTGTTATATCCTTAGAGAAGTCATTATTTCCCATTGTGCTACTATATTTTCTAAGGTTAAAAAGCTCCGGTTTCTGCCACCTGAAAATGCCGGAACAGAAAGGACAATTTCTTATGCATTTATCGAAAAATAAACTGGCGGTCTTTTTTCCGGGCATCGGTTATCACTGTGACAAACCACTGCTCTATTACAGCCGAAAGCTTGTTGCCGAAGCAGGTTATGAAACCGCTCTTACACTGGACTATTCCCTTGCCGGCAGCGATATCACTGGAAATATCCGGGGTAATAGGGAGAAAATGCAGCAGGCTTTTTCTTATCTTTATGAACAGGCTGTAAAACAGCTTTCTTCCGTAAACTGGCAGGATTATGATGAAATTATATTTATCTCAAAGAGCATCGGAACGGTTATTGCCTCTGCCTATGCAAGGAAGGAAAATATTTCCTGCCGCCAGATTCTCTATACCCCTTTACGGGAAACCTATGATTTCCACCCGCAGAATGCCATTGCTTTTCTCGGCACTTCCGATCCCTGGAGCGATATTGAAAAAGTGACTGGCATCAGCAGAGGGCAAAAGATTCCTCTTTTCCTCTATCCGGATGCCAATCACTCTTTAGAAACAAAGGATACACTTCGCAATATCGAAACACTTCGCAATGTTATGGAGGAAACAAAGCGTTTTCTTACTCCTTAAATACCTTTTTGAATCAGGATTTTGCCATCCTGAACCTCAATCCGCACTTTATTGGAATCGATACCGGCTTCTTCTAACATTTCTTCTGTCAGCTGCAGCCGGTGGGCTTTGTCTAAAACGGAATATTCTTCATGGGTAAATTCTGCTGCACTTGCAAGACGCTGCAGTTCTTCTAAAGATACTTTCCGAATCTTTTCGGTACTGATTTTGCCATCGGAAATCAGCACTGTCCGCTCCACTTTATCCGCCAATGCCATATCATGGGTCACTATGATTATTGTAATTTTAAATTCTTCATTCAGTTTGTGGAACAGCTCAAATATCTGATTTGCAGTCTTTGTATCTACTGCGCCGGTAGGTTCATCTGCCAGAAGAATCGACGGCTGATTGGAAAGTGCAACGGCAATGGCAATCCGCTGCTGCTCGCCACCGGATAGCTGGGAAGGGAACTTATCCGCATGTGCTTCCATACCGACTGCCTTTAATAAATCTCTGGCACGCTTCCGCTTCTCCCGGGCGGATGTTCCCGGATGAACCTGCATGGGTGCTTCAATATTTTCCAGCGCCGTAAGATAAGAGAAAAGATTTCTTGCACTCTTCTGCCAGACGAATCCCACTTTGTCACGGCGGTATAAAACCAGTTCTTTTTCTGTATAGGACGATAAGTCCTTTCCATCCACCATAAGGATTCCTGCTGTGGGTGATTCCAGTCCTCCGATGATATTAAGCAGCGTCGACTTTCCACTGCCGGATTTGCCGATAATTGCCATCATTTCCCCATCTTCTATCGTAAGATCCAGTCCTTCCAGTGCCATGACTTTATGCTGTTCCATCTCATATATCTTTACCAGGCTGTCACACTGAATCATTTTACCAGCCTCCCATCCTTTAATTCATAGACAAAATCACCAAGTTCCATCAGATTCGGGTCATGGGTGGTCATGACTACGGTGATATGTTCCTGCTCTACCAGTTCACGAAAAAGCTTCATGACTGCAAGCCCCGATGCCGTATCCAGTGCACCGGTTGGTTCGTCTGCAAAAATCACCTGTGGTCTGTGGGCAACTGCCCGGGCAATTGCCACCCGCTGCTGTTCACCGCCGGACAACTGATATGGCATATGATAAATCCGTTCTTTCAGTCCGACCCGCTCTAAGATTTCTATTACACGCTTCTTCTGTTCTCCCCTATTTTTCTGCTCTTCCTTATCCTTCTTCCGTTTCTCTTTATCACCGGATAACCGCAGGGCAAATTCCACATTTTCATAGGCATTCATCACAGGAATCAATGCCACAGACTGAAAAACAAATCCCATCCGGTAACGCCGCAAGTCCTCCCGCTCCCTGTCTTTTAAATATTCCAAATCTTTTCCGAAAAATTCCACTTTTCCTTCCGTCGGTACATCAAGAGCACTTAAAAGATTAAGAAGGGTTGTCTTGCCGGAGCCGGAACGTCCCTTTAAAATAGTAAGACTGTTGCTTGGTATCTCCATGGAAACGCCGTCCAAAGCCCGGACGATGCTGCCATCTCCCGACGAAAAATATCTTTTTATATTTTCTGTGCGTATTGCTATCGTCTGTTCCATCAGCTGTCCTCCCCTAACCGAAGTGCCTTTGCAATTTTCATGCTCCGCAGTATTTTCCGGATAATCAGATAACAGAATAACATCACTGCCAGAAGTACCGCTAAAAGCTTCAGAAGGTCTGTGGGATAAATGTATATTTCTATGGCAAGATTATGCTTTTGCGGCAGATAGACCACCATCAAAAGCCGTACGAAGAAAAAGGTTGCCAGTGCTCCGATTCCGCCACCGGCAAGCAGTGGCCCGGCGGAAGTAAATAGCTGTTCCGTCAAAAGCAGCTTTCGAATCTCTCCCATGCGCATCCCCATTGCCCGGTAGACTCCCAGCAGCAGTTCCCGTTTTTTCAGTGTCATAATCCAATAGAGTAAAAATCCTACCGAACATACCACCAAAGATAAAATAAAGCTTAATGTAAACATTCCATTTGTCACCTGAACCATAGCTGAATTCCGGTTGTCGGCAAGCTGCTCCTGCAATAAGGTAAGCTGTTTTGGCTGAATGTCGGCTGCCGCAAAACTTTTCGTAAACATAGTCTCTTTCACACCATCTGAAAGCTTCATCCACACCTGGTAAGGGGTCTGACCAAAAGCACTGATTACCGTGGCATAATTTGCCACCAGAAGATACTGCTCCTGTTCCGTAAGATTGCCTTCTTCATCTTTCACATAAGTATACCTTTCATAACCCGGAAAGCAGTCTAAGATGGCACAGACCTTTGCCTTGCTGCTGCCCATTTTATCTTCGCCGATTTCCGCCGGAAGATACCTTGTATAACTTAAGACATCGCCTGTTTTTAATTTTAATTTATCTGCCAGATTCGAAGAAATAATGACACCATCCGGTTCTTCTGCCAGCGCATTCAGCGCATAAAACCAGTGCTCTTTGTTTACGCCATCCTTAAGCTCTGCGGTCTCTCCGAATTCTTTTGTATGGACTGCCATCAGTTTTCCACCGGAAACAGTACCGTTTCCTGCTGTAATATCTGTCTTTTCATCGATCAGGACTCTGGTGGCATTTTCGCAGACATTTTCTTCGATTAAGGTTTCATATCTTCCAAAATCCGGCTCTATATAATTCCAGTTGGTGTCCTGTCCTTCCAGCTTGGAAATCTGCAGCCGGAAATTTTCTTCCACCACCGCATCCGCTCCGATGCCATATGCAATCCGCTCTTCCATATTCTGATTCATGGTTCGCGCCATATTGGCTTCAAATATTCCACTAGCTACTGTCATAATCAAAAATACTGCCAGAAATCCCATTTTGTACCAAATCCGCTTCAACTGTAAAAATGCCGCATATTCTGCCGGGCGGAATCGTTTCTTAAAGATTTTATCTACCGCCAGTATGAGATAATAAAAAAGACGTATAAACAATAAGCCTGCTGCCAGTATAAATACCGATGTATTCAAAAGAATTACCGGATCCATCCCCTTTCCCGCAATCAGTTCCAGCGCAAGACTCTCCTTCTGCCGGTTGTAATTGAAAAGCAGATAGCAGGACAGAAAAAGTAACAAAACATCCAAAAAGCACTTTTTCCAGAAGGGATTTGTCACTATATTATTTTTTGCTGTCCGTTCATTTACAATGGTATATTTTGTCCGTCGCAGCGCCGGTATCGTCAGAAATAAAATTACAATAATCGCCGCCACCAGGGCATAGAGAATCATTCCCCCATTTAAGGTATACATGCTTACATCTTTTCCGGTAAATTTTAAAAACCCGTCGGTGGAAGCTGCTCCTTTGCACATTCCATATCCCAGCAAAAGTCCAAACACTGCGCCTATCAATGCCAGAAAGGATGCCTGCAAAAGATAAATCATTCCCACCTGCAATTTGGTTGCGCCCCGGCTCCGGAGTACCGCAATTTCTCCTTCTTCCAAAGAAAGTATCTGAGACGATACCATGTAGATAAACAAAAGCAGCAATACAATACACGGGATTTCCAACGCCCACAGCATCTGCTGTATGGTTCGCTGCTTTGTAAAAAAGGACGCCAGAGTATCTGCCATATTATCCTGATACTTTGTATCCGATGACCGGAACTGCTGCATATAATCGGCATACTCTGCTGCATGCTTTGCATCTATCTGCCGGTAGTCCAACATCAGATTTTCTTCGTAACCGATTTCATCCTGTCCAAAGGAATCTATCATGGCATCAAAAGTATTCTCTGATACAAACAGTGTATTTCCAAAATCACTGAGCGTGTGATACCAGTAACTGTCATTGATATCCTTTTCCTTTATGATTCCTGTTACCTTAAAATCCACTTCATAAGCTTCTGCTTCACTCTGCAATTTCAGATGAAGCACTTCTCCTGTCACCAGTCCATAGGCATCCATCGTCTCTTCACTGACAAGGCAGGGATAGCAGCCGTTTGTTTCCGTCTGATTTTCACTGTCTAAACCCTCTCCGTATGTAATATCTGTGTTCTTCGATAATTCCAACAGATATCCAATGGTGAAATATTCATTGGTTCCGCCCAGGCTGGTATCTGCTTTTCCACCGGAAAGGCTTAAATACTGCTCCGATGCCACGGTATCCACCGCCACATATTCGGTCCATTTTTTCTCATATGCCACAAGTTTCTCTAACACTTCCTTTGCAGAACTATAATCCTTCGAAGAATAGCTGCCACTACGATTCATCACTGCCGGAAATGTTTCCTGTTCCTTGGCATAAGTCTCAAATCCGGTTCTTAGCACCTGATTTCCAGCACCGCGTTCAAACATCGGATGGCAGACGAACAATGCGACAAACAGTGCAATTCCCATGAGCAGGCACAAATTCAGTCCTTTTTTATTCTTTATCTTGCAAAAGACAAAATGTAACATTCCAACTCCTCCTACTCTCTTGCCAGTACATCGCCAGCCTCTACTCCGGTCAGGACTACTTTTCCATTTCCGGTAAGCGCATCATCCAGTAAAACATACTGCTTCACCAGATGTCCCTCTTCTACCTTCCACACAAAATACGACACCTTCTTCGGGTTCATCGCATCCTTCTCTTCGTAAATCATTCCTGCCGGAAGTACCACCACATCCTCCATGGAAATATAAGGAAAATCCACGCTTCCGCCCTTTCCCATATCATCTGTGATTTCATCGTCCATCCGTACATAAAATGCCGGTGCATCGTAGCCGGAAGTTGTCTGAAAAGTATAATGTACACCATCTTCGTCTGTATAAATACAGCCTTCATCCAGATTATTGCTGCCTGCTGCAAATCCCACGCAGGTTCCGGTGTAGGTTGTATCCCCGGAAGTAATACTTACCGGCTCTCCCACTTCTGCAATATCATCTGTATAGACCGTCACTGATTTGCTGCTCACCATCTGCACCAGAAGCAAATCCGAAGTTTCTCCTTTCATCTTAAGGATTTCCTCTCCGGCTTCTACTGTGTCTCCTTCCCAGGCAGTTATTTTCGAAACCTGTCCATCCGCATCTGCATAAACAGATAATTTCCCTGTTCCGTCATTTCCACGGCTTAACGTATCATAAGCTGCCTGCAACTGCTGCAGCGTCTGATTATGGTCTGCTTCTGCAATTTCTTTTTGAAGGGTTATCATCTGCCGGTCATAGTCACTGGCAGAATCCAGCCCGTTCTCTAATTCCGCAAGCTGTGCATCGTAATCTGCCTGCTGTTTCTGATATGAAGTATTCTCCGTCTCTATGGCATTGGCTGCTTCTGTAATGGCTGCCTTTCCTTCTCCGGTATTGATGATATAAATAAGGTCACCTTTTTTCACTTCCGCATCCTTTTCTACCGCTATTTTTACAATTTCTCCTTCTTTTGCAGCAAGATAGACCCTGGCATTCTTATCTGCCCTGCTTAATTTTAATCCGTGATTTTCCACCTGAAAATCTGACCGCTCCACCGTATACTCGGTATAATCCGAAGGCATCCGCTCCGTAGTCTCATAATAGACTGCTTCTCCTTCCGCTAATCCATCCGTAATCTGGGTATTATGGTCATCTGCCGCCCCTGCTGTTACTTTACGCTTTTCTCTGGTATCATCCCCGGCTTTCACATAAACATAAGTTTCCCCATCTTCCTGATACAGGGAATCGTTTCCCACCAGAAGGACATGCTCCGCTTTTTTCTCTTCAAAATAAATGGGATATAGCTCTCCGGCTTTCAGCTCCACGCCCTCCGGCTTTTCTATCAAAACATTGGGATAATTATTATTTATCTTTGCAAGTACCAGCTCATCGGTGCTGTATTCCCGCTCAGTAACCGGCACTCTTTCGCCGGATTGCAGCATATATTTTTCGGAAACATCTTTATACTTATAATTCTGCACCGTTACATCCTTAAGCTCTATTGCAAGGTCTTCAGTATCTGCCACAATCGCAACATTTTCTCCCGCGCCGGCTTTCCGGTTTACGGTCAGGCTCTTGGTATAAACCACTTCACCACTGTGATTTGCCTTTAACGTTCCATCTGCTATCAGAGCGTCCAATGCTGCAATCTCTTCATTCAGCTTCTGCACCCGGTACTCATGAAGCTTCGTATCGTAGCGGCTGTTTTCCTGCAGGACGGCTATCTGGGAGGTGATGTCCTCTGCCTCTGTCTCCTGCGTGTTATTCTCTGTTGCAGATTCCTGCATATCATCCTCTTCCTGAATGTTATTCTCTGCGGCATCCTGAATGTTATTCTCTGCAGTATCCTGCTGCTTCTGCTGGTTTGCCAATTTATCCTGCTGCAATTGGTTGATTTTCTGGTTTAATTCGTATACGGTATTTTCATGCGACAGCTCCTGCTGCTTTGCTTCCCGGGACGCACTTGCCTCGTCTACATCTGCATATGCCAGTACATCACCCTTCTCCACCATATCCCCCGGTTCTACCAGAATCTTTGTTACCATGACATTCGCTTCATATGCCTGTCCGTATTCCTTTGGTACGGCTGTTCCAAGCAGCACGTTGGTGGTTCCGATATCTCCATAGGTCACCTGCTGATAAGAAGCATTACTTGCCGCCGGCTCTTCCAGGTCTGGTATTGTTTCTGTTTTCTTACTGCCACAGCCGCCAATTAACATTACAAAAAACAGACCTGTCAGGACTACCGGAAGCACGCTTTGTGCGTTTCCTGCGTAACTTTTTTTCTTTCTCACAGAGTCACCTTCTCTCCACCGGAAAGTCCGGATGTAACAACCCAATGATTCCCTACTTTTTCTCCAACCGTTACCGGCACCGCCTCACGATATCCACTATCATCCAGAAGATAGACAAAGTGTCCCTCTTCACCTTCCTTTACAGCAGAGGCTTTCACATAAATGACATTTTCCAGCGTGGGCTTCGTAATCACAAGACTCAGCACGTCTGCCTCTGAAAGTGATGTCATATCCGATACCGGTGAAAATATGATTTTATTTTCTTCCACACCGGCAACCTTTAATTCATAGGACAGTGCATCCAGTGTAGCTGTATAAGTATCTCCCATGTTAAATTCATAGCCTTCCGGCAGGTCTGCTTCATAGTTACCGGTTCCACACACTTCAGTAATCAGATTATTTCCCGGCACAAAGCCTCCTTTTTGCAGATAAGTGTCCATGGCTGTAATGGTTCCAGATTCTTTTGCTGTAATCTGATAGCGGGACAGCTTTTCTTCTGTCTCTTCCACATAAAGCTCTGCTACTTCAATATCCCGCTTTAAATTTGCAATATCTTCATTATAATCCAGGGATGCATCACAGCTCATGAGGTTTACATAATGTTCCACCAGAAGCTGTTTATCCGCAATCTCATCCTGATACTGTGTCATTTTTGCTTCCAGACTGTCTGAACGGAAGGATACCAGCAACTCTCCCTTTTCCACTTTATCGCCTACTGCCACATATACTTTGTCTAATTTCAATTCCGTATTTGTTGCATCATAAGTAATCTTTTCCAAACCCTCTGCTTTTAATTTCAAGGTAATTTCCGGCGTCAGATTTCCTTTTTTCACTTCCGTGGTATCATAAGCCAGCTTCTCATATGGTATCCGGGCAGTTGACACAAGCTCTGGCTCTGCTTTTCCGCATCCCGTCAGAAAACTGCCTGCTGCCAGGTACAAAAACAGTTTCCATTTTTCCGTTCTTTTCTTTCTATCTGCCATAGGCACACCTTACCTTTCATCCAAAGGATGAATCAGTGTACCATCCATGGCATTGACAAATACCGGATGCCGGTTCATATCATTTCCGGATGCCATATAAAGACACCACGCCGGCACATAACTGTAGCAGCCTTCCTTCTGGTCATCTTTGATACGCGCATAACCAAGCTTTAACTTATTAAAACTCTTGTACTCATCCAGTTGGTAATCGTCTCCATTTTTTATAATCTCATCTTTGATTATATTTTGAATCGTTGATAACGGCAGCAGTTCCACTTCTTTTGAAATCTTTGTAACGCTTACCGGATACTGCATAAATACTTCTGTAATTCCATTATCCGTAACCGCAAATCGTATCTCATCCTCTAATTCAAAATTTACATCACTGTTTTCCAGCGTAACCCAGGAAATATCAAAGTCGTTATAATCCAAAGAATCACTAAATGCCAGTCCATTGACACCGGTTCCATAACCAAAGAGGTAGCCCCAGTCGATGACCTCCGCATAATCGGTATACTGTTCTCCATCCACTTCTATCTCATTTGCGCCATCCCAGGAATAATCCTGCTGTCCATAAAGCACCTGATTATCACGTCCTGTTTCTTTTAAGAACTGCTCCACTAACTGCTTTGCATCTTCTTGGGAAATACTGCATCCATTTTCCTTTTCCGAATTGTCGATATATGCAGTTACTGTATCATTCCCATATACAGCATCATAATCCTTTAGAGACTGTGGGCCATAATACTGATTCACATAAATGTCCGTCTTGTTTTTCACTAATGGCGATGCCACAATGTAGGCAATTGCATTTTCGTTTGTTTCTTTTACTTCAAATCGCACATTACATAAAAGGTCTCCGCAATACCCTGCATATTCATTGCAGCTGTCATAATCCTCTGCTACAGTATAGGTATCTTTTGCAGTCTCTAATGCTTTTTCGTATTGTTTTTTCTGTTCTTCGGTTTCTTCCTTCCAGTCATTCAGCATTTCCTTATGTCTTTCTACATCCTGATGATGTGCATTATTCTCCAAATCATCGATTTGAGACTGAACAGCAACAATCGTTCCATCCATGCTGTCAACGGCAGTCTGTAATTCTTCTTTTGTCAGATGCTCAAAATCGTGGTAATAAATTTCAGAATCTTTAAAATATGCTTTCAGGAACTTTTTCTTATAATCGACATCTATCTTTAATTCTTCTGCCGCTACCACAGACATGGCATCTGCTTCCGGCACATCAATAGATGCATTGATTCTTACCTTCACATCTCCGTCAGAGGTTGTTACCGTAAAGCTGTCATCCCATTTATCCGCTTCCCGGAATTCATCCAGTGTACCAACCACCCCTTTGGTTTCCTGTTCTGTTTCCATCTCATAATCTACTTTTTTCTCACCACATCCGGTAAGAAGTACCATCACCATACCTGCCGGAATCATTTTTCGTAAGATTGGATGTTTCATGCTGTCCCCTCCGTTTTCCATCTTTTATTTTCTGTTTACCTTTCCATTTTCCTCGTTTCTGGTGTTACTTTAACATGAAGATGTAAACTTTTTGTATCTTATCATTACAACTATGAGAAACACGCTCCGCGAGTTTCTCAAGTTATCGCGGCAGTCGCCAAGG
>ERZ772889.3345-NODE-3345-length-11230-cov-3.419418_pt1 | contig 11230 bp, 5 predicted proteins | sample MGYA00512127_ERZ772889 | MGnify/ENA primary metagenome ERZ772889 (study PRJEB29015, sample SAMEA2737689) | human gut metagenome | biome: human gut; feature: human-associated habitat; material: faeces | place: China | collected 2012 ... | reverse complement strand
CGGACGCAATTCCGGGAAATGGACGAAAATCGGTGTACCTTCCTGTTGGGAGCTGCAAGGATTCGGCACCTATCAGTATGGAATCACTTTCTATGGTAAACCATTCCCTGAAGGCGTTGCCAATGAAAAAGGTATGTATAAGTACGAGTTTGAAGTTCCGGAAAAGTTTCGCGGCAAACAGGTCAATCTTGTATTCGAAGCTTCAATGACAGATACGGAAGTAAAAGTGAACGGACGCAAAGTGGGTTCCAAACATCAGGGAGCCTTCTATCGTTTTTCATACAACGTCACGGATTTCCTGAAATATGGCAAAAAGAATTTACTGGAAGTCACTGTTGCCAAAGAGAGTGAAAATGCCAGTGTGAACCTTGCCGAACGTCGTGCTGATTATTGGAATTTTGGCGGTATCTTCCGTCCGGTGTTCCTGGAGGTGAAACCAGCCGTAAACCTGCGGCACATTGCCATTGACGCAAAGATGGATGGAACTTTCCGTGCCAACTGCTACACAAATATTTCTAATGACGGAATGAGCATCCGTACACAGATTTTAGATAAAAAAGGAAAGAAGTTAGCGGAAGGCACTGTACCTGTAAAAGCGGGTGGCGACTGGACTTCTTTGCAACTGAATGTCTCTAACCCTGCACTATGGACTGCGGAAACTCCGAATCTTTATAAAGCTCAATTCTCCCTGTTGGATAAGGACGGTAAAGTGCTGCATAGTGAAACGGAAAACTTTGGTTTCCGTACCATTGAAGTACGTGAAAGCGACGGACTTTATATAAACGGAGTACGTATCAATGTACGTGGTGTCAATCGTCATAGTTTCCGTCCTGAAAGTGGCCGTACATTAAGTAAAGCGAAGAATATCGAAGACGTTCTTTTGATGAAAAGCATGAATATGAATTCTGTCCGTTTGAGCCATTATCCGGCTGACCCGGAATTTTTGGAAGCCTGTGATTCTCTCGGACTTTATGTGATGGATGAGTTGGGAGGCTGGCATGGCAAGTATGATACCCCCACCGGAGTACGTCTGATTGAAGGCATGATAGAACGTGACGTGAATCATCCGTCTATTATTTGGTGGAGTAATGGTAATGAAAAAGGATGGAATACCGAACTGGATGGAGAGTTTCATAAATACGATCCGCAGAAACGTCCGGTTATTCACCCTCAAGGCAATTTCTCCGGTTTTGAAACCATGCATTACCGCTCTTACGGAGAAAGCCAGAACTACATGCGCTTACCGGAAATCTTTATGCCTACGGAATTCTTGCATGGTTTGTACGATGGCGGCCATGGTGCCGGATTATACGATTATTGGGAAATGATGCGCAAGCATCCCCGTTGTATCGGTGGATTCCTTTGGGTATTGGCAGACGAAGGTGTGAAGCGTGTAGATATGGACGGATTCATCGATAACCAGGGAAACTTTGGAGCAGACGGAATTGTAGGACCACATCACGAAAAGGAGGGTAGCTACTACACTATCAAGCAGTTATGGAGTCCGGTGCAAATCATGAATACTTCTATCGACAAGCAATTTGATGGCAAATTCTCCGTAGAAAACCGTTACGATTATCTGAATCTGAATACTTGCCGTTTCCTTTGGAAGCAAGTAAAATTCCCGCTGGCAACAGATGCTTCCAATGCTGCTATTCAAGTGTTGAAAGAGGGTGAAGTGCAAGGCAGTGACGTGGTTGCTCATTCGGCAGGCATTTTGGATATAAAAACAAATATCCTCCCCAATGCAGACGCCCTCTTCCTGACAGCAATCGATCCATACGGCCATGAACTTTGGCGCTGGACTTTCCCGGTCAACAAACTGAATCAGCAGACAGAACAGCTTTCTCCCTTGTCCAGTCGTCCTACTTATACAGAGACAGAAAATGATCTTACTGTGAAAGCGAATAAGCGTACATTCATTTTCTCAAAGAAAGACGGACAACTGAAAGGGGTATCTGTAGATAACCGTAAGATTAACTTCGCCAATGGTCCCCGTTTCATCGGAGCCCGTCGTGCAGACCGCTCATTGGATCAGTTCTATAACCATGATGATGAGAAAGCAAAAGAAAAAGACCGCACATACAGCGAATTCCCGGATGCTGCCGTATTTACGAAACTGGATGTGAAAGAAGACGGAGGTAATTTGGTTGTTACCGCCAATTATAAACTGGGCAATCTGGATAAAGCCCAATGGACAATTAACCCGAGTGGGGATTTGGCTTTGGATTACACCTACAATTTCTCCGGTGTCGTAGACTTGATGGGTATTCGTTTCGACTATCCTGAAGATCAGGTAATCAGCAAACGCTGGCTGGGTGCCGGACCTTACCGTGTATGGCAAAACCGTATTCACGGAACGCAATACGATGTATGGGAAAACGACTATAACGATCCTATTCCGGGTGAGACCTTCACATATCCCGAATTCAAAGGATACTTTGGTGATGTTTCCTGGATGAATATCCAAACGAAAGAAGGCACTATCAGTCTGACAAACGAAACTCCCGACACGTATATAGGAGTATATCAGCCTCGTGATGGCCGCGACCGTTTGCTTTATACTCTTCCCGAAAGCGGAATCTCTGTCCTGAACGTGATTCCTCCGGTACGTAATAAAGTAAACTCCACCGATTTGTGTGGTCCCTCTTCACAACCGAAATGGGTAAATGGTCCACAAACCGGACGAGTCATTTTCCGGTTTATGTAAATGAATCATATAAAGGTATCCACATTGCGTTGGGTACCTTTTTTATTTGGCCTTCTCACCGATTTTTCAAGGAAAAAGGCTATAAGTGGGGAATAATCATTATTTTTGTTTCGTTTTATACATTCAGATTAATGAATTCTTTCCTATGTACACAATACTAATTATAGAAGATGAACCCCGGGTTGCAAGTTTGCTGATGAACGGACTGGAGGAAAATGGCTATCAGACAATGGTGGCTTATGACGGACTAATGGGGTTACGGCTTTTCCAGACGCACACATTCGATCTGGTTATATCTGACATCGTTTTGCCTAAGATGAACGGATTTGAACTGGCGAAAGAAATTCGCAAAACCAATCCCCATATCCCTATATTGATGTTGACGGCATTAGGATCAACGAACGATAAACTGGACGGTTTCGATGCCGGTGCAGACGATTACATGGTGAAACCTTTTGATTTCAGAGAGTTAAATGCCAGAATCAAAGTGCTGTTGAAACGTGTGGCGGGTAATGCACAGGAATTGCCGCAGGAACTTGTCTATGCAGATTTGCGTATTGACCTTCAACGTAAAGACGTAGAACGAAACAGCATATCCATTAAACTTTCTCCTAAAGAATACAACTTACTGTTATATATGGTAGAAAATGCCGAAAGAGTATTGAGCAGGGTTGAAATAGCAGAAAAAGTATGGAACACCCATTTTGATACAGGAACGAATTTCATAGATGTATATATCAACTATCTCCGCAAAAAGATAGACAGGGACTTTGAACCGAAACTTATTCATACCAAAGCCGGAATGGGTTTCATACTGACTGATAAATTATGAAGATCAGGACAACGTTGACTCTACAATATGCAGGGCTTACAGCTGCGGTATTCTTTGTTTTTGTGATGGCTGTCTACTATGTAAGTGAACACTCGCGTAGTAATGCTTTCTTTCGTAATCTTCAAAGTGAAGCTATAACCAAAGCACATTTATTCCTTAAAAATCAAGTAGATGCCAAAACCATGCAGTCCATATACCTGAATAATCAGAAGTTTATTGATGAAGTAGAGGTTGCCGTCTATACAACAGATTTTAAAATATTATATCATGATGCTTTGCAAAACGATATTGTCAAAGAAACACCGGAGATGATAAAGCGTATTTTACAGCGGAAGAACATCAATTTCTATGTAGATGAATATCAGGCTATAGGACTGGTGTATCCGTTTGAGGGCAAAGACTATGTGGTTACCGCCGCAGCCTACGACGGTTATGGATACGCCAACCGGGATGCGCTAAGAAACATGCTCATTCTCCTATTTATCGGTGGATTGAGCGTATTGGTGGTTGTGGGGTATATCCTTTCTCGAAGCACTTTAAAACCGATACGTAATATAGTGAAAGAAGCGGAGAAAATCACGGCATCGCATATTGATAAAAGATTGCCCGTAAAGAATGAACAGGATGAACTGGGAGAATTGAGTACGACATTCAATGCATTGTTGGAGCGCCTGGAAAAGTCTTTCAATTCACAAAAGATGTTCGTCAGTAATGTATCTCATGAATTACGTACTCCGATGGCAGCCCTTACAGCTGAACTGGATTTAGCTTTATTGAAAGAACGGAGTTCCGAACAATATCAGATGGCTATCGGCAATGCATTGCAGGATTCTCTTAGGATTGTAAACCTGATCGACGGATTATTGAATTTGGCAAAAGCGGACTATCAGTCGGAACAGATCACAATGGAAGAGGTTCGTTTAGACGAGCTGTTGCTGGACGCCAGAGAGCTGGTACTAAAAGCTCATCCGGATTATCACATCGAATTAGTATTTGAGCAAGAAGCTGAAGAAGATAATGTGCTGACAGTAATTGGAAACAGTTATTTACTGACTACCGCTTTTGTGAATTTAATAGAGAATAACTGCAAATATTCTTCCAACCGAACTTCGTCAGTCTTGATAGCCTATTGGGAGCAATGGGCAATCATTCGTTTGTCTGATAACGGTGTAGGTATGTCTGATACGGATAAAGAAAACCTGTTTACACTGTTTTATCGCGGAGAAAACAAGAATATTGCTCCCGGAAATGGTATAGGTATGGCCTTGACACAAAAGATCATCCACCTTCACAAAGGCGAACTTACCGTATCTTCCCATAAGGATGAGGGCACTACCTTTGTGGTGAAGCTCCCGCATATCTAAGAAATTCTAATCGTTTTCTAATACCACTCTAATCATTCTCTAACAGCTTCCCGGTGAAGTCCTCCTTACTTTTGCATCGAATTAATAAATGCAGTTAGTAACTAAAAAAAAATAGAGATTATGGTATGGAAGAAAAAACTGCGTTCACCACAGTACACATTCAATTCAGAGAAAGTATTTTTGGTTGCCACACAACCCGGTAAGTCAATCTATTCATACTTGCAGACAACCAAGCTTGGATTAACACAGGGAGAAGTGCAGGAGCGACAATCCATTTATGGAAGAAACGAAGTGGTACATGAACAGAAAAAGAATCCGTTTATCCTGTTTATCAAAACGTTTATCAATCCTTTCATTGGCGTTCTGACCGGGCTCGCCATAATATCCTTATTTTTGGATGTATTGATGGCTGATCCTGGAGAGCAGGAATGGACGGGAGTCATTATCATCTCATCCATGGTGCTGTTCAGTGCTATCCTGCGTTTTTGGCAGGAATGGCGAGCAAGTGAGGCTACGGATTCTTTAATGAAAATGGTAAAAAACACATGTCTTGCCAAACGTGCCGGTGAACAGGAAGAAGAGATCGAGATTACGGAACTCGTCCCGGGGGATATCGTGTATTTGGCAGCTGGGGACATGGTTCCCGCTGATATTCGGATCATCGATTCTAAAGACTTGTTTATCAGCCAGGCTTCATTAACAGGAGAGTCCGAACCGATAGAAAAGTTTCCGGAGATACAGGGACAGCAGTTTCGGAAAGGAAGCGTCATCGAGTTGGACAATATTTGTTATATGGGTTCCAATGTGATAAGTGGTGCGGCAAAAGGAATCGTTTTTGAGACGGGGAACAAAACCTATCTGGGTACTATTGCAAAGAGCCTGGTCGGACATCGTGCCACTACAGCTTTTGACAAAGGCATTAGTAAAGTTAGCTTTTTGTTGATTCGCTTCATGCTGGTTATGGTTCCATTTGTATTTTTCGTAAATGGCTTTACGAAAGGGGATTGGTTTGAAGCTTTCATATTCGCCATATCCGTTGCGGTTGGCCTTACTCCGGAAATGTTACCGATGATTGTGACTGCCAACCTTTCCAAAGGAGCGATAGCCATGTCCAAAAAGAAAACAATCGTAAAGAATCTCAATGCCATTCAGAATTTTGGAGCGATGGACATACTCTGCACTGACAAAACCGGTACATTGACCTGCGATAAAATCGTGTTGGAAAAATATATCAATGCAGATGGCAGTGACGACAACAGTAAACGTATTCTTCGTCATGCTTACTTCAACAGTTATTTCCAAACCGGTTTAAGAAACCTGATGGATAAAGCGATTCTTTCTCATGTAAGAGATTTGAGTCTGGAACATTTGAAGGATGACTACACTAAAGTGGACGAAATACCTTTCGACTTTACGCGCAGAAGAATGTCTGTTGTAATAGAAGACAGGCAGGGAAAGCGGCAAATCATCACCAAAGGAGCGGTAGAAGAGGTTCTCGATGTCTGTTCCTATGCCGAGTTCAACGGGCAGATTCATCCCTTGACTGATGCCTTGAAAATCAAAGCACAGATGATTAGTGAAGAAATGAATCAGCAGGGGATGAGGGTATTGGCAGTCTCCCAAAAAAGTTTTATCGAGAAAGATTGTAATTTCGCCATCGAAGATGAAAAAGAAATGGTACTGATCGGGTATCTTGCTTTTCTTGATCCTCCGAAACCTTCTGCTGCCGAAGCCATCGAACAATTATATGCGCATGGAGTAGCAGTGAAAATTCTATCGGGAGATAATGATGTCGTAGTGAAAGCGATTGCCCGGCAGGTAGGAATTGATACCAGTCATTTTCTTACCGGGATAGAAATAGAGAATATGGACGAAACAGCATTGAAAGAAGCGGTAAAGGATACCACTTTATTTTCAAAACTGACTCCATTACAAAAGACGCAAATCATCTCTCTGTTGCAGGAACAAGGCAATACGGTAGGGTTCTTGGGAGATGGAATTAATGATGCAGGTGCATTGCGTCAGTCGGACATTGGTATATCAGTCGATTCTGCTGTGGATATAGCCAAAGAAAGCGCAGATATTATCTTGTTGGAAAAAGATTTGATGGTATTGGAAGACGGAGTGCTCGAAGGAAGAAAGACATTCGGCAATATCAATAAGTACATAAAGATGACTGCCAGTTCCAATTTTGGTAATATGTTCAGTGTGATGTTTGCCAGTGCATTCCTGCCGTTTCTGCCCATGATGCCGATACATCTATTGATCCAGAACCTGTTGTATGACATATCGCAGACCACCATTCCTTTTGACCGTATGGACCCGGAGTTCCTGAAGAAACCCCGTAAATGGGATGCGTCCGATCTAAGTCGTTTTATGATTTATGTAGGTCCCATCAGTTCTATCTTTGATATTATCACGTATCTGGTCATGTGGTACGTATTTAGCTGCAACAGCCCCGAACATCAGACACTGTTTCAGACCGGATGGTTTGTGGAAGGTTTGTTATCACAGACATTGATTGTCCACATGATACGTACCCGCAAGATACCGTTCATACAAAGCCGTGCCACATGGCCTGTGATGGGACTGACCTTCTTAATCATGGCAATAGGTATTCTTATTCCTTTCACCGCTTTCGGGCGTTCCATCGGATTGACAGCTCTTCCTTTGAGCTATTTCCCCTGGCTGGTTGGGATTTTGCTCTCTTATTGCATTTTGACGCAGATCGTGAAGAATTGGTATATTAAGAAGTTTGTGCGCTGGTTATAGCTTTGTCTGTTTATCTCGCAAATTAAATGTATATATTGTAAAAGATTTAAAATTGAGACGAATTGTCTGTCAAGAGTTTTTGCCCCTAAAATTAATTTCATATATTTAGGAGCAAGAACTCTTATTTATTTAGATTTGCAAACTTTCTAATATTCAGGCACGATGAAACACTATTATTCCTTTCTGATAATAACCTCTTTGTTATTAGCCGGATGCGGGCAAAAAGACCGGGCAAAATCTCAATTCGAATCATCTGTACAGACAGAAGAAAGTTATTCGTTAGCAAAAGAATATATTAAAGAAGCTGTTATCACAGGAAAAGTGTTGAACCGGGATTTTTATCCTCAAGAAAAGGAATTAACTCTCATCATTCCATTTTTTTGGAAAATGGAAAATCAATATCGTACCCTCATACAAGAAGACGGCTCATTTTCATTCCGCTTTCCGGTTTATGCAAAATTAAGAGAAGTTTCCATTCGCAATTATGCGGAACATTTGTATATCCACCCGGGAGATAGCATACATGTGGAAATAGACTTCAAAGATCTTTTTCATCCCAAAGTAACAGGTGATGCAGAAAAGTTGAATCAAGAAATACTGGCATTTACAGAAAGCGCTTACTATTACATACAGAATTATAGTATAAACCCGAATTTGAATATTAAGGATTTTGAGACTGAATTAAAGAAGGAATATGACTTTCGTTTGGAGCGGAGAAACGAGTATCTGACGAAGTATAAGCCAATGGACGATGTTACGTTATTTACTGAAGAGTTACTGAAACAGGACTATTATTACGCTTTGTTATCCTATGGTAACCAATGCCAGTTTAAAACGAAAAAAGAAATGGACCGATATCATAAACTTCTGCCTGCAATCAATAAGCTTTATAATAAAGGGATTCTTTCAGCACGTTTATATGATATTGCCGATGAGGTAGAACACTATATAGCTTATGGGATAACATACAAAGATAAAAAAAATCCATCTGTAGAAGAGATTATGTCGGCAGTAGGAGAGAATGAACTGAACCAGTATATATATACTAAAATGACAGTTGGCTCTTTGAATGCGAATGATACACTTGCTTTAACAACGAGGCATACACAGTTTGATTCGATCGTAAAAATGCCGCATTTGCGTGCACAAGTGATGCAGATATATAATCAGACTAAATCTTACCTGGAAAATCCGCAACCAGTTTCCAATAATTTATTATATGGTGAGTTTCACGAAAACTCAAAGCTAAAAACATCTATGCCTTACATGGAACCCGTCTATAATATACTTGAGAAGAATCACGGAAAAGTGATCTATTTCGATTTTTGGGCTAGGTGGTGTCCACCATGCCTGGCAGAAATGGAACCTTTAAAACAATTGCGGAGTAAGTATTCCACCAAAGACCTGGTCATATATTCCATATGTGTAAGTGAACCCAAGGAAGAATGGGAAGAATGTCTGAATGAGTATTCATTGAAGAACCGGGGAATTGAATGTATTTATGCATTTGATTATTTTGGAAAAGATAACTTACAGAAAATTCGCAAACAATGGAAAATAGATAGAATGCCCTATTATCTGTTAATTAATAGAAAAGGGCAAATTGTAGATTTCGGAATTACAGCACGTCCCAGCAATCCGCAATTTGTATCTCGAATTGAGGAAGCTGTAAAGGACAGCAAATAATGTTGTGAGAGAAATAAGACAAATAAGAAAAGGTTAAGCAACCCACACAAAAAATATCAAATGTTTCCGATTTATATTATAGGAATTTATTCAACTCTTTTACCAACAAATGAACAGTAGTAGAAGATTCTTGTTGTGCTGGATTATTTCCATCAAATTGTCTCATGATAGTTTTAGCGTGATTAATGGCTTGTTCTTGTTTAGAAAACAAAGTATTAAACATTTTAGAACTTACACCCGATTTCTTTGTATAAGCAAATCCGAGCAAAGCGCTCAACATTTTTTCATATCTGGAACGATGCAACGCTCCTTGGTATAGATTAAAATGCAGTAAAAACCAAAATTCAAAAGCTTGGTTACTATAAGCCACTTCAAAACCGTTTTGTTGTGCCAACAGGATTGCAGAGTTAAAATCATTTTCAGGAAAATCATCTTTATCAAAGACCACCCAATGCTGATTATATGTTCGTCCCTTTAGCTTTTCCTGCTCTTTTATATGGATAGCCTTGTGTACTAATGCCAATGTTCCCATACCTTGACCAAGTGCCTTCACATTGGCAGAAGTCAAACGAAAAGCGTTGAAATAATCAGGTTCGGTATTAACTCCTTCGCAAATAATCAGAAATGTTTGTTTCACCTCACGTACACTACTGATACGGGTTATCTTTCTTTCGATACGCGGATTTATATTTTTCCTTTTTGTAGCCGTCATGGTTTAATTTTCTTGGGTATTAAACAAACGGGTTAAATCTCCAACAATTGGAATTGCTCCATACTTTCCTGATAAATAATCTTTTTCAAACGAAGCATCATTACGAACTTTATACTCTGCTAATGAATAAAGTTCGGTTGCCCCATAACGGTCTTTTTGTGTGAACCAAATCTGATCCCGTCGGAATATATTAGCACTCAACAAATTAGTATCGTGAGTAGTGAAAATCAATTGAGCATTTTTCGGATTTGTTTCTTTTGAATTAAACAAGGCAATAATTCTACATGTAAGAAGAGGATGCATTTTAGAGTCAAATTCATCTATTATAAGACGCTTTCCATTATCCAAAGCATCAATGATAGGGTATGCCAGGGAAAAATACTTTATTGTACCTTCCGATTCATTTTTCCTGAATGGGAAAGTAATAGTTTTGACTTCATGACCTTCCTCGTCATATTGTGTATGTGTACTCACAATAGCATTATCAATTTTTTCAATATTTTCAATACCTAAATCAGCATAACGGGAAAACTCTACAATTCTCTGTTTCATTTTGATATCATCCAGTTGGATAGTTGCTGTATTCCATATTTTTTCATCGTTAGAACCTGAAATAATAGTGGTATCATTCAACCACTTCATTATCTCTACTGCTGTCGGATCATTGAATTGTGCCGCAACAGAAAGCAATAACGCATTTGCCCTCACCATTCGTTTACCTGCAAGTTCTTTACCAACGACAAACTTAGTATGAATATCAAAATTATCTTTTTCCCGATAGAATAATTCAATTTCCTTAGCTCTCTTTTTATTGGCTTTTTGATAAAGCCATTCCGAATGTACCAATGAATTATCTGCTTCAAATCCATAACGATATTGGTTATCTTCATCACAGAATATTGCTTCAAAATAACTTGGTTCGTTCGCAGTAAGTGAGTTTAACCGGAAACTTTCTATATTAACACGTTCGCCTGCTTGAATATCCTTCGATGAATTTATCACATACCACTTAAAAAATTCCAATGCTTTTATAAAATTGGATTTGCCTGATGCATTAGCACCATAGACTACCGCGCTCTTCATTAATGATAATCCGGAAGTCCCTACATTAAAGATTATATCTTCAGCCGGAACCTGTATTTCTTTCAAAGCTG
>ERZ772889.3342-NODE-3342-length-11239-cov-2.207707_pt1 | contig 11239 bp, 7 predicted proteins | sample MGYA00512127_ERZ772889 | MGnify/ENA primary metagenome ERZ772889 (study PRJEB29015, sample SAMEA2737689) | human gut metagenome | biome: human gut; feature: human-associated habitat; material: faeces | place: China | collected 2012 ... | reverse complement strand
GATAAGCCTTGCCGGACTCTACTGCATTGCCGTTCACGGTAATCTTCGCACCGGAGGAAGCTGCGGTCGGAACGATCTCGATCGAGGTCGTATTCTCGTCCACCTCAGCGACAAAGCTGGTCGTGGTCTTGCAGGTCGGCTTGGTGCCGTCCGTCGGGTACTGCCAGTTTACATTGATGCCGAAGTTCGGGTCATTCCACAGCAGGTTGCCCTTTTCGCCCTTCTTGTGTACGGACAGGTTGGACAGATCTGCGATGACCGCCGGATTTTCACGATAGGACGCCTCAGAGAGGAAATTCGTCATGTCTACGTTGATACCGACCCAGTTGATGTCCTTCAAGCGGTCGCCTACTACAACGGTGCGGGTGGTCTCGCGCAGAGCTGCCATGGTGCGCAGCGTCGGCGTTGTGCATGCCGCGCCCTCATCTACGATTTTCTGCGTTGCAGTCATCAGATTGTTCAGATAGCTGCCCTGACCGTCCAGTACCACATCGTTGTGACCGGTCAGAATGCGCTTTACCGTACCCAGGCTGTTCACGCGCTCCATCGCGATCTGCAGCGAGGACAGGTAAACGTCCATCGGGTCTGCGAAAATGTACGGATTATTCAGACTTGCAAACTGCATCCAGAAGGAATCGGTGACATGTGCGCGGTTGTTGCCGACCTGATCGGTCGTAAACAGGTTGCCCGTTTCCTTATCGAACAGCATAATGCCTGCTACCTGATGACCGGGCAGCTCAATTACATCAAACTTGGTGCCGCCAAGATCGTAAACATCGCCGTTTTTCAGCAGATTGATGTGCGCATCATAAATTCTGTCCGCTTCTTTCGTCGAGCTGTATGTGCCGGATTCCACGCCGTATTTTTCGACAAATTCGCGCAGAACCTGCTTGCCACGCTGGTTGACATAAACCTTTGCGTCCAGCTTCGAGTTCTCCTCGCACATAAACTGATGCGTCATCTTCACATGGTCACCATGCGGATGTCCAATGACCAGATCGATCGGCTTGTTGGGACCGACGATCTTACGCGCTGCCTCGTACAACTGTGCCTGATCGTTTACGTCAAACAGACCTGCATCGAGCACCATTGCACGCTCCGTGCCCTGCACCAGATACATTTTGTCGCTGTCAAAGTCCTGCAGAAGCTTTACGCCCGGCACATCCTTGCCGTTCCAGTCCTTCGGTGCGCCTACCTTCAGCGAGTGGTGCGGATTGCTGGTTACGTCATAGTTCCAGCTTGCAACACTGCTGGTCTTTCCGTTCTTCACCGAGATCGCCTTGATATTGTAAATCTTGGTGACCGGACCTTCCTTGCTTGCGGTCGGCTGTGTGATCTCGATCTGTCCATACTGATAGGTTTCAAACTTTTTGCTCTTGGTCGTCGGTACAGGCGCCTTGTCCTTGCCTTCCGCGATTTCGTAGTAGATGTCCGCGCCGTCCTGTGCGGTCAGCGTAACGGCATACGTCATATCGTAGTTGAATACGCCCAAGCTCTTGGACGTTTCCTGTCCCTTGGGGAGCGGATATGCACCCGGTGCCGCCGGTGCAGACGAGCCACCGGAAGAACCACCAGTCGAGCCACCAGTACTGCCTCCGGTTACCAGTGTGGAGTTGTGAATCTTAACTACCTTGCCGGTGATTTCGCAGTCAGTCGCTTTGACTTGACCAGCCTTGCCGCCAAGAACAACCGTATTGCTAAGCTTTGCCTTACTTAACGTCACACCGGAAGCCTTGACAATTACAATACCAGTTCCCTTTGGTGTTACTGTACCTGACTCGGTAATATAATCGGAAATCATATTATCCAGCAACTTAATTACTTCTGCGCGGGTGATATTCGCCTTCGGCTCAAAGCGGTTGCCGCTGCGGCCTGCGATATAGCCGTTCTTTGCAAAAGCGGCTACGTTCGCCATCGCCCACGAGGAAATGCGGCTGTTGTCCGCAAAATTCGTCGAGCTGCCGCCTGCCGTTACCGACAGCGCACGCGCCAGCATGCTGACAGCCTCTTCGCGGGTGATCTTGTCCTTCGGGCGGACATTTTTGCCGTCGCCCTGCATCACGCCTGCCTGCGCCACACGCAGAATCGGGTCCGTGTAGTACGCCGTACCCAGATCAGCGAAAGTGTTCTCCGCCTTGGTCTGGTAGTCCATCACGCGGTCTATTATGACCGCCATATCCGCTCTTGTTATCGGGCTGTTCGGCTCAAAATCGCCGTCGTGGCTCTGCATGACACCGCGGTCGCTCCAGCGGTTAATCGAGTCCTCCGCCCAGTGCCCGCGGGTGTCCGCAAATGATACGGCAAAAGCTGACGGCAGCATCGTCAGCAGCATTGCCACAGTGATAAACCATGCACATATCCGTTTGCGTTTCATTTTCATTCTCCCTTCTTTATTCGTGTCGGCCGAATTTCATCGGTTTCCCTACTGGCATTATTGTACCGTGTTCGTACCAAAGCGAAAATGAAGAAAAGCCAGAATTGTTGCACGATACGCAGGAGTTTTGTGCGCTCGTGTTCGATGTTGTACGATTCCTATTTTGTTTATTGTACAATTGATAGAAACCTGCATTATTCGTCAAAACCGAACACACTCTGCAGACTCGGCAGTGCCCGCTGTTTCCACTTGCGGCCGATTGTTACCGGATTGATCCCGCTTGCGCGCTGATATTTCATCAGCGCATCATACTGCGATCCGGAAAGCTCCGCGCAAAGCGCACGGCGTGCCTTGCAGGCGCTGCCCATGCGTGAGGTCTGCGCAATCCATGTGCCCAGCCGCTCCCTCTGCACGGATTTTCCCGCTTGGGCAAGCTGCTCCTGCACCGCCGCAAGCGAGTAATATGTTCCCGCCGGAAAGCAGTCCTGCATGGCTTTGCACAGGATACACGGAGATTCCTGCAGGAATCGGTGCAGCAATTCCGTTGAATAGCTTAGATTGGTTATGCCGAAGTGCTTTTGCAACATGGCGGCACCGTATTTTGCCTCAAACCGAAGCATGCCCTGCGCATCCTGATAGTCGGCGAACTGCGCATTGTAATCGTCCCGCAGTTGGTCTGCCTTGGAGTACAGAGAAACGGCATAATCCTCTGTGCTGTGTTTTAAATCGTAAGAATAGGCGTAATGAATCGGTTTAATCCGCTTTTTGTTGTCAAACCGCGGATAAGTCTGCTTGAAGCCGTTCGGCACACCGCCTCTGTGCGCCAGCGCAATATATGCGAGCGGGTCCGGCGTTTGGGCGTTCACACTGAAATCCACCCGCGCAAACATGAAGGTCTCCGGTGCGCCGAGCTGTGCATCACGCAGGATATCGCGCAGATTGCAGTCCAGTGTTCTCATATAATCTCGGCACGGGCTGAATAATGCTACTCTCTGTATCTCCATATAGAGCAGCGAATTGAGATTGATTGTTAATTTGATAAAACCGCAGTTTCGTGCGGCCCGCAGGCTTATCATCACGCCCTGCGGTGCGTACATGTAAAAATAGTATTCATTTTCTGATTTTCGATAGCTGCCTGTTCCATATCTGTCAGACAAGCCATACAGCAGACTGCGATAGCTGCTTACTTCCTCAAGCGGAATCTTCCGCTGTAACGTGATTGTATGTATAGAATGATAAATGTCCATCTCATATACCTTCTTCTTTTATAATTTTATCAGACTGTTGTGCACAGATAAAAAGTTATATCGTCCGAACAATACAGTAATAAACAGTAATCATTCAAGAACGATATTTGTTATACAAGATAGAAATATATAGCAATTACTATCCTGTCAGTTTATACTATAACTGAGAATTGAAAATATCCTATGGATAGATCATTTATATCCTATAGGATTGGAATAAATATACTTTATATATAGAGGTGATACTCTTATGATTACATTTAAAGAAACTCCTCAATTTCTATCACCTTCCGAATCGTTTAAACTCCGAAAAAATATTCAAGAGGTCGAAGATGATCTGCGGTTTTTCTTTGCTTGGAAACCATCTAAATCTAACGCTAAGACTCTGCCAAATTGGCTTGATAAAAAACTAAAAAAATTTCCGTATCTGCAGAAACATACAAAAAATTTCCTATCTTTTCTGCACACACAAACCTCAACTTTTAACGGAACACAACAATCCTTATACGACATTTTGATCAGCTGTGTCATCACAGACTGGATCATGGCTGCGCTTCAAAAATATGAAAAGCAGTACCGTATAAAAGAATTTCGCACTGTCCTGCACCCGCAAACTACTGAAAAGGATCCCCCGAATAACTATATTCTGGAATCCAAAGCCTATTTTGATTGGCTGTTCCCCAACCTATCCGACAGCATCAAAATGTCAAATCTCCGGCGCAAACCGCTGCACAGCTATTATAACGACACAGACGACAATTCGTTCCTGCCGCGAACGCTGGACATGGAATTTCTCCAAGCAATAACCGTTCTGTATAACAACTATCTGCGTAAAGGCGATCTGCGCTATATGTTATCACCTGCCTGTTTCCTGCCTCTGATGAAACAGCACCCCTATTTCGTCTATTCACTTGAAAAATATTTTGGTTATTACCAGACACATTGCAAGCGAAATGATTTCTCTCTTTCTACATGTGACGAACTTATTCGTTCTCTGTATGATGATTATGATCATTCTCCACATATTTACAATTACTTGCAAGCCTTCTATAGGTCTGTCTGCGTTTCATATACGGATCTTCTATCTTACTATGAGGATTTCTCCATTGTATGTAAAAAAAAATCAGCTACGCTATGATGACTTTGATTTATACGATAATCTTCAGACTGCTCATCAAGACTTCTCTACTTCTTATGAAAATCTTCTGGCCTATTATAACGATTTTCCGGTCGTATGCGAGGATTTGCTAACCTCTTATGACGATATCACAGATTTATATGAAGCCCTTCAAACAGAAACTTCATACGATCTCAAAGATGCAACCCGTGATTACTATTATTCGCTTTTCCAACTTGTTCAGCTGCTGCGAGAATGGCTCCGACTATTTTCCAATCGGTATTACAGTTTCGCATTTCAAGATGAAGGCAACAGCAATTCACTTCTCCGCTTTCAAAACGCCGATGATGCTGTCGCAATCGATCCATTGATATACAACTGCTTTACTACAAAAGAACGACTTAAGCATTACCGCTTTGCCGTTAATCTTCTCAAAAAGCGTGGTCATTCACTCTCTCCCGACTTGGACAAGCAACTCTATTATTCTTTTTTCTGTACAAGCTATGATGAGGATCGATACAAGATTCTTTGCAGCTTAAAAAAGCAACTACATAAAAACGATATTCCTACCAATATCAGCAAACTATTTTACCTTTGCTTTTCCACTCTTGAATTCGTAGAAAATCCTCAATTCTCCGCATTACGCCAATTCCGTGAACTGGTTTGTTCCCCAGAGATCACGCGACGATTGGCCTATACTTTAAATGAAGCCAGCTTAAAAAAAGTATCCTCGGATTCCAATAAAGATACCGATACCAATCTGCATGTTTATTTGCAAAAACTGCAGACCGCATTGGAATCTGCAAAACGCAGCCATCAGTATGATGATATCTTCTGTACGCTAAGTGCATTGTTCTCGGATTCGAAATCATTTAAAATACCGCCAATTCCATCAAAACTGATGGATAACAAAACATTGAACAAAGAAATCAGCAAATACCGCAAACAGGCACAGGCAGCCAGAAAAGAGCTTCCCTCCTCTGTTGCCTCTTTTGTTGCAGCACTAAATGATTTTACCGCTGACGCACTCGAGCTGTCTCTGGAGCACAAGAAACAACGTCACTCGTATGGATATACCCACCCCTTCTGGTTTCAATGTGAGCCACATGCCCTCGATATGCTTGAAGGGGATCCTCCATCTGTTCCGATACTGTTTGAACCGAATGACTATGTGACCGGACCCTGTACCAAGATGTTTTTTACCCGTCTTCATCGTATCATTTGGCCAAAGGCATCTTCTGATCCAAACACATCTTACTCCACCGCGGACTATTTCATCGGTGCTTTTGTAACAGCGCATCTTCTGGAACAGCAGATGGTCTCTGCTCCATCACCTGCACTTGATGAAGTTTACTTTCCGGGGGATTCTTTTCTGGACGAAGATGAAGAATCTGAAGTTACAAATCTCTGGCTGTGGGCACAGAACTTTTTGAAAACCGCGCAATCTTATCCCCAGTATGTGGATACCTATGAAGGACATGCAGCACAAGTACCTCACAAACTGCCGCTGAAGATGTCCGGTACCGATTTTCCATTACTGACCCATACAATCCAATGGTTCTATCCAGAAGATACTCTAACTAACCTGATGTACGATATATTGCTTTCCACAGAAGACAAACTGCTTGATTCATGTTGGTTCTTGTTGCCGTCTGATCAGCTTATCTCACGCGCTGAAGACTATCTTTCAAAAGGCGCTGATTACTGGAACTCCATTCGCCAGAATCAAGATCCTTTTGCGAATGATTAAACATTCCCATTTCCTATTTTTCACTGCGACCGTCTGCCTCGTGCAGACGGTCGTTTTTTTTATAACATAAATTTCCCCTGCTGTGAGCACACATCTTCTTTTCTCCCTGCTCATATCATTACACATTACATTTCCCGAACAATATTTCTATTTAAAATCGTATTATATCTATTTTTACTTTTTTTCAAAACTAGCTGTTACATTTCCCCTGCTGTGAGCACGTTAACTCGATTGGAGTTCTTTCATTATGTATAATAAAATCACAAACAGCGAAAAACGTTTTTCAAATCATCAACCCCACAAAAAGGAGCAAAATTATGAACAAAAAACAGATTATCCGCACTCTTGCCGCGCATGCGGCTGACGCTGTCGTCCTGCTTGAAAAAATCTGGCCCGACGACGACGCATTTCCTGCAAAGCTCTGCGATCGTGTCGACGCGAGCGATTACTTCATCACGAACCGCGGTGCTGTGATCGCCAGCGACCTGCGCGTACCGTTTCTCGCTGAGCAGGTCGGTGCGGTCGGCATTTCGTCCGCCGATGTGCATACCCGTTGGAAAATCGTAGTAATTTACCAGACGGACTTTCGCCTCACCTATGCCGTCCGCACGACCGCTTGGGACAAACACCCGCGCTTTCCCGGCCTTGACCTCAGCGACCGCGAGGTTGACCTGGTGTACGAAATGTGCGACACCTTATCCCGCAATCGTGCGTACATTGAGAAAGATTTTTCGACGGAAAAGACGCTTTTTGCCGACATTCTCAGCAACACGTACGCTGCCAAGTCGCTCGGTGCTTTCGACGAATCCCGATTCATCGAACTGCTGCAGAATGACCCGCTTGTCCTGCCGGTACTCGAGGCTGTACTGCTCGCAGGTGTGTGGAGCGAATCGACACTGGAAAGCGTCCCGAATTTCCTCATGGTTTTCACGCTGCCGAACGCGCAGGCACTTTCGGTTCGCGAAAACCTCGAGGAACACTTCCATACGGTTGACCTGCTCCGCTCTCCCTCTGCGCCGTTCGAGCGCCCACTTACGCTGCGCCTCGAAAACAGCCAGCCGCCGGTGTACAGCCCCGCCGCAAGCGGGCGGCTCGTGCTACTCGAGCCGATCGGAGACGCACCGCGCAAGCTGCTGATCGACACGATCGAACAGCATTCACGGATTCAACTGCTCACCAGCAACGCCGAGGCACGCCCGTTTGCCGCGTTCCCCATCGTCATCTCCACGCGCACCTTCCCGGCAGCGTATGCATACACCGTCACTATCCCCAAGCAAGCGCACTCTCTGCGCGAGTCAGACGCAGACTGTCTTCGCCTTGCAGCCGCCAAGCTGCTGTGCTGCATTTCTGGAGCAGCAGGCACGCTCACCGAGGCCATTGATGATCTTGCCGGCAATCCACATGCCTACCGGCTGAATCTTCCGGAGCGCTGGATTACCATTGCACGGCAGTTTATCCGCCACGCTCTGCTGACCAATGAAAACAGCCGTGCTGCATTCGACCGCATCTCCGGCGAAGCTGAGCGCGTCGCAAAAGAGGCACAGCTTTCCCGCGCGGAAACGATTGATAAAGGCGTCACCTTCCTGCTTGAGCCGGAGTGTTACAAGGACGCCATCCGTCCGCGGCCGCAGTCTCTTGATGAGCTTGCCGAGACGACGGCGTTCGAGTACACGTATCAGAACGAGCCGCTGCTGGTCTACCATCCCGACCGCTTCGCTGGTCTGCTGCAGCGTGCCGGCGTCGGCCCCGAGCTTGTCGAAGATGTTGTACAGGCATTGAAGGACCGTTCACTCTGCACGTCTGAAAAGGTCAAGATTAACACTGAGGGGGCTGGCAGACGCTATCTTGCAATCCCAACGAAAAAGTTCATAAATTCCAGCATTCCATCCATTCCGGCGGGTAACTAGGAGGACAATAATGTATAACAATGATATATATCCTGCACTGCAGACGTTCGGTATCGAACGTCTGCGCAAGGAACAGGAACGCGCACTGACACCGATTCTTGCCGGACGTGATGTCCTCGTTCGGCTGCGAACCGGCGGCGGAAAGTCATTACTGTACCAGCTGCCTACACTGCTCGATGAGCCGGGTTCGCTCACGCTTGTTTTCTCGCCCTTGCGCGCGCTGCAGCGCGATCAAGTACAGGCACTCGAGCGCAGAGGCGTGCACGCCGCCCTGCTGAACTCCGACCTCAGCACGTCCATGCACGCTGATATTCTGCGAGACTTTGCCGTAAACGGCGGCCTTCTCTACCTTGCGCCGGAGCAGCTCCGCCGTGAGGACGTGCGCACCGCACTTGCCGCCGCGCATGTGCGCCGCGTGGTCGTTGACGAGGCGCATATCCTGCCGCAGGTCGAGCACGGCTTTCGCAAGGACTACCGCCGTATCGGGCCGTTCATCGAATCGCTGCCCGAACACCCGCAGGTGCTGGCGTTCACCGCGACCGCTACGCGCTCCGACCTCAGCTACATCGCCGAGCGGCTGTGCATGCGCGACCCGAAACGCTTGCTGTTTCCGATCGCAAGGAAGAATATTAAACTTTATATCAAGAAAATTACCGTCCAAGGCAAGACCAGAAAGACCCGCAAGCTGCAGAACGCACGGCTCAGACTGCTGGACGATGTACTGCGCAAGTACCGCAAGCACGGAGCGACTATCATCTACTGTCCATGCGTCAAGGATGTCAAGCGCACGACCAAATGGCTGCGCTCCCGTGACTATCCGGTGAAGGCTTATCACGGCAAAATGAAACGACGCAAGCGTGCCCGCGTGCAGGACTACTTTCTGACGGAAAAGAAACCGATCATCGTGGCTACGAACGCCTTCGGTCTGGGCATTGATCGTCCCGACGTGCGGCTGGTCGTGCACGCCGGACTGCCCATCGGCATCGATGCGTACACGCAGGAAATCGGCCGCGCCGGACGTGACGGAAAGAAGGCCCGCGCCGTACTGCTCTATTCGCCGTCGGACGAATACGTGGTGAAAAACCTGATCCGCAGCAACAAGGACCCCGAAACCGTTTCCCGCGGCAAGCAGCGTCTCAAAGTGCTGAAAAAGGTCCTGCGCAATCCGGATAAGGTGTGGAATGGAATCAAAAAGTACTTTCGCTAAGCGTATCAACCGCGCCTGTCATTGATATATTATTTATACGTATCATGATTAAACCGCCCGTATTGCGGCAATCCTAACTAACAGAAGGAGGAATTTCCATGACCAACAGCTTCCAGTGTGCGCAGATTTATCAGATTCTTGCGCTCAATGACGAAATGCTCAAAAGCGGCTGCATCACCCGCGACGAGCACGACTTTGTCCGCCATGTGCAGACGGACAAGCTGACCCGGCTGCACAGCACGCCGTAAGGAGGCCGCCCAATGGACGTCCGCAGACTGGACGAAATGCAGGCGCAGGGCCGCAGCATTTTCGATACCGAGCTTGCTGTGGCGTACTACGCCCGCGTTTCGACCGACAAAGACGAGCAGATCAACAGTCTCGGCAACCAGAAACGCTATTTTGAGGACTATATCGCCGCAAATCCGCACTGGAGGTTTGCCGGCGGCTACGTCGATGAGGGCATCAGCGGCACGTCTGTCGAGGGACGCGAGCAGTTTCTCAAGATGATCGAGGACGCGAAATGCGGCCGCTTTGACCTCATCGTCACCAAGGAGATCAGCCGTTTCGCCAGAAATACACTCGACAGCCTGCGCTACACGCGCGAGCTGCTGCGCTGCGGCGTGGGCGTGTACTTTCAGAACGACAACATCAACACCTTTGACAAGGATGCCGAACTGCGGCTCACCATCATGTCCTCCATCGCGCAGGACGAGGTGCGCAAGCTGTCCGAGCGCACGCGCTTCGGCTTTAAGCGTGCGCAGGAGAACAGCGTGCTGCTCGGTCAGAACAATCTGTTCGGGTACAACAAGGTTGACGGGCGATTGGAGATTGTCGAGCCGGAAGCCGCCGTCGTCCGTGAGGTGTTCGAGCGCTACGCTGCCGGAGACCTCGGTCTCCGCGCCATTGCCAACGACCTGGACAGCCGCGGTGTACGCGGACGGCAGGGCAAGCCGCTTACCTACTCCACGCTGTACGGCATGATACGCAACCCGAAATACAAGGGCTGCTATGCCGGTCGGCGGTACGCCTCGCGCGACTACCGCGACAAACGCAGCTACCGCCTGAGTGCAGACAAATGGCTCGTGCATAAGGACGACCGTGTGCCTGCCATCGTGCCCGAAGCGCTGTGGGAGCAGGCTAACCGGCGGCTGTAACTCTCCTACGGTTTACAGCCACGAGCTGGACCGCATTCTCGCGCGTGTCTTTGCGCTGATGACCGAGGAACAGTCCGCCGCCGTGCAGGAATACATCGACACGCTCCGTGCCTTTGCCGCCCGGCAGGACAGCGGCCTCGCCCTCGCCCAAGTCGAGCAGGAGATGGCGGCACTCGGAAAGCGCAAGGACAAGCTGCTCGATCTGGTGCTTGCGGGAGCGCTCTCAAATGAGGATTTCAAGCAGCGCAACGAGCAGCTTGCCGCACTCGAGGAGCGGTGCAGTTCCCTGCAGAACGCAGAGCAAACCCTTGCGGAACGCATCCGGCGTGTGGAAAATCTGCGCCGCACGATCGAGGAACAGTGGCAGGCGAACTGCGGCTTTTCGCGTGAAATGTCCAAGGCGCTGGTGAACCGCATCGTTGTGGATGCAGACGAGAACAAGACCTGAATTTCTCTGGATGTTTTCCTCACCGCCGGCCGAGA
>ERZ772889.3331-NODE-3331-length-11274-cov-4.623496_pt1 | contig 11274 bp, 9 predicted proteins | sample MGYA00512127_ERZ772889 | MGnify/ENA primary metagenome ERZ772889 (study PRJEB29015, sample SAMEA2737689) | human gut metagenome | biome: human gut; feature: human-associated habitat; material: faeces | place: China | collected 2012 ... | reverse complement strand
CAAGCAGATGGCGTGCAAAGTCGCCAGACGCTCTTTGTGCGGTATTGCCTTTATTCAAGTTGAAAAGCATTACTCATACCGCAGGGCATCGATCGGATTCAGATTCGAAGCCTTGATAGACGGGATCAGTCCAAAGACAATGCCCACCACCATAGAGAATACCACGGAAACCACAATGGACAGCGAACTGATCGCCACCGGCACCGAGGCAATCTTGGAGATCAGCTGTGCCAGAGCGATGCCGATTCCCACACCAATGATTCCGCCGATGCTGGTCAGCACAGAAGCTTCTGTCAGGAACTGTGCCAGAATGCTGCCCTTTTTCGCACCAATTGCCTTTTTCAGTCCGATCTCGCGGGTACGTTCTGTTACCGATACCAGCATGATGTTCATAACACCGATACCGCCCACCAGCAGAGAAATGCTGGCGATCCAGATCAGCATGGTGTTGGTGGAGGAACTCAGTTTTTGCAGGGACTTCGCCTGTTTCAGCAAGTCCTGACTGTCATATTTGATCTGATTGCTGTCCCCTTCTTTTCCGACGCTATTGGTGCGAATCGTGGCGTTCATCAGTTCCGCCACCTTTTTTCCCACTGCCGGCATGCTGTCAGTATCCACTGCCTTTGCCAGACAGTTTTCCGGTTCGTCATACCGATACGCGATCGGCCACGACTGACCGGGGATAAACATCTTGCCGCCGGAAGTGCCCATATACGTCCAGTAGTCCTCCTCGGAATTGATGACCGGTTCAAATCTGCTGACCTCTGTCACAACGCCAACGACCGTAAAGGGTTCCCCGTTGATGTCGATGACGGAACCGATCGGGCTCTCGGAGGAGTACAGGCTCTTGACTGCGGTGCTGTCCAGAATCACTGCCTTGGCGTTATTGGTATATTCCTTGCTCAGGAATCCCCTGCCCTGCTGTACTTCATAGCCTGCCGTATCGAAATAGGCAGCATCAATGCCATACATAGAGCCACTGAACTGGGTGTTCTGATAATACACATTGTCGCAGTAGGAACGCGTGCGGTAAAACGAAGCAGATTCCACATTTTTCAGGCTGGTGATCTGGTCCCGCACTTCCGCGGAAACCACCTGTACCCCGTCCGGTGCCGCCTGATAGCTGAAATCATAGGGACTTTCCCCCTGATACAGCTGCACATTAACAGTGTTGTTGCCGGAACCGATCAGATTGTTTTTGATCTGCTCATTGGTGCCCTTAATGGTAGACACAATGGCAATGATCGCCGCAATACCGATGATAATGCCCAGCATAGTGAGAATGGAACGCACCTTATGGGACAAAATGCCCTGTAACGATAACCGAATATTTTCCAGCATAATATGTCCCCCTTAATATTCTGATGAGCCGTTGGTTTCGTTGACCAACGCTCCCTCTACGGCATACTTGCCATAGGGGAAACAGATATAATCTTCCTGACTGACACCGGAGAGAATCTCAATGGCATAGCCGCCGTTGATGATCTTGCCGGTCTGGACATTCTGCCGTTCCAGCTTCTTGTCCTTGGATTCCCGCAGCACATAGTACTGTCCGTTTTCCTGCCGCACATAGCTGACCGGCAGATAGAACGTATCTCCGACATCGTCCGCCGCACCGGAAAAGCTCAGGCTGACATAGCTGCCCACTGACAGGCTGTTGGAATCGGTCACTGCTGCCTTAAACGGATAAGCACTGTTGTTCGGGTTTTCACTGCCGTTCTGATTGGTGTAGGAGGTCGGTGTCTTGTCGATCTCCGTCACCTCGGCGGTGAGCATTTCACCGGTATCCCACGAGTTGACAGTCACCGTTGCACCGACAGTCAGCTTGTCCAGATTTATTTCGCTGACAGTGCCCTGCACCATAACGCCGCCGCTGCCCTGTACCACCAGATACGGTTCGTTTTTCTCCAGCGATTCCACTGAAGCCGCTACCTTGGTGACAACGCCGTCGATCTTCGCCAGTTCCTGTCCCTTTTCCTGCTTTTCTGCCGCAGCATCATATTCGATCTGTGCCTTCTTCTGGTCAATCTGTGCCGACTGAATGGCGATCTGCTGCTCTGCCACCTTCTGTTTCAGCTGGGCACGGGTATAGACATAGTTGTCATTGTCCGTACCAGAAGATGCCATTGGAGTGACTGCCGCCATTGGCATTGCCGCCGTCATAGGCTGCACTGCCGCAGTCGGATCTGCACCGGTGTCTGTGTCTGTATCTGCCGGCTGGGTGTCCGGCTGGGTATCCGGAGATGCTGTGCTGCTCTCCGGTACAGTACCAGTACTGCCGCCGGTGGTGCCGGTAGTGCCGGAAGAAGCCGGTTCTGTTTCCGCGGTGGTGTTATTGGCAGGGTCATAGGAGAACGTACCGCCCACCTGCAATGTGCCGTACCACGTTCCGCCGCCGGAGATCTGCACACCGCCGTCCTCGGTCACCTTGATGTTCTGTCCCAGTGTCCAGTCACCGGTAGCGGTCAGCTGATCGCCGCGTACCAGCCAGCCGTAGAGCACGCTGCCGCTCTGGTCATACACCACGAAAACAGCACACTGCTTTGCTGCTTTCAGCTGCTCCAGAGCTGCCTGTGTCACAACGGTCTGACCGGTGCAGGCAAACTGATAGGGATCGTCCGGCGTGCCGGTACCGGCTGCCGCCTGTGTCAGAGCGATCACTGCTGAAAGTGTATCCTTGGGAGAATCCGGTGCATCCGGCGTGTCCGGTTCGTCTGGTTCGTCCGGCTCATCGGGGTAATCCGGATCGTCCGGCACCACCGGTGCTTCTTCTGATGGACGCAGCTTTTTCAGACGTTCCAGCTCTTTCTGAGCCTGCCGCACATTTTCCTGTGCCACCGCCAGTGCCGTCTGTTTCTGGGCAACTTCCAGCCCTACTGCTGTCATATCATAGTCCAGCAGCGGTGTACCCTTGGTCACATGGTCGCCCTCTTTTACCAGCACCTTTGCGATCATCTGGTCGTCGGAGGGCGTGACATTCTGCACATCACCGGAAACCACCTGCCCGTCCATAGAGAGATCATCTCCCCACCAGTACTGGGTCAGATTTGCCACCGGCAACACATCTACGCGGTTCTTTTTCGTCTGCTGTGTCCGGTAAATCACCGTACCGCCGACAGTGCCGCCGGCAACAACTGCCAGACAAACCGCCACTGCAACGATCTTTTTTCCTTTTGTCATGAAGCATCGCCCTCCTGTTCTGTCCGGCGTTCTCCGAAGCCGCCCTGCTCCAGCCTGCCGTCCCGAATGGTCACGATCCGCTGGGCATGCCGGGCGATCTCCGGTTCATGGGTAATCATGACAATCGTCACGCCCTCGCTGTGCAGCTGGGCAAACAATTCCATGACCTGTTCGCCGGAACGGGTGTCCAGTGCACCGGTCGGCTCATCTGCCAGCAGCAGACGGGGCTGGCTCACCATTGCCCGTGCAATTGCCACACGCTGTTTCTGTCCGCCGGAAAGCTGAGTCGGCTTGAACTGTATCCGTTCTTCCAGCCCCACACGTGCCAGCATTTCCTTTGCCCGTTCCAGCCGTTCCTTTTTCCGTACGCCGGCATACAACAGCGGCAGTGCCACGTTTTCCAGCACAGACTGGCGGGGCAGCAGGTTGAAGTTCTGGAACACGAAGCCGATCTTCTGGTTCCGTATCGTGGAAAGCTGGTTGTCGCTGCACTGTGCCATGTCCTGTCCGTCGAAGAAATAGTCCCCGCTGGTCTGCTTGTCCAGCAGCCCGATAATGTTCATCAGCGTGGATTTTCCCGAACCGGACGGTCCCATGATTGCCAGATATTCCCCTTCTTCCACCTGTAGCTGAATGTGGTGCAGAACGGGGACAGGTTCTTTTCCCTGCATATAGGATTTACAGATGTCCCGCAAATCAAGTACCATCTGCCGCACCGCCTTCCGCTGTATCTGCTCCGGCTTCATCTGCCGGCATCTCGTCAACACCATCGCCGGCATCTTCTCCTGCTCCGGAGATCACGCTGTCTGCGGTGTCGCCGTCTGCACCGTCGCCTGCCATGCCGGCTTCATCATCTGCTCCGCCGATCACGCCTTCGTCCACAGGGTTTCCGTTTTCGTCGTAGGAAATATCCTCATTGCTGTTGTCGTCCACGGTATCATCTGTGCCGTCATCTTCCGGTGTGGCTTCGTCAGGGTTGGTCGTGGTTTTCATACCCTCCTGATAGGAATCCGACGGGAATGCGATCATATCGTCCTCCGACAGACCACTTTTGATCTCGCAGTCGCCCATGGTGTCGTCTGTCTGTCCTACTTCCACTTCCCGTTTTTCCAGACGGTCTTTCTTATCGGCAGCCCAGACATAGGTCTTGCCGTTTTCATCAGTCTGCACATAATCGGAGTACAGCCAGATGCCGGTTTTTTCAATGCTTTCATCGGCTCCGGTATCTGCCGAAACCAGCAGATGCTGCCCCAGCATCAGCCCGTCACTGGAATCCAGCGTCACATAAAAAGGATACTTGGAAGCGGTGGTCATCTCATCGCTGCCGCCGTAGTACATGTTGTTGTTCTGGCTGTTGTCGGCTTCGGTAGAGATCTCCGAAATAGTGCCCGTCCAGCTGGAATCGTCTACGCGGGAGTGCAGCACCATGGCTTCATCTTTATAAATCGACTGTACATTCTGTTCGCTGATCGTGCACTTCACACGGAATTCTCCGTCGGACATAATCTTCATCAACACATCTGTGCCGTCCGACTGAAGCTGTTCGGTCGTTTTCAGGGACTGCACCGTTCCGGCGATCTCCGCAGTCACTGTGGCATTGTTAATGGTATTCTGTAATTTTTCCAGTTCGATCTTCTTGGTCTTGATGTCGTATTCCGACTTGGCAATATCGGTTTGCAGGGACTGGATCTGCGTGGTGTAAGTCAGCTTATCGTCTGCACTGGCACTTTTCTTTTCCGTTTCCAGCTGGCTGATCTGCTGCTTGTTGGACTCGATCTCATTCTGCATGCGTTCGATTTCCACGTTACCCTGCTGCAATTCCAGCTGCATGGATTCCACATCATAGGTGAACAGCGGATCACCGGCGTTGACGTGGTCGCCCTCCTGCACAGCAATGCTGGAAACTGTCTTGGAGGTGTCCAGCTTGACTTCCTTGGTTTCCTGCGGTTCTACCACGCCGGAAAACTGCAAGTCGGAAATCGTTGTTGCCGCAGAATTCACATCTTTTATCGGCATCACGTATGCCACACCGTCCACATCACTGCCCCTGCTGTAGTGCCGCCACACCAGCACGCCGCTGACGCATACCGCCGCAGCTGTAACACCGGCAACTGTGCCGATTATGATTTTCTTGGATTTTCCCATATTCCTTCCTCCCAGTCCATGCTCCGCAGCAGTGCGTTCTGCCGGCGGAGTTTTTTGAAGCAGTCCTGCACAAATCTAGGGCAATACCGCACAAAGAGCGTCTGGCGACTTTGCACGCCATCTGCTTGCAGTGTTTCCCTAGATGCTGATTTCATCTTTTTGGCAGCTGTTTCAACTGTTGTATTCCTCATGCAACGGATTGCCTTTAGTATACCACACCTCTTGACGGTTGTCAAGAGGTTTTTCAAAATTTCTGCGGAAGATTTATTTGGGAAATTTGTGCAAAGGTGAGAAACGGGAGAGGGTTGTGCGGTGTTCCCCTAGAACGGAGAAAAATCACCTTACAAAATTCGCATATCATTATCGTATCACCCTCTCCTGAACAGATGCTCTCACGCCGAAATCCGACAATACCGTTCCCCTTCCAGCACCTGCTGCATGTACTTTTCCGGTGTTGTCATGCAGACAGCACTCTGAAACGTGAAAGGACTGCAGCCGGACACCAGCACTGCACCGGTATCGTCTTTCTTCACCGGAAACTGCCGGTTTCTGCTGCACACGTTCCAGTAGACCACCGCAGGCAGCTGATACCCTGCCGCCTGATATGCCTGCTTCATCTGCTGGAATATCGTCACACCGCTGCCGGACTGCTCATCGAATTCCATGTCCGAGATCACGTAGATCACTTTCGGCAGTTCCTTCGGCGGCACGTGGTGCTGAACTGCACTCTGAAGTATCAGACGAAATACTTTTTCCAGATCGGTATTGCTGACTTCATTATAGGACATACAGTGCTCCACCTTTTGAAAAATATCCTCCCCTTTCAGAGCAATCAAGCGGGGGTTGTCGGAAAAGGTGATAAAGTGGTTGTGGAAGTATCCCTCATTTCGTTCGGCACAGTAAATGCCCAGCGAAACGGCAACATGAATCGGCATCACATCGCCGGAATAGTTCCAGTACATGGAACCGGAACCGTCTACCACGGCAATGGCATTTTGTTCCGGCATATAATCCGGCAGGGATTTCCATGTCACGTCCAGTATCTGCTGTTTTTGTGCAATGTCATCATAAAACATTGCGTTTTCCTCCAATTCGATGCAGTCCCGAACGATCTCATAGGGGAAAAGCTGACCTGCTTTCAGCAGTCCCTTTTCCTGCTCTGCCCGTTCCAGAAACTCGGAGTACCGCTGTCTGTCATGCTTGCAGAATGCTTTCTGATACTTGTACAAGGCTCTGGAGGGCAGTTTGGTATAATCAAAGGTGTAATCCTTCCGGCAAAGCCGCTTTTCCAGCACGTCTGCATAGGTACGAAGCTGGGAGAGCATTTTCCGGTAAGCCTTTTCCGAAAGATGCAGCCGCTTACAGAGCAGCTTTGCCTGCCGGCACACGTTCTGATTGGAGGTGTGCACAGAGGGCAGCCACTTCGCCAGCAGAGAGATCGGCTTTTCTTCCAGCATGTCCTGCCGGTCTTGCTGTAGCTGCTTCTGGATCAGCTGTATCAGTTCCGGCTCACAGGGCGTGTTCAGCAGTACCATACAATCGTCAAACCGCCCGTACTCCGGAATCCACTGCAAATTTTTCCGGACACTTTCGGGATAGATCGTTGCCGCATATTGCAGCAGCTGCCGGAATACGCTCCGTTCACCCAATCCGCCGCGGGTATCCCGCTGGTAAAACAGGATCCGCATCGCGTATACCGGATTCTCTGCATATGCCGCCAAGAACATGTCTTTCAGGCGTTTTGCAGAAGCTTCCCGCAACGCACCGGCTGTGGAAAACAGGTTCAGGCACGCATCGCCGGTATTGTGATACGCCAGTGCTCCGTTTTCGGTGTTTGTCCAGTTCAGTTCTTCTGATAATGCATTCAGCATGAAAAACACGTCCTTTCTTTTTATGTACTGTACAATTGTTGAAGAAACCCCACACGAAACCGGTTTCATGGCTTCGTATGGGGCTGCCTTAATGTTCCACGATGCTGTTTTGACGGAGAACCCATCTATTCAATTGTAAAGGGAATCGCAAAAAAACGCCATACGGCTGCATCATAAAAATGACGCAAAAACAAAAATAAAATAAACAACATTCATAAAATATTGCTGTAAGCATCGTTCTGACAAGGGGAAACACGGCACAAAACCGTCAGGCGGGCTTGATGCAGCGTTTTCCAAGGTTTCCAGTGGGATTTTCTCTTGTGCTGTGCACAATTTCGGCAGCAGGTACGCAAGTCTGGTGACCGCAATGCATACTATCTGCTGCATCAAATCTTTGGGTGTTTGAGGCGTGATATGCAATTGTCAAGATGCAGGAAGGAATAAAAAAAGGAATATTTATTTAAAAGCAAACATAACAACCCCCTAATTACACTAGGGTTCCATCACGTCATTCTACTTTTAAATAAATATTCCTTCTCTCGCATTCCTTCCTCGAATTTGAGATTGCTTTTATTATATCACTTCCTGATCGACTTGTCAAGCCTTTTTTCGAATTTTTTGGAAAAAATCGAAATGGCTCAAATTCCGGAGAATCCAAGCCATTCTGTTACTCGATTTTGTTTTCGGGTGTGTTGACATGAAGCCTGACACGTATCTTTTGGGGTGATTTTTCCCCGTTCGTCGTTAAGGAAACGCTACATAAAGCCCGCCTGACGGCTTTATACAGCGTTTCCTTAATCTCTGCGGAAAATATCTCTGGTATAGACTTTGTTCTCCACATCGTCCAGACAGGCATCATACCGGTTGGCAATGATCGCATCTGCCGCCGCCTTGAATTTTTCCAGATCGTTGACCACAACGCTGCCGAAGAACGTTGCTCCGTCCTGCAATGTCGGCTCGTAGATAATGACTGTAGCACCCTTTGCCTTGACACGCTTCATCACGCCCTGAATTGAGGACTGCCGGAAATTGTCACTGTTGGATTTCATAGTCAGACGGTACACGCCAATGGTAACCTGCTTTTCCGTGCCGGCATTCCAGTCATTGTTCTGGCTATAATCATAGTACCCTGCCTTTTCCAGCACGCGGTCAGCAATAAAATCTTTTCGTGTCCGGTTGGATTCTACGATTGCCGACATCATATTCTGCGGCACATCGGCATAGTTGGCGAGCAGCTGTTTGGTATCCTTGGGCAGGCAGTAGCCGCCGTAGCCGAAGCTGGGGTTGTTATAATGCGTTCCGATCCGCGGATCCAAGCATACGCCGTCAATGATCTGCTGCGTGTCCAGTCCCTTCAGTTCCGCATAGGTGTCCAGTTCGTTAAAATAGGACACGCGGAGGGCAAGATAAGTGTTGGCGAACAGCTTGACCGCTTCGGCTTCGGTGAATCCCATGAACAGGGTGTCGATATTCTCCTTGATTGCTCCCTGCTGAAGCAGTCCGGCAAAGGTGTGAGCCGCTTCTACCAGTCTTGCATCGTCCATGTCCGTTCCCACGATGATTCTGGACGGATAGAGGTTGTCATACAACGCATTGGACTCCCGCAGAAATTCCGGACTGAAGATGATGTTCTTACTGCCGGTCTTTTCCCGAATACTCTTGGTATAACCTACCGGAATGGTGGACTTGATGACCATAATGGCATTCGGATTATACTGCATGACAAGGGCAATGACCGCTTCTACAGCACTGGTGTCAAAGAAATTTTTCTTGCTGTCATAATTGGTCGGGGCAGCAATGACCACAAAATCTGCATCTCGATATGCCGCTTCTGCGTCCAGCGTTGCCGTCAGATCCAGTTCCTTTTCTGCAAGGTATTTCTCAATGTAATCGTCCTGAATCGGGGACTTTTTCTGGCGGATTAGTTCGACCTTTTCCGGTATGATGTCTACCGCCGTAACTTTGTTGTGCTGGGCAAGCAGTGTGGCAATGGATAATCCCACATAGCCGGTTCCTGCAACTGCGATATTCATGGATCAGAATCCTCCTCATTTCTGTACTGTGTCACCTATATAGTATACCACTATTTTTTTACATTTTCAAGAAGTTTCCCGCATTCTCATGAAAATTCGTTTCAAAACGCCCCCAGCTGCCGTCTGATCCACGCCGTTTCCAGCACATCGTAGACATACTGATTGGGAGAACCGGTTTCAAAATACCTTTCGGAATTGCCGCCCAGCATTTCCACAGCAAAGGCTCCCACGGCTCTGGAACGGGATTGTCCGCCGTAGCAGTGCACCAGCAGCGTTTCCACAGACCGATGTGCCAGAACAAATGCAATGATCTGATCTGCCATTTCATCGGTAAACAAAACTGCCCCGTCCACCTCTCGGATAATGTCATCAAAGTACAGCGTCAGAACACCCTTGCAGAACTGATTCTCGCAAAACTGAAATCCGAATCCCTGCGTGTGCGTATCCTGAATCGAAATGACTGCATACGTATCCTTTCGTTCCGCCATATCCGCCTGTCCGAAACAGTAGAAATGCTGCATAACATATTCAAAGGCATCATATACAGACTTTACCAGAACCCGTTTCATGCTCTGTTCAGGCTTTCAAACACCATGGTTGCCTGAATGCGGTCACCGCCCAGAAATCCCTTGCTTCCGGAAGAAGAAGTGGTGATCGTGTGCAGACGGTATCCCTTGGCAGCCTGTGCGTTGATGACCTTTTCCAGTTCAGACAGATTTCCGGAACCGGTTCCGATCAGCTTCTCCTTCAGAGCGACCTGTAAAACAACATAATTTGGCATATACGTTCTCCTTTACAAAAATATAGATATATTATAACATGAAATTCCGCATATGTCAATATTATCATTTACATCTTTCCGAATTTCGTGCTATAATATACATATCAAATTTATTGCACAGGAGGAATTTCCAATGTGTACCGCTGCAACTTATCAGACAAATGATTTTTATTTTGGCAGAACGCTGGACTACGAAAGTTCCTACGGAGAAGAAATCGTCATTGTGCCGCGGCAGTTCCAGCTGTCATTTCTGCACATGGGCGTATCTGCACAGCACTACGCCATGATCGGCACTGCACACGTTGCCCAGGGCTACCCGCTTTTTTATGATGCCGTCAACGAAAAGGGGCTTTGCATGGCTGGGCTGAACTTTGTGGGCAACGCCTGCTACGCCTCCCGACCTGCGGATCATTCGGACAATGTGGCACAGTATGAATTGATCCCGTGGATTCTTAGTCAGTGCTCCAGCACTGCCGAAGCCAAGGAAAAAGTGGAAAAGCTTTGCCTGCTGGGCACGCCGTTTCACGAAAAAATGCCTGCGGCACAGCTGCACTGGCTCATTGCTGACAAGCACCAAGCCATTACAGTAGAAGCCACTGCCGCGGGGATTCAGGTCTATGACAATCCCGCCGGTGTCCTGACCAACAATCCGCCTTTTCCGGAGCAGATGTTCCGCCTCAACGACTTTCTGCACCTCTCTCCCAAGCAGCCGCAGAACAACTTTTCGGACAAGCTGCCGTTGCAGACGTACAGCAGAGGCATGGGAGCACTGGGGCTTCCCGGTGACCTCTCCTCCCAGTCCCGCTTTGTACGGGCAGCTTTCGTGCGGGCGAATGCCGTTTCCGGCAGTTCTGAAGCGGAAAGCGTCAGCCAGTTTTTCCACATTCTCGGAGCCGTTGACCAGCCACGCGGCTGCTGCGAAGTGAAAGACGGACAGTACGAGATCACCATTTACACTTCCTGCTGCAATGCCGACAAGGGCATCTACTACTATACCACCTATGAAAATCACCAGATCTCCGCAGTCTGCATGCATCGGGAAAATCTGGACAGCGACCAGTTATGCCGCTATCCCATGCAGACCGGAGAACAGATCTGTTACCAAAACTGAAAGGACAACATCGATGTCAAATGTAACCAAACGGGCTCTGGAACAATCCCTGAAAAATCTGCTGCTGAAAAAGCCGCTGACAAAAATCACTATCGGCGATATTACCGAGGACTGCGGCATCAACCGCATGACCTTTTACTACCATTTCAAAGA
>ERZ772889.3318-NODE-3318-length-11323-cov-3.356763_pt1 | contig 11323 bp, 5 predicted proteins | sample MGYA00512127_ERZ772889 | MGnify/ENA primary metagenome ERZ772889 (study PRJEB29015, sample SAMEA2737689) | human gut metagenome | biome: human gut; feature: human-associated habitat; material: faeces | place: China | collected 2012 ... | reverse complement strand
AAAAAGCGGTCAATATCGGGACGTCGCGGACGGAAAATCGCGGGAACCGCCGCCGGGACGGACATTATCAATTATCATTCAACGGCTTACGCCCCAAATGGTCAATATATAACAAACATCCTTCTTTTTCACCGGACCGGAAATATCCCTGCGATGACAATATCCGACAAACAAAACAATTGCAGCCGCAAAACGGCTGTCATTCTTCAAAATCATTAGAACTCAACCTTATACACACGCATAACACCGAAAAACAAACAATAAGAAAAGACTTTTACGACAATATTTTCAGGATTTCCAGAAAGCATTCGGGCAAATTTTCGTATATTGTGCCGCAAATAAACAAGTCCAAAAATTTCACACGATGCAATTTTCAGCAAATACGGTTCTCCGGAAACGGGATACCGTACCCATTCATTTTTTATTCCTAATCCAATTTTTATGAGAAGATGCTTTACGCTATTGACGGTTCTCGTCCTCTGCGCCTCAAGCGGCTGCGACGACAAGAACAAAGAGGAGGTCGCGGATGTGATCGTCCTCTCGCGAAGTAGTGTCGCGTTCGCCCAGAAAGGCGGAACGACCACCGTCGCGGTAGCCACGCCCTCCGACTGGAAGGTGAGCTGTCCGGACGATTGGGTGACGCTGGCCTCCGAAGAGGGCCTGCTGACCATCTCCGCGGCAAGCAATACGACCGACAATGTCCGCAACTCGAAAATCACCGTGGAAACGGCCGGCGACAAACAGGAAATCGCCGTTCACCAGGCATTCTCGTGGGAAACGGTCCTGCTGTCCACCACCGCTTCGGAGGAAATTTCGCTGGATTCCGAAGGTGAGAGCGTTCTCTTCACCGTGGTCTCCAACGGCCAGTGGAGCGTCACGAGCGACGCCGACTGGGTTTCGGTCGAAAGCGACCCGGTCAGCGGAACGGTACGCGTCGGCGCCCCGCGCAATCCCGACGCCCACCGCAATGCGACGCTCACCGTCCGGGCGACCAAAGGCTCCGCTACGGAATCCTGCAAAGTGACCGTTTCGCAAATCTCACGCGAGGAAAACCCCTACTACCAAATGCTGGGATATTACGGACTTCATGCGGAAAACTGGTATTACGGCCGTGAACCGATCGGCGTGAGCGGCACGGGTACGTTCTGCACCGTCGAAGAGAAAGAGTACCGCAAGAGTTTCTACATCAAGAACCTGTTCCTGACGGGCACGGTCGTGGAAGCCACCTACGACAAAAACACCCAAACCATGTCGATCGAACTGGGCAGGCTCTGCTACACCCGCGAGATCTCCCCGACGGTCTCCCGCTTCCACTACCTGTACTCGATCAACATGCAGGGCGGAGGTTTCCACAACGGCATGCTGACCGGCAGGCTGGGAGAGGGCTACAACGACGACGCGGACGAAACCCGCAAGGCGATCCTCCTGAACGGTTTCGAATCGCCGTACACCACGCTGGGCATCATCGGATACCAGGAGCAGCAGTGGCTGTCGTTCGGCGACCTCTACTACGCCACCGGCACGATGTATCTCGTGGACTGGGACATTCCGGCCGACACCGGCACGGCCCCGACCTCCGTCACCCGGGCCGCCGACGGCATCGCACCCTCGGGCAGCACCTTTCCCGTATCGAAACATTAAACCGCAGCACACATGAAAAAATTATATGCACTGACAGCTTTACTGCTCGGCATGATGGGGTGCTCCGAAGAGACGATCACCTACACCAACCCCGTCCCGGGCGATGAACCGTCCGGCATTGCGGCCGAACTGGGCATCTCGTCGAAAAACACATGGTTCGCCGCTGAAGACGAACGCAACGCCTCGATCGGCTTCAAGAGCCTGGGCGGAGAGGTCGTCGTGGACATCCAGACCAACACGACGTGGAAATACGACGCCGTCAACGCCGGCTGGCTGACCATCGAGAAAGACGACGTCGCCGACCAGCTCGTCCTGAACTGCGAGGGCAACAAGGTCGAGGAGCAGCAGCAGGCTACGATCACCATTACCGCCGGCGACAAGACCGCGACCATCTCCGCCACGCAGAACGCGTACGGCACGCTCGAAATCGCCGCATCGAAAAACAACTTCCAGATTCCCGCCGTCGGCGAACTGACCGCCGAATTCGAAGTGCAGTCGACCGACGAAGACTGGATCTTCGAAACCAAAGACTGCCCGTGGCTGCTTCTCGAACAGCAGGGCGACAAAGTCACGATGACGCTCGACCCCAACGAGGAGATCGAGGACCGCGAAACGACCTTCGTGCTGATTGCCGGCGAGGGGGGGGGAAATCCCGTCTCTGAAACGATCCGCGTCACGCAGGACCGCGCCGTCTACGTCAACGTTTCGCTAAAAACCATTCCCCTCTCGCCCACTCCCACCGAATCCGACAAAAAAGAGTTGGGAATCAGATCCAACTACGACTGGGAGTACACGCTTTCCGAAAATTCCGACTGGCTCTCCGCCACGAAAACCGAGCAGGGACTTACAATCACCGCCGAGACCAATTCGAGCGGATCGTCCCGCACCGCAACCATCACCGTATCGGCCGGCGACGGCAAACAGAACCAGACCGAACAGGTCGTCACCGTCTCCCAGACCGGCCTGGACCTCGACGCCTTCATCCTCGGAATCGACATCACCTCGTCGAGCCTGAAGACCTATCTGCCGTTCGACAAGGCCATCGACGCCACCATCGACTGGGGCGACGGCAGCATCGAGGAGAACGTCACCTCGGCCTACCCCTCGCACACCTACACCGACCCGGGCTACTACATCGTCTCGGTCAAGGGCAGCGTGACGTCGCTCAACTCCTACGACATCCCCGACTACGGACTGGGCGAACAGTTCAGGGAGGTTTACAACTGGGGCCGCACGGGGCTGACCTCGATGGCGCGCGCATTCCAGAACTGCCGCGAGCTGAAACGGATTCCCTCCGACAACACCGAAGCCTTCGCCAAGGTCACCACCTTCCACTATGCATTCACCGACTGCCGCGTCCTCGAAGCCGTTCCCGACGGGCTGTTCGACCATGCAACCGAGGCGGAAACCTTCGCCTACTGCTTCCAGAACTGCAACATGGTCACCGAAGTGCCCGCCGACCTGCTTTACAACTGCACGAAGATCACCTCGGTAGGTTCGCTCTTCTCCGGCACGGCGATCACCCAGATCGACGAGGATTTCTTCTCTCGCAACACGGAGCTGACCGACTGTTCGATCATCTTCTCGAACGGCAAACTGAAGACGGTTCCCGAAAAACTCTTCGCCAACAACAAGAAGGTGACGACCTTCAACTCGCTGTTCGCCAACACCGAGTCGTTCGAATCCGTCCCGGCCGGCCTGTTCGCCAACAACCCCGAGGTCGACTCGTTCCGCATGCTCTTCTCGGGAACAAGCCTGAAATCCGTCCCGGCCGGCTTGTTCGCCAACAACCACAAGGTCACCAATTTCCAGAGCGCATTCAGCAAAACGGCCATCCAGAGCGTTCCCGCCGACCTGTTCGCAGGCTGCGACAAGGTGACGACCTTTATGAGCTGTTTCACCGGATGCAGCGAACTGCAAAGCGTCCCGGCCGAGCTGTTCAAAAGCAGCGGAGCCTTCACGACCGTGACGAAGACCGCCTTCAACAACATCTTCAAGGACTGCGCCTCGCTGACCGAAGTGCCCGCAGGGCTGTTCGACGGCTTTACCCTGGTCACCGCCTTCAACGACGCCTTCAACGGCTGCGCGTCGCTCACGACGCTCCCCGCAGGGCTGTTCGCCACCAATACGGCGGTCACCTCGTTCACCAATGTCTTCAAAGGCTGCACCTCGCTCAAAAGCATCCCCGAAGGCGTCCTCGGCGGACTTTCCAAAGTCACCTCGTTCTCGGGCCTGTTCGCAGGCTGTACGGGGCTTGAAGAGATCGGCGCCAACATCATCTCCGGCTGCGCCGCCTGCAAGAATATCTCCTCGATGTTCAAGGACTGCGACAACCTGAAAACCGTTTCCGCGGAGGCTTTCGCCGGCGCACCCGCGATCACCAGCATCGGCAGCCTGTTCGAAAACTGCACGCTGCTCGAAAGCGTTCCGGAGGATATTTTCGCCGGGATGCCGAATCTGGCGACCGCCACCAGCGTATTCGCGGCGTCGGGACTGAAAACGGCTCCCGCCGGTCTGTTCAGCCGCAATCCCTCCGTCACGACCTTCGGCAAGGTGTTCCAGAACTGCGCCGCACTGACGACGCTGCCCGACGGACTGTTCGCCGGCAACCCGAAAGTGACGACCTATTCCAACGCCCTGGAGAACTGCACGGCCCTCGAATCGGTCGGCCTCCTCTTCGGGAAGAGCACGGCCTCGGCCAAATGCGACCGCCTCTTCGCAGGGGCCACGGCGCTGAAGAGCGTGCCCGCCGGAATCTTCGACGGACTGACCGGGGCGACGGCCTTCAACAACACGTTCTCCGAATGCTCCGCCCTGGAGACGATTCCGGCAGGGCTCTTCGCCAAGAACGTCAACGCGACCACCGTGGCCCAGTGCTTCCTGAACTGCACCCGCCTCACGATGGTTCCCTCGCGCCTGTTCGAAGCCAACACCAAGACGAAGACCCTGACGGAGATGTTCTCCGGCTGCTCGGGAATCGAAAGCATCGCGCCGGACGCCTTCACGGGACTGAACGGCACGTCGCTCAATTTCCAGAAGGCATTCCTCAACTGTACCTCACTCCGGGAGATCCCCGACGGGCTGCTGAAAACCACGCAGATTTCAACCTACACCAGCCTGTTCGCCGACTGCACGGGACTGGTCCGCGTCGGGTCGGAGGTGTTCAACTGCGCTTCGGCCACCATGTTCAATTCGGTCTTCGACGGTTGTACGTCGCTCGAAGAGGTCGGCAAGAACATGCTGGTCAGCCCCGTCAAACTGACCAGCGTCGCGAATCTCTTCCGCGATTGCGGGACGCTCAGGAGCGTTCCGGTGAGCCTGTTCGACGAAGCCGTGAAGCTCAAGACGCTGACTTCGACCTTCCAGGGCTGCGCGTCGCTCGAAGGCGAATCGCCCTACACGGTCGTCGACGGCGTGAAATACCACCTGTACGACCGCACGGCGGAGAATGCCGCCGCCTCGGGACTCACCGCGATCACCGCCGCCAAGAGCAGTTTCGCGGGATGTACGAAACTCTCGGACTACGACAAGATCCCCACCACGTGGAAGGAATAGACGAACACAAAACGATCCCGAACATGAAAAATACGATAATATGCAGCATCGCAGTGCTGTCGGCCGCACTGCTGGCAGCCTGCACCGAAACCACCCGGATATGGCCGGAGGAGGGCGAAAGCAAGGCCTACGTGGAGGTATCGAGCCAAAAAGTGATCTTCGACGCCGACGGAGGCAACGCCGTGATCACCGTGGCGACGAACGCCGACGGCTGGGACTACGCCGCCGAAGGCGACTGGTTCACCGTCGCCCGGCAGGACGGCAACGCCCTGCTGGTCGAGACCCTGATCAACGCCGGAGCCGAAACCCTGACGGGCAAACTCACGGTCAGCGCCGAGAAGAACGGGGAGACCGTTTCGCAGGAGGTCGCACTCGTACAGCGCGCCGAACGGAGCGTCAACCTGAGCGCCGAAGGCACGGCCAACTGCTACATCGCCCGGACCGGCGGCGTCTACAAATTCGACGCATCGGTCAAGGGCAACGGCGGCGGCGACGGAGTCAGCGACTACATCGCCAACTACGGACTCGCCATCGAGGACGGCGCCTTCGCCGAACTGCTCTGGGAATCGCGCCACGACGGCGACAAGACCATGTCGCGCGAAATCATCGACGGCGCGCCGATCTACCGGGGCGGCTACGTGACCTTCTCGACGGGGCGTTCGGAGGGCAACGCCGTGATCGCCGTGAAGGACATCAAAGGCAACATCGTCTGGAGCTGGCACATCTGGGTCTGCAACGACGAAATCACGGCGCACGACCACATCGACTCGGAAGGCAAAGTCGCCGCCGTGATCATGGACCGCAACCTCGGAGCGCTGAACAACACCCCGATGGACGTGGGCAACCGAGGCATGTTCTACGAGTGGGGCCGCAAGGACCCCTTCACGCCTTCGCGATCGCCCTACCACGCGGATACCGACGGCAACAACGTCCCGGCCTACAACGAACCGAACACCGCGATCGGCGACGGAACGGGAACATGGGTCTACAACGCGCAGGCCGCCGTGCTCGCCACGCCGCCGGCCAACATTCCCAATTCGATCCTGAACCCGATGACCTACCTGCAATCGCCGTACAACGGCCATGCCGACTGGTACTGCACGGGAACAGACCCGAAGGCCACGCATCCGGGGCTGTGGGGTCCCGAGAAGACCATTTTCGACCCCTGCCCTCCGGGCTACAAGGTCCCGGGACCCGACCTCTGGGGCATTCCCGCCGGAAACAACTCGATCACCAACGGCGGCGCAGCGGCGGATTACGACGAAACCGGCGTCAGCGCCAAATGGGACTGGAACGCCTACGAAGACTGCGGGCGCCGCTGGAAAAACACCGGCGACTTCTACCCGATGGCCGGTAACATTTACTACACGGACTACATCTCGGTGAGCATCTGCAACTACACGGGCGGCATGGCATTCTACTGGACCGCCCAGGCGACTCCCGACGCGACGAAGTCATCGGCCTACTTCGTGAACTTCAACCCCAACTGGTGCAATTACAGGCTCGGCGCGCACGACTGTTCCGCACAGATACGCTGCATCCGGGAATAACACTAAAAACTGATCGTCTATGAAATATCCATTCAAATCGCTTCTCCTGGCGGCAACCGTCCTCGCGGCGGCATCGTGCGCCAAGGACGACACGCAGAGCGGCGGCGAAGAGACCGCGGGTCCCGTCATCGTCAACGCCTCCCCGGCGGCCATCGGCGGCGAGATCATCCTCAAACTGAAGACCGAGGCCTCCGGCATCGTGGAAAAGAGCCGCGCGCAGGGCGTTTCGAAAGGCAGCGGCATCGACGAGATCGACCGCATCCTCAACACGGTGAACACCGTACGTTTCGAACGGCTCTTCCCGGACGGCGGGCGTTTCGAAGAACGCACCCGCAGGGAAGGCCTGCACCTCTGGTATTACGCCAAATACGACCCGTCGGTCCCGACGAGCGAGATGGCCAGCCTGCTCTCTTCGTGCAAGGACATCGAAATCATCGAATACTCGCTGGCCGCCGAAACTTCGGACCACCGCCGCGCGGCATCTCCCGCCGCCGGGGCGCAGAGCGTCACCCGCGCCATCGCAGACGAGGTGCGCAACGTCCCCTTCCCGTTCAACGAGAGCGAACGCTCGCAGCAGATGCAATGGCACTACAACAACACGGGAAACATCTTCGCGCAGACGAGCCAGCTGGGCGCCGACGCCAACGTATACGCCGCCTGGCAGCTCTCGACGGGCAATCCCGACGTGATCGTCGCCGTCGTGGACCAGGGCGTCAAATACGACCACGAAGACCTGGCCGCCAACATGTGGGTCAACGAGGCCGAACTGAACGGCACGCCGGGCGTCGACGACGACGGCAACGGCTATGTGGACGACATTTACGGCTACAACTTCACCAAGGAGACCGGCGAACTGGATTTCTCGGCCGAACTGATGCACGGCACGCACGTCGCCGGCACGATCGCCGCCGTGAACAACAACGGCGTGGGCGTCTGCGGCATCGCAGGCGGCTCGGGCAGGGGCGACGGCGTGAAGATCATGTCGTGCGAGATTCTCGGCAAGTCGGAGTCCGGATCGTCGGGCGCCGGACTGGCCGGACAGATCCGCGCCATCAAGTACGCCGCCGACAACGGCGCCGTGATCTGCCAGAACAGCTGGGGATACACCGCCGGAACCATCTCCGTGACCGACTGGACACGCGGTTCCTACTCGGCGCTCTCGCGTGCCATGGAGTACTTCAACAAATATGCGGGACTGGACGAAAACGGCAACCAGACAGGCCCGATGGCCGGCGGCATCGTCCTCTTCGCCGCGGGCAACGACGCTTCGAGCGAGGTCTGCTATCCCGCCGCCGACGCCAACGCGATCAGCGTGGGCGCAACCGCGTTCACGGGCGCCCCGGCCTACTACACCAACTACGGCACATGGGTCCAGATCTCGGCCCCGGGCGGCGACCAGATGCTGAGCAACGCCTACGGCGGCGTTTACAGCACGAGCGTGGCCGCCGACGGCTCTTCGGGCTACGAAGGCAGCCAGGGGACCTCGATGGCCTGCCCCCACGTGTCGGGAGCCTGCGCGCTGGCCGTCAGTTATTACTACGGTGCTGAAAAACGCAAGGGCCTTACGGGCGAAATGCTCCGGCAGGCGCTGTTGAGCAGCACCCAGTCCGTCGACCGCTACTGCACCGGCAAATACCAGCAGTATCTGGGCAACATGGGCATCGGCAGCCTCGACACCTACAAGCTGCTGCGGAACATCGCCAAGATCGACGGCATCCCGGCGCAGCGGGTCGGCGTGGGCGACACCGTCAGCATCGACCTGGGCGACCACTTCACCGCCACCAATGTCCTGGGGTACACCGTTTCCGTTCCCGACCTCGTGAAGATCGAACTTCGGGGCGGAGTGATGAAGCTCACCGGCCTCAAGAAAGGCCGGACGACGATCATCGTCTCGGACGGCGCGGCCATTCGCAAACCGATCGAGGTAACCGTCGAATGACACATTCACTAACGCAAAAGAGAATCAAACCTATGAAAACCTTTTATAAATACGCGGCATTCGCGGCGGCGGCCCTCGCGGGACTGTGCGCCTGCTCGTCGGACGACGACGACGCGGAGACCGGCTCCGGCCTGCAACCCGTCGCACAGCCGCAGATCATCGTCAGCGACCTGACGACCACCGGATTCACCCTCCGCTGGGAAGCCGTCGACGACGCAGGGTCCTACGTCTACACGTTCGACGGCGGGAGCGAGACCTCGACGACCGGCTGCCGGCTGGAATTCAACAGTCTGGAACGGCAGAAAGAGTATGTCGTGGCGGTCAAGGCCTGCCCCCGGGACCCGGCCGAATACACCGAATCCCCCTTCACCTACATCCACGTGCTGACCGACGATCTGGAGCAGCTTCCCCAGCCGAAGATCACGCTCGGCAGCGCCTATGCGTCGAAAACCGTCATCTCCTGGACCGAAGTGCCCGAAGCGGAACTCTATGAGTTCTCGGTCGACGGCGGGGAGGTGTCGACCACCCGAAACCGTACGGTCATCCTGTCGAAACTCGACAAGGGCCGCACCTACTCCTTCTCGGTGCGCGCCATGACGTCCGACGCCACGCGCTTCACCAACTCGGAAGCCGCACAGCTCTCGTTCGTCACCTCGGACGCCGACGTTCCGCCGCTGGTCATCGCCCCGACGACGATCATCTCCGACGCCGTGGCGTTCGACATCTACGCCTCCAGCGACGAAACCTACTATTATGAGATTCTCCCGGCCACGACCTTCGCCAAGTATTCGCCCGAAGAGCTGATGACCGCCTTCCAGACCTATATCGTCGAATACGCCAAAAAGCAGGGCATCAGCCTCCAGCTGGCCATGGCCTCGATGCTCAAGTCGGGAACCCAGAGCCTCCAGATGACGGGACTCACCCCCGAGTTGAGCTACGTGATCTTCGCCTTCGGCATGGACCTGCGGGGCAACATCACCTCGAACCTCTCCTCCACGCAGTTCAAGACCACGGCCGACGGCTACTCCGCCGGTCCGAACTACGGCGGCAGCGACTGGTTCACGCAGCGGTTCTACATCACCAACGCCTACCTCGCCCTGACGGGTTACGGCTGGACCAACTCCGTGTGGACCCACTGGAAGGGAGACGACGTGACGGACGTCCGTTACCGTACGCTGACGACCAAGCTCTTCAATCAGGTCTTCTCCGATCCCTACGACCAACAGGCCATCGCCGCATTCCTGAAAGACCCCAATTACGGAGTCCAGTTCAACCCCGAGCTGCTCTCGGCGACGGTAAACAGCGCCGACGGTTACAACGGACTTACGGAAGGAGTCAGCGCCGGCACGTCCTACACGCTGCTCACGCTGGCCACCTCGTCGAGCGGCGCCGAAACGGTCTGCGTCAACTCCGTCACCACGAAGACCAGCACGGCCGCAGCCGCGTGGTTCGCAGCCGCAGCCTCGACCAACGCCAACTACGGCCCGACGCACAACACCGTAGCCGGCGTCATGAAGGGCATCGACATCGCAACGGTGCGTTACGCGATTTTCAAACAGAGCGCCCTGGCGAACGTCAGCACGGACAACTATCCGGCCGTGATCGAAGAGTTCGGACACGACCTCAAGGAGGAGTACCTCCCCTACATCAACGGAAACGGCTTTGCCATCCTCTTCACCGGGGAGAGCGGCGTAACGCCCGAAACCACGTACGTCTTCATGGCGACGGCGACCAACACGGTCGGCGACAAAGTCACCAAATGGGGTTCGGCGACCACCAGCGCGGCTCCGGACGCCGCCCGGGCGAAGGCGCAGGCCGCAACCCGAACGGACGAACCGCTCCGGTCGCCCGCCGGGAAACCCATCGCCAACCCCGAGAAGTTCATCTACCCGATGGAGAGCGTCCAGCTGCCCGCCGGAGCGAAACCCGAAGGCGACCTCTGGACAATCATTCACAACACGCACAACATCAAATAAGAGTACATCTATGAACAAGATAGCAGCAATTCTCTGGTGCATCCTGTCACTGGCATGGACGACGGCCTCCTGGGCGCAGAACGTCGCCGTCAGCGGCAAAGTCACCGGAGCCAACGGCGAAGCCATCATCGGCGCGAACGTTCTCGTGGAGGGCACTACGCAGGGCATCACGACGAACGTCGACGGAGACTACACCCTGACGAACGTCCCGGCCAACGCCACGCTCGTCGTCTCCTACCTGGGCTACAAGACCGAGAAAATCCCTGTCGGCAACAAGACCCGCATCGACGTCACGCTCCGGGAGGACACCGCCGAGATCGAAGGCGTGATGGTCGTGGCCTACGGTACGGCCAAGAAGGAGTCGTTCACCGGTTCGGCCGCCGTCGTCAAAGGCGGCGAACTCCAGAAGCGCGTCGTGGGCAACGTCACCAAATCGTTCGAAGGAACCGTAGCCGGCGTGCAGGTCGCCTCCGGCGGCGGCCAGCCGGGCGAAGCGGCATCGGTCATCATCCGCGGCATCGGGTCGGTGAACGCCTCGGCGACACCGCTATACGTGGTCGACGGCATCCCCTTCGACGGGTCGCTCAGCGCGATCAACCCCGCGGACATCGAGACGATGACCGTGCTCAAGGACGCATCGGCAGGTGCGCTCTACGGCGCCC
>ERZ772889.3300-NODE-3300-length-11365-cov-6.850221_pt1 | contig 11365 bp, 9 predicted proteins | sample MGYA00512127_ERZ772889 | MGnify/ENA primary metagenome ERZ772889 (study PRJEB29015, sample SAMEA2737689) | human gut metagenome | biome: human gut; feature: human-associated habitat; material: faeces | place: China | collected 2012 ... | reverse complement strand
GGTACCAAACCATGTCTCTGAACAAAGTCGTTGAATTCCTGAATGCCAACCCCGTGCAGTATCTGGCCACCGTCGGCCGTGACGGCAAGGCCAAGTGCCGTCCCTTCATGTTCGCCGGTGAGCTGGACGGCAAGCTGTGGTTCTGCACCAACAACCAGAAGGACGTGTACAAGGATCTGCAGACCAACCCCTACACCGAGATCTCGGTGTCCAGCCCGGAGTACGCCTGGATCCGCCTGCACGGCAAAGCTGTGTTTGAAAACAACATGGCTGCCAAGGAGATGAGCATCTCCAACCCCATCGTGAAGGGCCAGTACGGCGAAGCCACCAACCCCATCTTTGAGGTGTTCTACCTGGAGGACGCTCACGGCGCCATCGCCGACTTCTCCGGCAACCCTCCCTACGAGTTCTGATTCCCGTTTCGTGCAGATCGCCTTGGAAACGCTGTTTTCAGGGCGTTTTGCCGTTTGGTACCGCAAAGGAGGTCTTTCTATGACCCAGACCGAACGCCGCCGTTTTTTGCTCAGCCGCCTGCTGGCAGAAGCCCCCAAATACCGGCAGCTGGCCGTCCCGGACGATGCCGCCGGGCAGAAGCAGCTGCTGCGCGCACTGCTCAATGTGCGCCCGCCCCGGGATGCCAGCCCGGAGTTTTTGCAGGTGCAGGACGAATACCTGCGCGCCGAGCTTGCCCAGAAGGGCGTTACCGTCCTTGAAAGCCTGACCCCCGCCGCCCGCTGCGGGGAAGCTGCCCTTTACCTGTGGCAGGGCGACATCACCACGCTGCAGTGCGACGCTATCGTCAACGCCGCTAACAGCGGCATGACCGGCTGCTATGTGCCCGGCCACCGCTGCATCGACAACTGCATCCATACCTTTGCCGGGGTACAGCTGCGCAGCGCCTGTGCCCGCCTGATGGCGAAGCAGGGCCACGAGGAGCCCACCGGGCAGGCCAAACTCACCCCGGCCTTCAACCTGCCCTGCCGGTATGTCCTGCACACGGTGGGGCCCATCGTGACCGGGCGCGTCACCGCACGGGACCGCGCTCTGCTGGCCTCCTGCTACCGCGCCTGCCTGACGAAGGCCGCAGAAGCCGGGCTGGAAAGCATCGCATTCTGCTGCATCTCCACCGGCGTGTTCTGTTTCCCAAATGAGGATGCGGCAGAAATTGCCGTACAGACTGTGAAGGAGTTCCTGCAAACACCCACAACCATCAAAAAGGTGATCTTCAATGTTTTCAAAGATTTGGACAAGGAAATCTACACCCGACTGCTCACAGCCTGAGCAGCTCAAAAAGGCCCTGCACGAGGCTGATGCCGTCATCATCGGCGCAGGAGCCGGGCTGTCCACCTCCGCCGGGTTCACCTACGCCGGGGAACGATTCCGAACATATTTCTCCGATTTTGCCAGCAAATACGGCTTTACGGATATGTATTCCGGCGGGTTCTACCCCTACTCCACCATGGAGGAATACTGGGCGTACTGGAGCCGGTACATTTATATCAACCGCTATCAGAACGCCCCGAAGCCTGTATACGGCACGCTGTTCCGACTGGTGCAGGATAAGGATTACTTTGTAATCACCACCAATGTGGACCACTGCTTCCAGAAAGCAGGGTTCAACAAAAAGCGGTTGTTCTACACGCAGGGCGATTACGGCCTGTTCCAGTGCTCAGAGCCCTGCTGTCAGGAGACTTTCGACAATGAGGCACTCATCCGGCAGATGGTAGAAGCACAGGGGTATGTCCTCGCACCGGATGGTCAGCTGACCGTGCCGGAGAATACCATCCTGAAAACCTATATCCCGTCCGAGCTTGTCCCCCACTGCCCGCACTGCGGCAAGCTGCTCACGATGAACCTGCGCAGTGATGACAGCTTTGTAGAGGATGCCGGCTGGCACGCCGCCGCCGAGCGGTACAGCGAATTTCTGCGCCGCCACGAGGGACAGAAGATTTTGTTCTTAGAGTTAGGCGTTGGCTATAATACGCCGGTCATCATCAAATATCCCTTCTGGCGGATGACAACCAGGAACCCCAATGCCACCTACGTCTGCATCAACAAGGGCGAGGCCGTCTGCCCGAATGAGATCACCAAGCAGTCGCTGCTTTTTGACGGTGACATTGCTGCGGTGCTGGCACAGATGATCCGCGAACACGGATTTATCGTTTCCGACAGCTAAAATGTATTTCAGCAGATCTCCCGTAATATGCCGGGCCGTACCATCCGACCGAAATTTCCGTCGTAGTTCAGGTTTCCACGCAAGAATGACAGAGCATTCCCGTCCTCTCGCTGCAGTCCTGCACCCCGATAAAAAGCTGCCCGCATGCCGTGTGATCTTGTCACATCCGGTATGCGGGCAGCTTGTCTTTTCTGATTTTACGCGCTTTTGGGGCTTATTTTGCCACGATCTCGTCGGCCAGAGCGTCCATCTGGGCCTCCGCAGCAGCATTGGCAGCAGAGCGGATGGTGACCACGTTCTCGCAGACCGTGATGTTCTTCATGCCTTCCAGCTCGGCGCGCATGAGTTTGGCAGCCATGGGGGCCCAGGTGCCGTTCTCCATCAGGCCGACGGTACGATTCTGGAACGCCTTGGTCTTGAGGTGGGTCAGCAGGGACTCCATCGGCGGGAAGAGGAAGCCGTCATAGGTGGCGCAGGCCAGAACGATCTTTCCGCAGCGGAATGCCTCGGTGACGGCGTAGGACACATCGGTGCGGGTCAGGTCCATCTCCACCACCTTTGCGCCCTTGGCACGCAGCTTTTCGGCCATGGTGTGGGCCGCGGCGCGGGTATGGCCGTGGATGGAAGCACTGGCCACCAGGATCTTTTCCGGTTCTTCCGGCTTATAGCTGGACCAGGTATCATAATAGGCCAGATACTTGCCCAGGTCCCCGGTGAGCACCGGGCCGTGCAGCGGGCAGATGGTGGCAATATCCAGTGCGGCTGCCTTTTTGAGCAGTGCCTGCACCTGCGGGCCGTACTTGCCCACGATGTTCAGGTAATACCGGCGGGCTTCGCTGGCCCAGTCGGCCTTTTCGTCAAACTTTGCCACCGCCCCGAAGCGGCCGAAACCGTCGGCGGAGAACAGCACCTTTTCGCTGCTCTCATAGCTGACCATGACCTCCGGCCAGTGCACCATGGGTGCAAACACAAAGGTGAGGGTGTGGCTCCCCAGAGACAAGCTCTCGCCGTCCTTCACCACCACACGGCGCTCCTTGGCCACGGCATCCGGGCCGAAGAACTGCTCCATATACACAAAGGTCTTGGCGTTGCCCACCACCTTCATGTCCGGGTACTTAGCGGCCAGGCGGGCAATGTTGGCACCATGGTCCGGCTCCATGTGGGAGACCACCAGATATTCCGGCATGCGGTCGCCCAGCGCTTCGGTGAGGTTTGCCAGCCAGGCATCCGTGGCACGGTTGTCCACCGTGTCCAGAATGGCGACCTTTTCATCCAGAATGACATAGGAGTTGTAGCTGACGCCGGTGGGCACCGGGTACTGACTTTCAAACAGGTCGATGGTGGTATCGTCCACCCCCACGCCCAGAATGGCATTGCTGATCTTCTGTACGCTCATAAATCCCATGCTCCTTTATTTTTATGCTGTGCCGCAGAAAGCGGCCGATTTTTCTTAAGAACAATTCCTAGTATAGCACATTGTCAGAAATTTAGCAAGAGGAATCTGCGGCTTTTCCTGCCCCCTGACCACAACCGTTATTCATCGCCCCTGCTTTCCGGCAGGCGGGCAGACACGGGGCGGCCCGGCTCGGTGTCCAGCTCCAGCAGGGCCGCAGCGCTGGCGTCGTCCATCGTCTGTACGGCCCGCAATTTGCGGCTGATGGCACGGCTGCGCACGCCGATAAGGTTGTCCAGCTCTTCGTCGGTCTGGCGCAGACGCTGCTGCAGCTTGGAAAGCCCCTGCCCGAACTTGTCGAACTCAGTCTTGACGGCACCCAGCAGCTGCCACACCTCGCCCGAACGTTTCTGGATGGCAAGGGTCTTGAAGCCCATCTGCAGGCTGTTGAGCAGGGCCGCCATGGTGCTGGGGCCGGCCACGTTCACCTGATAGTCCCGCTGCAGCACCTCCAGCAGGCCCGCATTCACCACCTCGGCGTACAGGCCCTCGAAGGGCAGAAACAGGATGCCGAAGGCCGTGGTATACGGCGGCTCCACATACTTTTCGCGGATGTCCTTGGCCTCGCTGCGCAGCACCAGTTCCAGTGCATGGCGGGCGTTTTCCACAGCCTGCGCATCGCCGGATGCCTGCGCATCCTGCAGGTGGGCGTAGGTATCACCGGGGAACTTGGAGTCGATCGGCAGCCAGACGCTGCCGCCGTCGGCACCCGGCATTTTGATCGCGTACTCCACCCGCTGGGTGCTGCCGGGGATGGTGGCCACATTGGTGTCGTACTGCTCTGGGGCCAGAATTTCTTCCAGAATGGCTCCCAGCTGGATCTCGCCCAGGATGCCGCGGGTCTTGACGCCCGACAGCACCTGTTTCAGGCCGCCCACATCGGCGGCAAGGCTCTGCATCTCACCCAGGCCCTTGTACACCTGTTCCAGCTGGGCGTTGACCGCCTTGAAGCTCTCGGTCACCCGCTTCTGCAGGGCATCCTGCAGCTGTTCGTCCACCGTGCAGCGGATCTCGTCCAGCTTCTGGGCATTCTGTGCCTGCAGGGCGGCCATGCTTTCGGCCAGCGTTTTGCGCATTTCTTCCAGCTTGCGGGCGTTGGAATCTTCCAGCCCCTGCAGGCGCTGTTCCATGGTCTGCTGCTGCGCGGCCTGCCCGGCATTCAGGGTGCTGCTCATACCCTGCACAGCGGTCTGCAGCGTTTCGCTGATGCCGCGCATGGCGTCGTAGTTCTGCCGGGCCAGCTCGGCCTGCTTCTGGGCAAAGAGCTTCGACTGGGCGTCCAGCTGCTGACGCACCCACTCCTTGAGGGCTTCGTCGTCCTGCCGGGGTGCCGGTTTTCCGGATCGGTACAGCAGCAGTGCCTGCTGCAGGCAGATGGCCACCAGCAGAACCGTATACAAAAGCGAAAGAAATTCCATGGGATGTCTCCTTATAAAATCCAAGATCCGGGCCGTGCAGATGCAAAGCCCGGACCTTTTGCTTTTTACAGTGTCTCGTAGCGGCGCAGCGTCTGGCTCCACTGCAGCTGCTCGCCGTACAGGCCCACACCGTCGGCTTCCACCTCGCCCACCTGATTGTCACAGGGGTCGGCGCGGAAGGAGCACATGGGCGGGTCAAAGGGTGCGCAGAGGGCACGGTTGGCCACCATGCGCCCGGTGTCCAGATTGCCGAAGTAGTGCAGGCGCATCTTCTCGTTCCCGGCGCGGGCCATGGAGGCACCGGCCGAGCAGTCGGCGTACATCCAGCCGTAGGGCGCGATGTAGAACGCAGCCCAGTCGTGGCAGCCCACCATCTCCCGCCGCACCACCAGACCGCTCTGCCACTGGGCCGGGATGCCGGCCAGGCGGCACAGCACGATGAATGTGGAGGCCATGATGCCGCAGTCTCCCCGGCGGTTGTGGGCACAGCCGTCGGTGATGTTTTCCTGCACGAAGTAGGGCGGCTGGTAGTGGTAGTGGGTGTTGAGGGTCACATAGTCGTAGATGCGCTTTGCCTTCTGCACCGGGTCGGTGAGCCCCTGGGTGAGCTGGGCCGCCAGTGCCCGCAGATAGGGCGTGAACTCCAGATGCGGCAGCTCCTCCTGCGTGTCAAAATCCGGCTGCACGGGGTCCGCCTGCATGTGCAGCGGGTCGGCATAGCGGGCCGTGGTACGGTAGCTGTACACCGCGCCAAAGGGCCGGTTCTCGGCAAGGTCGGCCTCCCAGTACGCCGTGCGCTGGGCGGCATCTTCCGGGGCAATGCAGGTGGGCGGCTCGGTGAAGGAATCCAGCGTGATGCCGCTCTGTGCCGGGCAGGCCGCCGGGAGCGGCAGCCACACCCGGACGTGCACGGTGCTGCGCCCCTGCTGCTTTGCGGCCGCAAGGGCTGCGGCAAAGGCTTCGTCACTCATGCCGATGCTGGTTTCCAGCGTGATGTCCGCGCTGACCGCGCCGGTGCGCACCATCTGCTCGTGCTCCGGCTCATACCGCTCCCAGCTGGGGTGCTGCAGGGGCGGGTCGATCTGACGGGCTGCCAGATCCGGGTGGGTGGCCAGCAGGGTCTCGGCAAAGGAGCGGATGTACCGCTTCTCCCCTTCCACGAACCGCCAGTCCATAGCCCCGGCGCGGTCCAGTGCCCGGAATTCCTCCGGGGTAAAGTCCCGCACAAGGTCCTGCAGCAGTTCCAGCGCCTGTGCTTCGGGCACCGTGTAATCCAGCGGCAGACGGCGCAGGATCTCCCGCTGGGCCAGCAGAGCATCCCGCATGGCGTCCACCCCGTGGGGCGTGGGGTTTTCCGGCAGAGGGCCGGCAGGCTGCACCGGCTGGTTCTGAGTCTTTGTCCAGTCCTCCGCCAGGTAGGTGTCAATGCAGGCAATGGCCTCGGTATAATAGCCCGCCTCTTTCAGGCGGCGCACATCGTCCGGCAGGCCGAGGTTCAGGCTTGCCAGACAGGCATTCAGGTTCTTCATTGCATTCCGCTCCTCTTTTGTTCAGATTCAGCCGTTGATCTGGGTCTCCCAGAAGTTCGCAGCGTCCAGCATCCAGCCGTCGGCATCGGTGCCTGCGCCGGTACCCACGCCGTGGGTCGCATTGGGGAACAGCACCTCTTTGCAGGGCACATGGTGCTTTTCCAGTGCGCGGCTCAGCGCCGGGCGCTGAGCCGGGTAGCACAGCAGCGGGAACACATAATCGTTCTCGCCGTACCAGTGATACACCGGCGGGTAATCGTCGGTGACACAGTCAGAGATGTTCAGTTCATAGTACCGGCCCTCCAGCACAAAGGGGTCGATGGCAGCATGATAGACCGGCTTATACTCAAAGAAATTGTTGATGGGATAGCCCAGCAGCAAAGCACCGGGCTTGGGTACCCCATAGTGCTTGTAGCCCAGTTCGTCGCCGGAGAACACACCGGCCAGATGGCCGCCGGAGGAATAGCCCAGCAGGGCGTAGTTTTCCGGCTGCACATTGAACTGGTCTGCATGAGTGGTGATGAACCGGACAGCGTTGCCAAGGTCAGCCACCGGGGCGTTGTCCTTTGCCTTGAGGAACACGCGGTAGCGCAGCACGAAGGCTGCGTAGCCCATCTGGTGCAGCCGCCATGCCGTGGCATAGCCCTCGGACATATTGGAAGTCTTGTTGAGCACATTGCCGGACATGACCACCACAAACTTGCTGCCGGGCACTTCCGACGGCCAGTAATACAGTTCCACGCCATCACGGGTGGCGTCTGCGGCGATCTCCTCCGGGGAGTACACTTTATAAGTCACCTGAGTGCCGGCTTCATAGGTATCGGCCAGATAGTTCAGAGCGTCGGCGCTGTCCTGTGCCATGTTGGCGCCCACATAGTCCGACAGCGTGGTGCCTGCTTCCGGGGTGTCCGGGCTGTCCACAGCACTCTGCCAGGTCCACACGCCGCTGGCGGCGAATGTCGGATCGGCACGCAGGTCAGAGACGAGGGTATCCGGCGTAACGGTCAGATGGCCCGATGCGCCAGAGGCCTCCACCGGCAGGCCGGCCAGCAGCAGCGCGGCGGCCGAGGCACCGGTCACCTGCAGAAACTGGCGGCGAGAGATCTTGTTTTGCATAAAAGCATCCCCTTTTTTATAAATTCAAATTCTGATATTTCAGGAAGTGTACTGCTCCCAGAAAGCCACCGCATCCGTCATCCAGCCCTCTGCATCCGTACCGTTGCCGGTGCCGATGGCATGGGGTGCATTTTCATAGACGTGCACCTCACAGGGCACACCGTTTGCCTCCAACGCCTTCCGGACGGCCGGACCCTGGAACGGATATCCCAGAGTCTTCAGGGTAACATCATTCTTGCCGTACCAGAAATAGGTCGGTGGGAAGTCCGGTGTGATGCCGCCTGAGATATCCGACCAGTAATACCTCCAATCATACGATGCCAGATCCGCAAGCACATGATAGACCGGCTTGAGCTCTGCAAAATCGTTGACGGGGTAGCCCATCAGCAGTGCACCGGGCTTTGGCACATCATAGGCCTTGTAGCCATAGCGCTTATCCGAACTGAACAGCCCGCACAGCTGCCCGCCGGAGGAAAAGCCCACGAGGGCATAGTTTTCCGGCTGCACGCCGAACTGCTGTGCATGGTTCGTGATGAACTGCACCGCCCGGCCCAGATCCTGCAGGGGGCCGTTGTTGCTGATATCCCACCAGATGCGATACCGCAGCACAAAGACGCTATAGCCCATCTTGTTCAGCTGCGCTGCCACAGCAATGCCCTCGTTCAGGTCGCCGCTTTTCATGGCCGCATTGCCGCCCACCACCAGCGCATATTTGCCATCGGCATTCGTGCCGGGGAACCAGAACAGCTGCACACAGCCCAGCGAGGAGTCGGCTGCGACCTCTTCCGGGCTGTACACCTGCCAGGTCACCTGCTTACCGGCTTCGTAGTTCTCAATGACGATGTTCAGGCCGTCGGCGCTGTCCTGTGCCGTGGTCTCACCCACATAGTCCAGAAGGGTCTTGTTTTCATACAGGCGGCGCAGTGCAAGGCTGTCCGCATCCCCTTTGCAATAGGTGGAGACCCCGCTGCCCGCAATGGCCGGGTCGGAGCGGATCTCCTTCATGGTCATATCGGTGGTGATGCGCCCTTCCGCATAGGCCGGCAGAGCCAGAACGGCCGCAAAACACAGCATGGCCGCACCGCGTTTCAGCAGATGTCCGAACATTTCACCCATTCCTTTCCGTTTTGAATCAGCCGGTGGTATGTGCTTCCCAGAAAGCCACCGCATCCGTCATCCAGCCCTCTGCATCGGTGCCGTTGCCGGTGCCGATGCTGTGCGGGGCATTCTGATAAACGACCATCTGATGGGGAATGTTGTTTCGCTCCAAGGTCCGGTCAAAATCCCTGTGCTGGCCAGGCATCTCGGCAGAGCTCAGCACAACATCGTTTTTCCCCCACCAGAAGTACACAGGCGGATAGTCTGCGTCTACCATATTACACAGGTTTGCCCAGTAGTAACGCCAGCCGCAGGTGCCAATGTCATACAGAATGTGGTAAAGCGGCTTCATCACTGTCAGGTCCACCACCGGGTAACCCAACAGCAGTGCACCGGGTCTTTCCACCTGATAGGAGCCATAGCCCCGTTCCTTGTTTGCAAAGATTCCTGCGATCTGTCCGCCAGAGGAATAGCCCACCAGCGCATAATTTTCCGGCTGTACGCCGAACTGCCCGGCATGGGCCGTGATAAACTTTACCGCATTGGCAAGATCCTGAATGGGCGCATTGTCGCCCATGTCGATCCAGGTGCGGTACCGCAGCACGAACACGGTGTAGCCCTGTTCATGCAGCTGGTAGGCCGCAGAGCCGCCCTCTTCCATCTCGGAGGTCATGGTGCTGCCATTGCCGGGCACCACCAGTGCATATTTGCCACCCGGCTCCTTGCCCGGGAAATAATACAGCTGCACACACCCCAGTGAAGAGTTTGCCGCGATCTCTTCCGGGCTGTACACCTGCCAGGTCACCTGTACCCCATTGCGGGTATTTTCCGCCACCAGATTCATGGCCGCCACGCTGTCATCCACCAGCTCCGGGCGCATGTACTGTTCCAGCGTTTTGTTCTTCCAGTATTCGTTGCCAAGGCCGCTCAGCTCACGGCAGTAAGTATAGTAGCCAGACGACTTGATGGCCGGGTCATCCCGCAGCTGCTGCAGGGTGGTCTGCCGGGTGAACGCCGCCGAATTTTGTGCTGCCCATACGGGCAGGCTCAGGCAGGCCAGCTGTGCCAGGCACACTGCCCCGCACAGCAGCTTGTAGTTCCAGGATCTCATTTTTTGTTCCTCCTTTGGTCCGGTTCCAACCGGACGATATAGGTTTATTGTATCACATCCCAGGCTATTGTCAAAACAATTCTGCGGCCCCGCCCGCTGCAAATCCAAGACCAGATCAAACAAAGCAGGTGCCGCACTCCGCTCAGACAATCGTGTCTGACAGAACTGTGCTGCCCCTGCTTTGATCTCGTGCGCAGACCCTCCTGTACCAACAAAAAAGGCTTCCTCCTAGAGGGAGCTGTCGCCGCAGGCGACTGAGGGAGCTGCACGCAAAAATGGGCCCGGAGACTTTCGTCTCCGGGCCCATTCAGAACCTGTTCTTTGGTCTGCCCTCAGGCAAACCAGCTAGTCAGTCACAAGGGCTGATTAGAACTCGACCTTCCAAGCCTTCTCACTGACATCGTTCTTCACGGTGCCGGTAGCCAGGTTGTAGATAGCAGCAGCGGAACCGACCATACGCAGGCCAGCGTTCAGAACGCCGTTAGCACCGTTCAGGAACTTGTCGCCAGCGGTCAGCTCACCATCATGCTTGCCGAAGCCAGCAGCGGAGCCGGTGCCGTAAGCACCCTTGACGCCGGTGAGCCATGCGTTGCCCAGAGCACCGGGCTTGTAAGCGCCGCCGAACAGAACGCCGACAGTGTTCTCGACGTACTTGCCCAGGAAGCTGTTACCGATGATGGTAACCATGTTGGTGTTGAACTTCTGCCAGTTCTCGACCTTCAGCTCGGGGGCCAGGATCTCAGCCAGAGAAGCGCCACCGTTGACGTAGGTCATCTCGTTCTCAGAGATTGCGGAAAAGTTTGCAGGCATCATCATAATGAATTACTCCCTTCAAAATGTAGAAAGATATTTTGCAAGCTCACTTTCGTGTGCTCACCAATCCTTACTAGGATGGCAATAATATACCACACTTTCCAGAAATGTTCAAGTACCTTTTTGCAAAAAGTGTAAAAAATGTGAAACAAGGTCTATAAAAGTATTGCTTTTGTACAGTCTGCAGGCGGTTTTCCGGTTCCGACAAGCTTTGCCGCCGCCGGGCGGTACACTGGCTGCAAGGGGGCTGCAGCATTGAAAAGCGTGATCTACCTCGACGAGCTTCTGCTGACAAATTTTGTCCTTGCTGCCCTGTTTCTCACCGCAGCCGGTCTGCTGTGCGCCACCGTGTGCACTGGGGTGCGGCTGTGCACCGGGGCGGCGCTGGCGGCAGTGTCGGCACTGGTACTGCTGGCCCCGGAGCTGCCGGGAGCCGTGGCAGTTGGTTATAAAATTTTCACAGGTTGCGCGGTGGTGGCCGCCGCCTACGGCCTGCCCGGGCGGGGGCGTTTTGCCCGGTTGTGTGCGTGGTATGCACTGCTCAACCTGCTTTTGTGCGGAGCGGTGGTGCTGCCCGGCGTGCAGAGCCGCAACCTGAGCGTCAGCCTGCCGCTGTCCCCCGGGAGGCTGCTGGCCAGCTGCGCGGGGGTG
>ERZ772889.3289-NODE-3289-length-11396-cov-22.057491_pt1 | contig 11396 bp, 9 predicted proteins | sample MGYA00512127_ERZ772889 | MGnify/ENA primary metagenome ERZ772889 (study PRJEB29015, sample SAMEA2737689) | human gut metagenome | biome: human gut; feature: human-associated habitat; material: faeces | place: China | collected 2012 ... | reverse complement strand
TTATCGAGCATTTTGGCAACGCAGATGCCGTGCCGCAGCCGTCGGAGCGGTGCTTGAGCCGTTAGGCGGGAATTGTGCGGTATTGCCTTAGTAGAACCAGCCGTTTTCGGTTTCTTCGGCTCGTTTGCGTTCCTGTTCTGCTTTTTCGGTCAGGCGCTTTTTGCGGTGTTTGTGGCCCAGAATGGACAGGATAACCAGCAGCACCGCTGCCACGGCGCCGCCGATCAGAATTGGCAGCGGAATGCCGGGCTTTTCTACTGCGGCAAGGGTCGTTTCGTCCGTCATGGCGGTAAACACCAGATAGCTGCCGTCCTCGGTGGTGTCTACTTTGCGCCAGCTGCCGTCAGCATCGCGCAGGTATACCACAGTATTGTCCGAAGGTGCCAGATAATGCAGCACATGGCTGTCGGAGCGGTCCTCCGGCAGGGTGATTTCCCAGCATTCCAGCAGCGTTCCCACCGCGCCGGGGCTTTCGCTGGACGAGGTCAGCGTTACTTCCGCCGTGCCAAAAGCGCCCTCTGCCAACAGGATGGGCAGGCCGTTGCGGGTATCGCCGCTCTGCACCACGGAATCCAGCGGGGTGTATACTGCTTCAATCGTCTGGTCAAACACAACATGATCATGGTTAAAGTCCGACCATTCTGCCGTATAGCCGCCCTTGGCAGGCAGCTCCGGCGCATTGGCCATATCAAAGGCCGCACCGTACTCCACCGTAACAGCTTCCACCGTAACCTGGTTGGCGACAAAATTCAGGGTAACATTGCGGAATTCATCCGGCATGCCCTCCTGTGCCGTCAGGTCACAGAATTTCTGGAACGAAAGCGGTTCCGCCTGACCTGCATAACTTACGCCGTCAATGCCGCCCAGCGTTTCGCTGACAAAATAGTTACCGCTCTGCTCGGACTCGGAATCCTGAAGCGCGCTGTTCAGGTTGGTGATGGAATTGCTGCTTTCCAGCCCACCGGCAATCGCGCCGACATACTCGTCGCCATCCGCCAGCACAAAGCTGCAGCTGCTGGTAATGGTAAAGCCGCTGCCCGCAATGCCGCCGACATAGTTATCACCGCTCAGGCGGCACTTGGCTGCGCTGCGGCGGATGATGGACTTGCTCTGCCCGGCAATACCTCCAACATAATCCGCATCGTCCGATTCCAGATTGCCAAAGTTATAGCTTTGCAGCACCGAGCCCATATCCATGCTGCCAACGATGCCACCGCCGCCTTTTTTCTTGACATTGACAGCCCCCTTATTGATGCAGTCCCGCACCACGATGCGAGTCTTGTAGGTCACATTCAGTGAGCTGCTGCCGCTGGTTTTGGTATCATCTTCGGGGTCCAGGTCGTTTTCACGGGCCATGGCGCCGGTAATGCCGCCTGCATTGATATCGGCGTTTACCTCGCCAAGGTTCATGCAGTTGAACACTTTACCTTCGGTATCGCCATCGGTATCGCTGTCTGAAACATCTTCAAACAGGTTGTTGTCGTCCTCGCTCTGGTCTGCAGCACCAGCCAGCGTATCGCCAATTTTGTTCAGCTGGCTGCTGATGGCCTGCACATCCTGGATCAAAGCCTGGGTGTGGCTGCCGGTGTTGGTGTTCAGGCTACTGACACCGTCAATGATGGAAGCCAGGCTGCCGTTCAGGCTGCTGCGGGCTGCGGTGATGGAATCGCGGTCGCTCAGCGTAATACTGGGCACCGTCAGGTCAATGTTGCTGTCGATCTGGCCTTCGCCGCCATGGTCGATGGTCGCATCGCCGCCAGCGTCACCGCCGCCTTCCCCGCCAAAATCGAGATCCACATCAAAAGTGGGTTCATTGCGGCGGGGGCGGCCATGTGCTTCGCCCTCGCGGTCGTCCTCGCTCTGCTCTGCGGGCTGGTCGTCAGGCTGGTCCGGCTCCGGGGCAGGCGCCGCAGTCGGATCCGGGTCAGGGGCCGCGGTGGGGGCTTCCGTCACAGCCGGCGTTTCGGTGGGTTCCGGGGTTTCCTCCGGTTCTTCGGTCGGCTCCGGGGTGGGCACCAGCTCAATGGTGCCGTTGATGTTGCCATTGCCGGACCCGTTGGCGCTGCCGTTGCCGCTGCCATTGATAGTACCCTGCCCGGTCAGTTTGGTCAGGTTAGTAATGTTGATGGTCTGGGTGCCGATATCAAACCCGTTGACCGTCTTATCGATCAGGGTATCCACGGCTTCGCGCGCGCTGTCCACCCGGCCGGTCAGGTCATTCAGCTGGCTAGTCAGCTCACTGGAAGAAGCCGAGGCATCGTTGGTGGCCTTGTTCATCAGGGCAGAAAGGGTATCCAGTTCGCCCTGCAATTCCTGCAAGGTATCCTGGTTATATTGCAGCACGCTGGAGGGTTCCATCTGGCCCACAATGCCGCCGCCCTCCTTGCGGGCGTTGACGGTGCCATAGTTCACGCAGCCTTCCACATAGCCGGTCTGGCTGCCGGCAATACCGCCGACATTATAGCCAATGTGGCTGTAGCCAATGGTTCCGCGGTTGATGCAGGCGCGCAGCACACCGGCATTGTTGCCCGCAATGCCGCCTGCATCGGTCACATCGTTGGCCTTTTCGGTTTTCAGCACATCGTCCAGGGTCAGGTCATTCAGCTTGACTTCGTTCTGGCTCACGGTGGTATTCACGCTGGCCGCATTGGTGCAGTTGGCAGCCACGCCGTCATTCTGGCCCACAACGCCGCCCACAAAGTGGCTGCCGTACACTGTGCCGCTTACCGTGCAGCCGTTGATGCTGCCCTTGACCGTATTGACACCGGCAATGCCGCCAATCTGGCTGGTGCCGGATACCACGCCGTCAAACGCGCAATTTTCAATCGTACCGGCGTTACTGCCCGCAATGCCGCCCACGCTGGCGCGGGTGCCGCCCGGCTTGATGCGGCCCTTTACCGTCATATCGCGCACCAGGGCCCCCTGCTGCACATAGCGAAACAGGCCCTGCACGCTGCCGTCCTGGCTGAGGGAAAGGCCGGTAATGGCGTGGTTCTGGCCTTCCCATGTGCCGCCAAAGCTGGGGATACCGTTAAAGTCAACACCGGAAAGGTCAATATCGGCTTCCAGCACAACGGTGCGGTTCTGGCTCCAACTGTCCAGGCGGCAGTTCTTGGCCAGCTGGATCAGGTCATCCGCACTGGAAAGGTAGACCGTATCTTTTGGGGCCGTATCCTGCACGATTTCGGTCTGGGCGGTGTCGGCTTCCTCGGCAAACACCTGGGCGGGCAGCATGGCCCCCAGCATACACAGGCAGATACACACAGAGAGGAGTTTTTCCAGCGTGCGTTTTGCTGTATTGCGTTCCATCAGACTTCCTCCCCTTCCGTATAATTTTCTGCCCATTCAGCCGCCGCTTGTTCCTTGCTTTCCGGCAGATAAGAATCAGGCTTTGTTGGTTCTATCGTTGTGCCGCTGGTAACAGAGGCATTCAACGTACCGTTCAACGTACCCTTGATCTCGGCATCGATCACACCGTTCACATAGCCGCGCACCCGGCCGCTGACGCGCATGTTGCCGCTGGCCGTGCGGTTGACGCGGGACAGATCCACAGGAACTTTTACATCAAAGCTGGTGCGCTCCACAATGGTATCGCCGATGAGCAGGATCTGGGGCAGAACCGCCATAACCAGCACAATGGAAATGACCGTGCCGCGGCCCAGGCAGGTGCCGATGGCAGCGATGACCGGATTGGTGGTCATAACGCCGATCAGCGCACCGGCCACCGCCAGAATGGTGCCGGATGTAAAGATGGTAGGGAACGCTTCGTTCAATGCGGCGATAATTGCCTCTTTGGGCCGCATTTCTTTTTTCAGGTCACTGTAATGGCTGGAAATAACGATAGCATAGTCAATGTTTGCACCCATCTGGATGGAGTTGACAATCAGGTAACCCAGGAAATACAGCGATTCATGTTGGATGGTCGGCACCGAGAAGTTGATCCAGATACTGCCCTGAATGACAACGATGAGCAGCACCGGCAGACCGGCCGATTTGAAGGTGAACAACAGGATAATGACAACAAACAAAGCGGACAGCACACTGATTAGCATATTATCCTCGCCAAAGGAGCTGGACAGGTCTTTGACGTTGGTGGAGTTACCGATGATGTAGGTATCGCTGCTGTAATACTTAGCAATCAAGGCGTGCATCGTATCCAGGAAGTCCATGGTCTCGTCACTTTCTTCCGGCAGGTTCAGGTAGACAACCAGGCGGCTGTATTTATCGCTTTGCAGCTGCAGCTGTGCCTTGTTCAGCTGTTCAAACAGGTCATCCAGCGTTTCCTGAATGTCGCCGTCCAGCGTAATGTTGCCGTCTTTCATCTCCCGCTGCAGGAACATGAACATATCAAACAGCGGTACTTTATAATCGCCAAGGCCGCTGATCAACTTGCCGTATTCGTTCTGGTCCACGGCATAGGCGGCGTACAGGGCTTCGGCCACCTCGTAATCCAGCCCGGCCAGTTCCGACATCTGGCGCGGGGTCAGGGCATCGGCCAGTTTGTAGCCATCCATAGCGTCAATGTTGGCCAGGCCCTGGGTGGATTTTACTTCCGCGCAGGAATCCAGGTCCTTGAGCAGCTGGCGTTCGGAATCATAATCCCCTGTCGGCACGATCACCGCCACCATGTTGTTGACACCAAAAGTGTTCTTAATTTTCTGGTGGGCAATCTGGCTTTCACTCTGCTTGGCGGTGACCAGGTCTGTATAGCTGTAGCAGTAGGGGCACTTGTTGGCCAGCACTGCGGTGACTACAACCACAACGGCAAAAATCGGCGGGACAATAAACCGGGTGGCGACATCAAACTTGCCCAGGAAGGTGATCTTGGGAATCAGGTTTTTATGGCGGGTTGCATCGATCTTTTTGCTGAACAGCATCAGCAGGCCGGGCATCAAGGTAAACACCGACAGCAAGCTGAACAGAATAGCCTTGATCAGCACGGTTGCCATATCGCGGCCAATGCCAAAGTGCATGAAAGCCAAAGCCCCCAAGCCGGAAATGGTGGTCAGAGAGGAAGAGCTGATTTCGGGGATTGCCTTGGACAATGCCGCGATACAGGCCTCCCGCGTATCCTTGGTTTCGTGCTCATCCGAGAAGCGGTGGCACAGGATGATGGCGTAGTCAATGGCCAGTGCCAGCTGCAGAATAACGGTAACGGAGTTGGAGATAAAGGAAATGGTGCCACACAGGAAGTTGGTGCCCATATTCAGCAAAGCCGCCGCGCCAAAGGTCATAATCAGAACCGGAACCTCGGCATAGGAACGGGACGTAAGGGTAAGCACCAGCACGATGACGATGGCCGCCAGTACCAGAATGACGCTCATCTCGCTTTGCAGGTCTGCGGAGGTATCCACGCCGACTTCGGTATCAATATAGGTATCGTACCCGGCCAGCATATCCCGGATGGTATGCAGCGCATGGACGCTGATATCGTCCGTTGTGGTACCGTCAAACGTTACGCTGAACAGCGCCGAAGCGGATTTGTAGTGGTCCGTGGTATCATCAAAATCCACGCTGGTAACGCCATCAATGCTTTCCAGGTCACTGCAGATATTCTCGGCGGTTTCATATGTAACATTGGAAACCATCACGCGGGCTGTGCCGTATGTAACAAAGTTATCATTCATCACGGTCAGGCCCTGGCGGGTTTCGGTATCCTCCGGCAGGTAGGTAGTAATATCATTTTCCACCTTGACCCAGCCGGTTGCTACAATACTGAAAATTAACGCAAATGCATAAAGCAGAAAGAACAGGTTGCGCTTATCCACAATAAAGGTAGCGATTTTTTCCATACCGCTGCCTTTTGGCTTTTGCTCCTCCATATACACACTCCTTACCTGATTAACCACAGTACCAAAAGCACAAAACCAACAGCACCGTGCATGTTTTACCGGTGCACGGTGTGTGGCTGTGCCTTTCCCGTACTTTTAACACCCAATAATTTTATCGGCACTCTCCTGCCCTATTTTTATATGGAACCGGGCGCAGAGAGCACTTTATTTATATCATTTTTATTATAAGGATTTTTGTGTCAGAAAGAAATGGATATATCTTGAACATTTGTAAAATCACACTGTCAAATTCTCGTTTTTGTACAAAAATGAAACCGTGATTTGTGTATTTCGCGCAAAGGGGATCCAGGTGGCTGACATACAAAAACCGCCCCGCGGTTTACACCACGGGGCGGTTTGGAAAAGATTCAAGTAAGAAGAATTACTTCAGCTCAACCTTAGCGCCGACTTCTTCCAGCTTCTTCTTCATTTCCTCAGCGTCAGCCTTGGAAGCCTGCTCCTTCAGCTTAGCGTTGGCAGTCTCAACGAGTTTCTTAGCTTCCATCAGAGAAGCGCCGGTCAGCTCCTTAACAGCCTTGATGACCTGCATCTTGTTAGCGCCGACATCAGCCAGGATGACATCGAACTCGGTCTTTTCTTCCTCAACAGGAGCAGCAGCGCCAGCAGCAGCCGGAGCGGCAGCAGCAACAGCGGAAACGCCGAACTCTTCGCAAATGGTATCAACGAGCTCTTTCAGCTCGAGAACGGTCATAGTCTTGACAGACTCGACAATGGCAGTGATCTTTTCAGAAGCCATGGTAGTTACCTCCATAATTTTTATAATTGTTTGTGTGCGGCGGTTTTGTTGAGGTTTACGCCGCTTTCCTCATGCTGCAAGATAAATCAGGCAGCGGGGGTTTCTTCCTGCTTGTCGACGATCCCCTGGATCGCAACAGCCAGACCGCCGATGATCCCGTTGAGGGAGCCAGCCAGCATAGAGAGCAGGCCTTCGCGGTTGGGCATGGTGGACAGGCTCTTGACGCCAGCGGCATCCAGCACCTGGCCGTCGCAGAAGCCACCCTTAACAGTGAAGCGCTTGGACTTGTCTGCGTCAGCAACCTTGCACAGGATGCGGGCAGCAGCAGCCGGGTCCTCAGCAGACAGAGCAATTGCGGTATCACCCTTGAAGTACTCAGCAAGAGCTTCGTACTGGGTGCCAGCAACAGCACGACGCAGCATGGTGTTTTTGACAACCATGTACTCAACGCCAGCTTCACGCAGTTCCTTGCGCATCTTGGTATCATCAGCAACGCTGATGCCGTTGTAAGCAACGACAACGCCAGCCAGAGAACCAGCGATCTTGGTGTTCAGTTCTGCAACATAAGCCTTCTTGGCTTCCAGAATCTTTGCACTGGGCATTTGTTTTCACCTCATTCCGCTTGTAAGATATACAGGCAAGCGGCTCTATCAAAAGAAAAAGCCACTTTCCCATTGCCGGGAAAATGGCTTTGAAGCAAATTCAAAACGCACGTTTCTCGGCAGGTGGGTCAAACCCGTTAGGCCCCAAAGGGCGCCTGCTGTCTTAAAAACAGCTTAATTATAATAGCACGGGAATGTGCGTTTGTCAAGCATTTTTTAAGAGAAAATTCTCTTATACACCATACTTGTTGGTGGCAACGCGAACGCCGGGGCCCATGGTGGTGGCGATGGTTGCGCTCTTGAAGTACTGGCCCTTGGCAGCAGCCGGCTTAGCCTTAGCAATGGCTTCCAGGACGGTGTCCAGGTTGACCATCAGCTTTTCAGCGCCAAAAGAAGCCTTGCCAACGGGAACATGGATGATGTTCTGCTTGTCCAGGCGGTACTCGATCTTACCGGCTTTGGCATCGGTAACAGCCTTGCCAACGTCGGGGGTAACGGTGCCAGCCTTCGGGTTCGGCATCAGACCACGAGGTCCGAGGATCTTACCCAAGCGGCCAACGCGGCCCATCATATCCGGGGTGGTAACCAGAACGTCGAAGTCCAGGTAGCCGCCCTGGATCTTGGCGATCAGATCATCATCGCCAACTTCCTGAGCACCGGCAGCCTCAGCAGCCTTAGCAGCATCGCCCTTGCAGATAGCAACAACGCGAACGTTTTTGCCAGTGCCGTTGGGCAGAACAACAGCGCCGCGGACCTGCTGATCAGCATGGCGGCTGTCAACGCCAAGGCGGACATGCAGCTCAACGGTCTCGTCGAACTTGGCCTTAGCGGTCTTGCAGCACAGCTCCAGGGCTTCCTGGGGCTCGTAGGTCTTGGTACGGTCGATCAGCTTAGCGCTGTCGACATAATGTTTACCGTGATTCATTACTTTATTCCTCCATTGTGGTAGTTATCGGATTTATCCTCCCACGCAAAAGAGCTTGATCAGCCCTCGACGGTGACGCCCATGCTGCGGCAGGTGCCCTTGATCATGCTGACGGCAGCTTCCAGAGAAGCAGCGTTCAGGTCAGGCATTTTGGTCTTGGCGATCTCTTCGGCCTGAGCCAGAGTGATGGAGCCAACCTTGTTCTTGTTGGGCACGCCAGAGGCGGTGTCGATGCCAGCGGCCTTCTTGATCAGGACCGGAGCCGGCGGGGTCTTGGTGATGAAGCTGAAGGAACGGTCAGCGTAAACAGTGATGACAACGGGGATGATCATGCCGATCTGGCCCTTGGTACGTTCGTTGAACTCCTTGGTGAACGCCATGATGTTAACGCCCTTCTGGCCCAGAGCAGGACCAACAGGGGGAGCCGGAGTTGCCTTGCCGGCGGGAATTTGCAGCTTAATGTAGCCAGTGATTTTCTGTGCCATGATAAATTGCACCTCCAAAATTTGTGGTGAGTTGCGGCCCGCGGTGCAGGCCTCCCACGAGCATGCGACCCTCGCACGCTCTATAAAAACTGCTCATGCGCAGTTTCTACCGGAATTACTTGCCTGTTGCCAGGCGATTTGCGCTAAGTTCCGCTTACAGAAGTTTGACTTCGTGCAGACCAAGTTCTGCCGGAATTTCGCGGCCAAACATGTTGATCTTGATGCGGACCTTGCGTTCGTCGAGATTGATCTCTTCCACCGTACCGACGGAACCTTCCATTGTGCCGGAAGTGATCTCGACACTGTCGCCCACGGCATAATCGACTTCGGGCGCGGCAACGCCGTTATCAACGCCGAGCTTGGCGACTTCCTCCTCCGAGAGGGGTTCCGGCTTGGAAGCCGGGCCGACAAAACCGGTGCAGCCGCGGGTGTTGCGGACAATGTACCAGGTATTATCGTTCATGACCATTTTGACAAAGACATAGCCGGGGTAGATCTTGCGCTGAACTTCTTTTTCGCCGATCTTATTGCCGGTTTTATCAAACTGATCCTCCATCACGGTCTCGGTGGGGACCTTGACATCGCAGATAAGATCCTGAATGCGGCGGTTTTCCACCATGGTCATCAGATCCGTTGCGACTTTGTTTTCATAGCCGGAATAGGTATGCACAACATACCAATATGCTTGTTCAGCCATAGTTGCCTCCGCTCAAAAGCCGGTTCACGCGCCGATCAGCAGGTGAATGATACCGCCAAACGCCATGTCCAGCAGCACCAGCACAACAGCCGCGATTACCACAACCACAATAACGGTAATGGTGTTGTTGCGGGTGTCTTCCTTGCTGGGCCACACAACCTTTTTCAGCTCGCTTTTGGTATCACGGAAATACTTGGTGATACGGCCAAAAAAGTTCTTGACCTTGGCAGTGAAGGGAACCTTCTTTTTGCCGTCGTTTGCCTTAGCCTTTTTGTCGGCTTTAGCTTCTTCCGGCTTGGCGGCGGTCTGGTTTACCGCTTTGTTATCAGCCATCTTAAAAGCTCCTTCAAACTTACTTTGTTTCGCGGTGAACAGTATGCTTCTTGCAGAAACGGCAATACTTCTTCATCTCAAGACGATCCGGGTTGTTCTTCTTGTTCTTTTCCTTGTTGTAGTTACGCTGCTTGCACTCGGTGCAGGCCAGGGTGATCTTGACAGTCATTCGTTCGGCACCTCCAATTAACGGTTTATACGGGTGCAGCACCGAAGTTAAAGCTTGATGCTTTGCGCTGCGCCCAAAGGCCTCCCTCGTTGTGCAAAGGGTTGCCGCCCTTTGCGCCCGCGGGCCCTGTGCCTAAAAATGGGCACAAAAAAATAGACCCGCAAAAGAGGTATTACTATAATAGCATACCAACCCCCGTGCGTCAAGGGGGGCAGGCAGAAAAAAATCACGTTATCTGCCCAAAAGTTTATCGCCTATTCCAAAGGCGGCATATTCCAGCGGGATATCGATCTCATCCTGCATGGCGAACGAGTAGATTGTCAGCTTTGTTACCGGCACCGGCAAACGCAGGGCAAACGCACGGCGGTACAGCCGCAGCTGCGCGGCATAGCTCTCAATATAATAGGTGGCATTGCGGCTTTTATCGGTTTTATAGTCCAGAATTTCGGCGTGGTCGTCAAACACCAGCACCACATCGGCAATGCCCTGCACCAGCACCGGGGCCTTGGCCGCTCTCCCCTGCCCCGCCGCTTCGGGGACGACTTCTCCGGCCGGCAGCGCGGTAATGAACGGTTCTTCCCGCAGGACCTGGCGGGCAGCGGCAATGCGCTGCCATACCCCGCTGGCAAAAAACGGGCGTACCTGTTCCAGATCCAGCACTTTGGCCAGCTCCGGGTCCAGCAGGTGCAGGTCCAGCTGGCGCTGCACTTCGGCTTCCAGCTCTGGCGGCTGCGGGCCAAAGGGGACGCTCTGCAAAAACGCATGGATGGCCGTGCCGCGTTCCGCCCCGGTCATGCCGGACTTTTGCAAAAAGGCCGGGCGGCGCAGGGTCAGTTCCTGTTTGGTGTGGGTCACGGCGCTGACACTGACTTTAACCGGGATGGTTTCCAGCGCTTTGTTGGGGCTTTGCCATGTAAACGCTTCCAGCAGGCGTTCGGTCAGGGCATCGTCCGGCAGGGCCGGGGTTTCCGGCTCCGCTGCCTGCACCGCGGGGGGCGGGTCCAGCAGGCGGATGTTCAGCGGCGCTTCCGTTGGGATATGATGGGGCAGCAGTTCGCTGTATTTCCACAGTTCCTCGCTAGCCGGGTGCAGCATAGCTGCCGTCAGCAGCCAGAGCGCCCAGTTCTGTGCCCCCAGCATGGCTTCGGCATCCGTTGCCTCGGCGCTGGCAAACATGGCCGGATTTTTCAATTCACTTTCCGGTCTTTTCAGCGGTACCGTAATGATCAGCGCATCCTGCGCACGGGTCAGCGCCACATATAAAATGCGCATTTCCTCGCTGAGTGTTTCACGTTTGATCGTCTGCGCCACGGCGGTATAAGGCAGCGTTTTGTAGCGGCTGGCACTGCTGCCCGCGCGCAGCATCAGGCCAATGCCCAGCTCCTTATGATACAGCACCGGATAGATGGCATCGCTCTGGTTGAACTTGTGGGAGGTGTTGGCCACAAACACCACCGGGAATTCCAGCCCTTTGGAGCGATGGACCGTCATAATGGTCACGCAGCCGGGGCGGCTTTGGCCGATGGAAGGCGCCTGCACCCCGCTGCCCGCCTTGGCGGCATCCATTGCGCGCACCAGGGCCGAAAGACCGCTCGCC